>Ga0255055_10003661_pt1 | contig 10308 bp, 8 predicted proteins | sample JV7_2_27_MG_FD_188633 | JGI IMG/M metagenome (GOLD analysis project Ga0255055, IMG submission 188633) | Seawater microbial communities from Jervis Inlet, British Columbia, Canada - JV7_2_27 | ecosystem: Environmental > Aquatic > Marine > Inlet | place: Canada: British Columbia | collected... | reverse complement strand
CATTTTATATATTTTTTGCCTTTGATTAAGCATTGGCGGACCTCCTGATTTTTTTAAAATTAGATTATACTCGAAAATTATGACCACTGTGTAGCATGTCAAGGGCAGGATGATTAAAATTTTGCGGTGGAGTAAAAAGGGGCGGTCCCTTTACTCTCTGAAAATTGACGTTGACAATCAACTCTGCCTTCGATAGTTGGAAGTAGATTGTTTTGGTTATTTATTGTTTCCATTCGCCGGGTTACAGCTGAAGCCAACACACGGCTTAGCATTTCCACTTCGTCCATTCTCAAAAAACGTCTTCTTTTCTAATTCAAGCAAATATCAATTAGAGTCTATCACCCGGACAAGGAACCGAATAAAAGAAAGGAGTTCGACATGAAACTTAAAGTTTACGCATTGATATTTTTTCTCGTAAGTTTATGCTTCGCCTCAATGGCCCGGGCAGAGGTGGAGGTGCCTGAGAAAATAAAAAAAGTTGCGCCTATTTATGAAGGGGCCAAAGTCGTACAATCGATGCAATTTGAAGAGGGTGCGCAAACCACCTATGAGGTTTCGACGGAGCGAAAGGAAGTTGTTAAATTTTATAAGGACACAATGCAAAAGAAGGGCTGGAAGGTTGTTATGGAGATGAATATGGAAAATAATTCCATGTTGAATCTGACCAAAGATAATTTGACCCTGGTGGTAAACACCAGCGTTAATCAGAAAGGAAAAACCACGGTTCATCTGATTTTGCAGAATAAATAATGGGCACCGGTTTTTGATCTCCGGCCAAGCTGATAAATCAGCCTGAGGCGGGTTAATGCGCCTCAGGCGCATATAGTGGTTGTCAAAAAACGTTCCGGTATTCAAACGTTTTTTTCTACAACCACTTATGCCGCAATTCCGTCATTGGGTGTTTTTAAACCGGGTTCTGTTCACCCGGTTACACCCGCACCGATTAAGGCACTGCCGTGCCTTTGTTTTTTCCCGCCTATGGCGGAAAAATCCAAACCACCCGCTCTGCGTGTGGCCGGTGACCCGGAACATTATTATGGAAAGCGGTATAAAATACATTTTTAAGGTAGCTTTTTTACTGCTTCATCTTCGCCTTAAGCTCAAACACCAGATCATCATATTTTTTGGTTTCAGGCTCCAGTCTGAGGGCCTCTTTGGCATCCTCCAATGCTCTAGGTAAATTTCCTGATTTATAATAGGCGGATGCCCTTCCATAGTATGAAGGCGCAAATGCCGGGTCAAGTGCCAAAGCCGCGTAATAATCTTTAACTGCCTTTTCATAATCTTCCTTACTCTGCCAGATCCAGCCGCGATTGTTATAAACATATTTGATATTTTTGTGTCTTGGATTTAAAACGATCGCATCTGAAAAATCCTTGATGGCAGCATCGCTTTTATTTAAGGCATGATAAGAATTGCCTCTGGATTCAATGATTGAAAACCGGGTCGCTTTGTCCGTAGCAGGGCAAATTTCAAGAGCTTTTGTGAAATCGTTAATTGCCTGATCATATTGGCGATTTTCCAAATAGGACCTGCCCCGCATATAATAGACCTTGTGATTCTCCTTATCCTTAGGGTTTATTTCCAGTGCTTTTGTAAAATCATCGATTGATCGGTCATACTCCATGCTTTTATAAAAAACTAAACCCTGCTCATAATATTCATCCGCATATTTCTTATTGTTGGTGGCACATGAAATAAAAAGCAGCAGGGTTGCAGCCACTAATAGTTTGAAGGCTTTTATCGAATTTTTTTTTACCATGATGTCTTTCCTCCTCCTTTTTGTTCCGCCGATTGTTATCCGATGTTTTCCCCGGATAATATTCTATAAAAAAGGGATGAATCGTTATTATCAGCATCTTGTTTATCCGAACCAACCGATGCAAGTTTTGTGCGAGCCCTTATTTTTTTAAATTGGTCATTATTTCAGATGCTTAATTAAACCTTTAATTGACCGATGGGTTATAGAAGTTAAAAAAGTAGACACTGATGTATAATTTATTGCATTCAGCGACCCGGTCAACTTTTAGCACGTTGGCAAAGTCGAGGGAAAAATTGGGGCGCAGAGTTTAAGTATGTGGATGCACCTCGGATGACCAAATCAATGCAAGTTGCAATTAAGGACTTGAATCTCGAAAACCTCTGGGTCGTTTACCCGGGCCGTGAAGATTATAAATTGGCTGAGAACATCACGGTGCTGCCGTTATTCAAAATACCAGCAATCTGGCAGTACACCAACTGAATTGAGCTTGATAAAACTGATAAACTTATGTAATTTTACAAGGTTCCGGATTCAACATTTCACAGGCGTCCTTTTTTTACTCAGATTTTACAATTCGACTTTTTAGAGGTAAAGGCCATGGGCATCGGCAGGATAAAATCGCATTTCAAAGACAAAATCAAAAAAGCCCGGGATTTTTTCCAGTGGTACACCAGCGGGCTAAGCGGCAAGGAAATCGACCGGCTGCTGCATAAAGATGCGCTGGAGGCCTTAACCTATTACAAAGAAAAAACGACGCTCAAGGACAGCCCGTCTGAGAAAAAATCGTTAAAATCCAAAATCAGAGTCTTTAGAGAAATCTTTGTGAGCTTTTTGATGCAGCTGACACCGGCCCGCAGGTTTTTTTATGGGCTCAGTTTTGTCGGGTTCGTGCTGGCACTGCTGACAGGGAAGGTGATATGGATTCTATGCGCTTTTGTTATTCTAAACGGGCTGCTGGCAATGGAGCTTGCCGATAAGCTGACCACCCGCGACGAGCTGGAAATCGCCCGAGAAATCCAGGTCAGCCTCGAGCCCGAGCAGCTCCCTGAAATTCCCTGGCTGTCTGTATCTTTCTCCTCAAAGCCCGCCAGAATCGTGGGCGGGGATTTTTTCAACGTGATCAAACGCAATGACAACCAGATGCTGAGCATTGTCGGCGATGTGGCCGGCAAAGGCATACCGGCGGCTCTGTATGCCGCCCACATTCAGAGCATGTTTGAGTCCCTCTCGCAGCAGAGCGCCTCTCCCGCGAATATCTTAAACGGCTTGAATCATCTGATCTGCAAACGTCTGCGCGAAGGGGATTTTATTACGGCAGTCATCGCGTTTTTCGAATCCGGGGAAAATTCCTTAACCATTGCGCGTGCCGGGCACAATTGGCCGCTGTATTACTCCGCACAAACCAAAACAATTCAGCCCCTCAAGACCAAAGGCGTGTGCCTTGGCATTGATAAGGATATAGGGTTTTCGTCCGGCCTCGAAGAAAAAAAGCTGCTGCTGAAAAGCGGGGATGTGCTGCTCCTTTACTCCGACGGTATCACCGAAGCCATGAATTCAAACCATCACCTGTTTGATCAATCCCGCCTGGAATCGGCCCTGAAGGAAAGTGCGCATTTCCCCGCCGATAAGATCGTCGAGCGCATCAACCTTCGCCTGGACGAATTCGTCCAATCCGAAGAACCTCACGACGATGTCACGATGGTGGCCATAAAAGTAAAATAGCTCCGCATCTCCCCTTTGTCCTCGAACGGCATCAAAAAGCACCCCTTCGCTTGACAAACGCTATTTAGACCACACTCTAAATTTCAGAAATTATAAGAACGAATTGAACAACCTAAAAGCAATCAAAGCCAAACAAACCAAAGATAGATTTGGGAGGAATAACCATGCAAGCATCCAAGACACCCCTGGCACTTATCGTCGGTGGCTCCAGCGGCATGGGCAAGCAAAGCGGCAAGCGCCTGCTCAACCGGGGCGCAGAGCTGATGTTGCTGGCGCATGACCCGACAAAATTGGAGCAGGCCAAAACCGAATTGGAAGCCAACGGGCCGGTTCAAACAGAGGCGGTCGACCTGTATGACGACCAGCAGGTCGACGCCTTTATCGAGCGCTTGAAGCAGGAACAGCGTCACATTAAATACTTGATTAACGCTGCCGGCGCATTCAAGCCCACCAGTTTTTTGGAGCACACCAAGGCCGACTATGACAAGTACCTCAATCTTAACAAGAGCTTTTTCTTTATCACCCAGGCCGTAGCGGAGAACATGAAACAGCATGGCGGCGGTGCCATTGTGAACATCGGCTCGATGTGGGCCAAACAGTCGATTAAGGCCACGCCGTCATCCGCCTATTCGATGGCGAAAGCCGGTCTGCACTCATTGACACAGCACCTGGCGATGGAACTCGCCGCTTACAACATCCGTGTAAACGGGGTCTCGCCTGCAGTGGTGGTAACGCCGATTTACGGTGAGTTTATCGACCCGGACAAAATCGAAGAAACACTGGCCGGTTTCAACGAATTTCACCCGATTGGCCGGGTGGGCCGCGTCGATGACGTCGCAGCCGTGATCGATTTCTTGCTGTCGGATGAAGCCGGCTGGGTCACCGGTGCCATCTGGGACGTCGATGGTGGCGTGATGGCGGGCCGCAACCAGTAATAAAATTCAGGTAGAAACCGATTTTCCTTCAAAATTCCATCTAAGGAGGTCCAGCCATGAAAGCCATACGGTTTCATCAACCCGGTTCAATTGACCGGCTAAAATATGAAGAGGTTGATCCCCCTGTACCGGATAAGAACGAGGCATTAATCAAAGTCATATCAGCGTCCGTCAATTTCGCGGATGTCATGACCAGAAGAGGCACCTATCCGATGATGCCGCCGCTGCCGGCGATCCCCGGTGTTGACTGCAGCGGAATAGTGGAATCGGTTGGGAAAAATGTCAGCCGGTTTCGCCCGGGGCAGCCCGTTGCTGCACTCGGCCGGGGATGTTATGCCGAATATATGGCTACGGACGCCGGCGCAGTATTCCCCATCTCCGAGGATATTGATATGGATGAAGCCGCGGCCATTCCGGTCAACTACCTGACCGCCTATCACATGATGCACACCATGGCCCATGTAAAAGAAGGCGAGACGATCCTGTCTTATGCGGCCGCCGGCGGTGTGGGGACCGCCGTCATTCAGTTAGCCAGACTGGCCGACGTGACGGCCATCGGTTTAACCAGTACGGATGAAAAAGCTGATTATGCCAGAGCCCGGGGATATGACCACATCATTAACTATAAAACCGAGGACGTGGTCCAAAGCGTAAAGGAAATTACCGGCGGCAAAGGCGTAGAAATCATCCTGAACTCGGTGGCCGGGGACACCTTCGATCGTGATTTTAAAATACTGGCTCCCCTGGGACAGATTATCTGGTTCGGCATGGCGGCCGGCCTGCCGCAAACAAATTTAACCGAGCAGCTCGGGGTAGGATTTCTAAAAAGCGCGGGTATTCGAACGTTTATGCTTCCCAGTATTTTTGACCTCGACCCCACATTGATGGCCCGGTCCTCCGAAATTCTGTTTAACGATCTGGCAGACAAAAAAATTAAACCCCACATCTACGAAAGGATACCCCTAGCCGAGGCTGCCAGGGCTCATGAATTACTGGAGAGCGGCAAGGTTCAAGGCAAGCTGATTTTGAAGCCCTGATGAAGACGGGTCTGGGGCTAATTCGATTTTCTTGATTATTTGCCCCTTTTCGGCTATCATTTTTTTATCTCTTCAGGGAATCTCCTTCTCTCTCTCACGCACTTTTGCTCAATTTTTATTACCCTGGACCTTACGCCTTATACCTTGTACCTTTGATGATTTTTAAATCATCAACACGAAGGATAAAGAATGATTTAGCAGTATAAAAAAATCCCGCTTCTCAAAATGAGAGTGGGATTTTTTTATACTATAAGGCAACAAGACTACCAAATTTTGTGAGCGTTTGCTTTTAAATGATTTGTCAAGATTAATGGGTCCCCCCCCGTGTTTAAAAACCAATGCTGGAGCTGATAACCAAACGATTGATAGCCGGTGTGGTCACGTTGTTCGCAGCCTCTGTGGTGTTTTTTGCCGCCACAGAGATCCTTACCGGAGACTTCGCAACCGCCAGCGTTGGGCGCTTTGCGAGACCCGAGGTCGTGGATATGGTGCGCGAGTCTTACGGGCTCTATCGACCCGTTTACGTGCGGTATCTCGACTGGCTGAGCCATCTCTTCGAAGGTGAGCTGGGGAGCTCGTGGGCAAGTGGTCGCAAATTGGGTACCTTAGTCCCCAGGCGCCTGGCAAACACCCTGTTCTTGGCTGCGGTAACGGCGCTTATAGCGGTGCCGTTGTCTTTAGCGTTAGGATTAGTCGCCGCTGCCAAACGTGGCACAGCGGTAGACCGATTGATTTCGGTCACTGCCCTGACCACTTTGTCGGTTCCGGATTATGTGATCGGCTATGTCGTGATCGTTCTATTGGCGGTCAAGCTGCCGTTGTTTCCGGTGGTAACAACCCTTATCGATTACCAGAGCACTTGGGAGAGGTTTTACACGATATCTTTGCCGGTACTGACACTGGGTCTGGCGATGATGCCGAATATCGTACGGCTGACGCGGGCCGCCGTCATCAATATCCTTACCAGCCCCTTCATCGATATGGCCATACTGAAAGGCCTGCCCGATCGGCGCATTTTTATCCATCATGCCTTACCGCATGCAATCGGGCCCATCATCAATGCCGTGATTCTGGGCATCGCCGGCCTTGTGGTCGGTGTTGTCGTTGTTGAGGTCGTATTCGCATACCCCGGGATCGGCCAGTTGATGATCGACGCGGTGCGCCTGCGTGATATGCCGGTCATTCAAGTGTGCGGTCTGATCTTCACAGCGACCTATATCGTTCTCGTCCTGCTCGCAGACACGGTCGCTATCATCAGCAATCCGCTCCTTACACCCAAACAACCAACCACACCCGTACATGAGCCATCGCAGCTGGCGAGAGTGCTGAGGTGGAGGCGAGTTGCTGTCGCGAGTATCCTGGCCTGTTTTCTCATCGTTGGCTACATCTACGTCTGGGGCTACCTGCGCGGCTATCGCCTGGCGCGGACAGATATTGCCGCCACTTCAGCCGCACCCGCTACGGCCTACCGGGATCAGCTGACGGTCGAAGAGTTGCTCACGGGAGTGCACCAGAGTAATCGTCCCGTTCACAACGTCTACTTCATACCAAGCGAAAATTCCGCTGCGGCGCTGCACGATTTCTCCGGGACCCTGACCATTGCAGCAGCCAAAATAGCCGGCCGCCGTGTCGGTGCATCAGCGATACGAGATTTTGGCTCGTTTCCAGCGCTTAAAGTCGACTTCTTTACCTATGAAGGTCACCTGGTACCGACCGCGCGAAATAGGATATTGCCAGGCAAAGGCTCCTGGAACATTGTCCTCGGCCCCGGGCGTGTCTGGTCGGAGCCCGGTGACAATGGCTATTCCCGGGCCTCCTTTCCGTTCACTCTCGTCCGCTCGCAAGCAAGTCGGACGCATAACGGTATCGCAACGTTTCTCTTTGACCATGCGCATGTCTCCGCGCTCCGGTTCCAGATCGTGCAGGAGTCGGCGCCCCGGTCAAAGTTTGACGGCTGGGGCCAGACTGCAATGACTTATACGCCTTCTCGGCTCCCCAACCAATCCGCCGAGACTCGGCATTTTGCCGATGAATTGGCGCGCCGGACGCCGATCCAATCGTGGGCCGAGCTGGAGCAGTCGTATGACCCCCAAAAACTGGATCGCATCGATGCCACCGGCAATCGCAAAAACATCACCCTGAGCGGTTTGATCATCGACGATGTTGTTTATGCACGTGATTGCCGGACGCGCTGGGGCGATTATCCGTACTGCGCGCAGATGCGCCATGGCGTCTATTCGGTCTCAAAGTCCCTGGGCGCGCTGGTTGCCATGCTGCGCCTGGCCCAAAAGTATGGCGATGGCGTCTTTGACTTGCGGATCACGGATTACGTTGACATCGACAGCAGCCACGCCGGCTGGCGCAAGGTTACTTTTTCCGATGCGCTCAACATGACAACCGGAATCGGTGATATCGAGCCGCGACGCGTTTCAAGCTATGTCGAAACGGATTCAACGGCTCTTGCCGGAAAAATTTTCGGCGCCCAAACAACAAATGAAAAACTAAAGCTGAGCGCTGCGTTCGGCAATTATCCCTGGGGACCCGGTGAGGTCTTTCGTTACCGGTCGTCCGATACATTTGCCCTCGCAGTCGCAATGGATCGTTTTATAAAGAGCAAGGAAGGTCCGGATGCCGACCTCTGGGGCTTAATTACCCGGGAAGTACTCCAGCCCATCGGGATCAATCATATGCCTGTCCTGCACACAACAGAGCCAGGCGGCGCGCGGGGTATTCCATTGCTCGACATCGGCATGCTTCCAACCCTGGACGAAGTCGCGAAACTCGTAAAGCTCCTGCGCAATGGCGGTCGCCACCGGGGAGAACAGATTCTGAGCGCGGCCAAGCTCGATGAGGCCCTGGGGAACTCCATACCGCAAGGTCTTCCAACCGGATGGCCAATAGACGACGGGGAGACGTACTACCATATGTCGCTATGGCTGCACCCCTTTAGAGCACAAAGCGGCCGCCTCGTTCGCATCCCGGCGATGAGTGGGAATGGTGGAAACTATGTGATTTTCATGCCAAACGGCATCACTGCATTTCGATTTGCCGATGGGCGTTACAACAACCCGGACACATGGGACAGCTCGGGCTTGAGAAGGGTGGCCGACTACATTCGTCCCTTTAAGTAACGCGCTGATTTCACGACATGCGTTCTTACTTGCCGCCTAAAGCTCCAAAATGGAATTACTGTTTCGCGAAGCAACGACAGTCCTTCCTCCCGTGTTTTTTTCTTTGAGCTTTGAGCTGGCGCAACGCGCCATCCTTGTACCCTAAATCGCTATCAGCTATGAGCTGGCGCCAAGGGCGCCTGGCGTTGAGTTTTATTGACTTTTCAAGGGATTTTGCTACAATCCGTTTTGCTTGAATATATAAGAAATACATGCATCCTTTAACCCCACGACGGATAAAGAATGGATTAATTGAATTTAAAATCCCGCTTCTAAAATATGGAGGAATGGGTGTGAAGACACTTGATTTAAAGACAATTTCGGCCCTGCTGATCCTGACCTTGTTTACGCTATTCCATGGCGCCTACCCGGGACATGCGGCAAACGACGACGGGCGGAAAATTTATTACACGTTGTTAAAAGGCACCATCAATAACAAACTGGCCGACGATTTCGAAGGCGTTTTGAAAGAAGCCGAGAAGGCCAATGCTAAAGTCCTTATCCTGGAAATCGATACCTTTGGCGGCCGGCTGGACGCCGCCGTGAGAATCAAGGACAAATTAGTTGACACAAAGATAAACACGATCGCTTTCATTAATAAAAAGGCAATTTCAGCAGGGGCTTTAATATCGCTGGCCACAAAACATATCGTGATGGCCCCGGGAAGTACCATCGGGGCTGCCACACCTGTAAAACTTACCTATTGGGAAGAAAAGCCGACCAGTGAAAAGGTTATATCCTATTTCATGAAAGAGATGAAATCAACGGCCGAGGCCGGCAACCACCCCGGGAATATTGCTGCGGCGATGGTCGATCCCGATCTTCAGATTGCGGGGGTCGTGGAAAAAGGCAAGCTCCTGACCTTAACCACCAAAGAAGCAATACGTCTAAAAGTGGCTGAGCATGAGGTCAAGGATTTGGGGGAACTTTACCATAAGTTTCAGCTTGAGGGGCTAGCAATAGAAAATCGCCCGATACCCTGGACGGAGAAAGTAACAGAGCTGATGCCCGACCAGAAAACCATATTTAATCCGACATTAATATGGTTTCTGCTGGGCCTGGCACTGATATTTCTGGAGTTTGTGGTGCCGGGTGTCATCCTCGTTTTCTTTGGGATCGGTGCATGGGCTGTGGCGGTCATAACCTACTTCGGCCTGGCAGCCTCTTTTGAGTCCCAGCTGCTGTTATTTGCGGTCGCCTCGATTCTGCTTCTGGTGGTCCTCAGGAAATGGATTAAGGGCAAGTTTTACGGACATGTGAGCGCTGTGCAGGACCAGACTAAAAACATAGACGAATTTAGCGGGCAAAGTGTCGTCGTCTTGCAGGACGTGATTCCAAACAAAATGGAAGGCGCGGTGGAATTCAAAGGTGCAAGATGGCGTGCGGTTTCCGATGAGCATATCAAAAAGGGTGAAATGGCTATAATAACAGGTTTTGATGGAATCATTTTGAACGTTCGAAAAAAAGAGGAGGGCTAAAATGGAAAACATCGGTCCCATTGTAATATTCGGTATTGTCATACTTGTTGTCGTTACCATTATTAAGGCCGCTCGAATAGTGCCACAGAAGTCGGCTTTTATCGTCGAGCGACTGGGGAAATACACAAAGACGCTGGAGGCCGGATTTCACATACTGTTTCCTTTTATAGAACGTGTTGCCTATAAGCATTCTCTAAAAGAGGT
>Ga0255055_10003660_pt1 | contig 10310 bp, 12 predicted proteins | sample JV7_2_27_MG_FD_188633 | JGI IMG/M metagenome (GOLD analysis project Ga0255055, IMG submission 188633) | Seawater microbial communities from Jervis Inlet, British Columbia, Canada - JV7_2_27 | ecosystem: Environmental > Aquatic > Marine > Inlet | place: Canada: British Columbia | collected... | reverse complement strand
TGAAGGTGTCGAGGGGGACAATCACATTAACGGTGGTTTCAACGGCGGGAGCGAAATCTGTCATAGTTAGGGCGTTCAGGGGGGTATCGATGTTCACCCCGGTTTCCACCGTGGGAGCATTGTCGGTCATCGTGAAGGTGTCGAGGGGGACATCGACGTTCACCCCGGTTTCCACCGTGCGCGCCGTGTCGGTCATCGTGAAGGTGTCGAGGGGGACAATCACATTTACCCCGGTTTCAACGGCGGGAGCGAAATCTGTCATAGTTAGGGCGTTCAGGGGGGTATCGATGTTCACCCCGGTTTCCACCGTGGGAGCATTGTCGGTCATCGTGAAGGTATCTAGCGGGACATCGACGTTCACCCCGGTTTCAACCGTGGGGGTATTATCGGTCATCGTTAGAGCGTTTAGCGGAACGTCGACGTTCGCCCCGGTTTCAACCGTGGGGGCGTTGTCGGTCATCGTCATAGTGTCTAGCGGAACGACGATAATAGTATCTTCGATAACAGTATACGTGAAGGTCTGGGTATACGTTCCGAAATCAGTACCGTCGCCCAATTCTAGACGTATAGTACCAGTTTCACCATTAGCAACTGAGCCAGAGTCAAGCTGGAAGGCTAGAACCGCTTCAACAGCACTAGACGCCGCCATAGCTGCCGTAAGCGAGAACGTGCCATCCTCACTGTAAGCATTATTATCGGTTATGAACGATCCTGTGTTTGTGAAGATCTCCTGTGTGTCGTCACCATTAGTACCTGGAGCCCCGGTCACGGCCTTAACAGCCGCCGTCGATGTCGTTATGGCAGTGTCACCACCGCCATCATGATTGAAAGCCCAGCGGAAACTCGTACCGCCCTCCACGGCATTGTTTTCAAAAGCGACGCGAATAATATACGTCGTATCAACATTCAATGATGCGTTAGTATTGAGAGCAGCAACAGCGGTACCAATGTCAAGGGCTGCTGGGCGTAGAACAATGGTATAGACAGACCACTCGGCAGTACCAGTCGGAGAAGAAGTATGTGTCCATGCCGTGGGAGTTATAGTTGCAGCCGCACCGTAATCAAGTTTGTATGCGGTGTATTGCCCTCTGTGATTATTACCGCTACTTAGAACAACCTCTCCAAGCGTTAGGCCAGTTGGAGTCGCCGGAAGCCCCGCTACGGTTATGTCGTTATGAGTGGCACCGTCAAAAAGTATAAGCGCCCCATTAGCTGTGACGGGAGTTATCGCGGGATTTACAGGGGTGGTGTCGTTTGCCCCAGAGTTAAACTGGAAAGTGGCGTCAAATGGAGTGGCAGTATCAACGCCTCGGAATACGTGAACAGAAGCAGAATGCGCCCGTGCAGTGTCCGTATTCATGACGGGGTTAGTTTCTGATGCAGAAGTAAACTTCTTATACCAAACGTATTCAACCCTGTCACGACCAGACGTTGGATTTCGATTGTCTAGTAGAGTCCAGCCCGTGGCGGTCCCAATAGATAAGACGGGAACGGTACCGACTTCGTCTATACGACCATAGATAATGCCAAAGTCGTCTGTGGCATGAGTAGGAAGAGTAAGGGTTATACCTGTAGTATTAGCCCCTTGGCTTCCTGAGTCTGACCCAACGAATGATATCGCCACGGCTTAAACCTCAGTGCCGTCGTTTTCATATACTCTGAACTGGGTCTGTGTGTAAGCGACTACCGCAAGCGTAGCTTCACAACCCACCGTCCAAGAGCCACTAGCGTAGGCGTTTCCGAATATATCTTCGGTGACGTCGGCACTGACCCCGTTAGTCCCCGCTCCGTCTAAATCATTCCCAGCCTTGAGACGCCAGTCTGTATTGTCAACGGCTGTCCATTGATCAGATTGAGACTTGCTATAGACATTATTTGCCCCCTCACCCGCATCCTCCGATATATCTGAGTGATCGGTGACATTGTAGTCGAGTGTTGTCCATGAAGTAGATCCACTATTACCTATTGAATTAGAGCCAGCATTATTTGTGAACAAGGCATTATTTTGTATGTCGGGGCGACCATAATTAGTTGCTAGGGCTACGCTCGTTGTTCCTGCTGATCGGGCGAAACTACAGTTATATATTTTTCCAGGATGTTCATCTGGGAGATAAGAATAATTAGCGGCAACCTCAATAAACAAACAAGCCTTAATTATATAATCATCAGCCGAATTAGTGACCCCAAAAGCCTTGTAAGATGAAGAGGTCGATGAACCCCGACCCTCAAAAATACACCGATTTACAGTAATGTCGGTAGCATCTAACTGCATACCGTGTTTATTACCGCTAGACATCGCAAATTGAAGACGCTCTATAAGGGTAAAATCGTCTTGAATTAATGGGCTTATTGCGTAACCCGATGTCGTAATTACCGCTGCGTAGGTAGTATCATAAAATAACTCTCTATCAGCATCACCAGTGAAGCTATCAGTTGGTGTTCCTGAACCACCAGGACGAGAGCTATGATCAGATTGAAGGGTTATCCGGTGAGTGGCATCCGTTGTATGACCAGAAATCGTTAATTCTTGATCAAGTTCCCCGGCCTTGACCCACCCATGATGATCATAATCATCAGTAACTAAATTAGTGCTACCACCAAGGCCAACTCCAATATCATCCTCCCACGCCTGAAGAGTTGTGTAATCAGACGTCGCAGAGCCAATGAGACTGTCGGTGCGGCTCGTTGCCATTAGCCAATGACCGCGGGGGGTATCTCTGCTGGCTTCGCCTTGATAACGGTACGCACATTAACAAGAACAACTGGTATCTTACGGAGGGTTCGAGTATCGTCATCGAGCGCATCTCTCACAGGGCCTAAAAGTATGACGTGATCGAGATCTATTTTAGTGCCACGGCGACGAAAGATAGGGGCGTCTGGATCTTCACGAATAGAATGACCAACAAGAGACTGTTTATCTTTAACTGTCATGTCCAGGACAACTAGAATACGCCAATGTGGATTTGTAAGCTCACGGGGACTCCAAGGATGTCCATCCGGTTGTACAGTAATAACGTCGCCACGTTGAAACAAGCGAGACGTTTTAATACGATCACCGTCAGGGTCAACGCGATCTTTTACTCGTACAAGAATTTCCATTAGACATAAGCCGCTGTCCAGCCGATATTCTGGGTCGTTACCTCTCCCTGAGCATTACGATGACTATAGACACACCAGAACACCGTATTATCCTCAAGAGCTATAATCTTGTGGTGAGCATGAGCTTTCACAAGGAAATGAGCAGGGGCATAGAATTCCTGCGTACGAGTTTTACCATCTGGATATACAGCCTCTACCCTCACAGAACCAGTGAACACGATTGTCGTATGATCGAAATTATGTTCGTGTCCATCCGTGAACTCTCCCGCAATCTTAAGAGTATTCGGTCTAATGAAGACGTTACCGCTTTGCCACTCCATAATCTGCCCTCAAGTTAGTGTGAAGATGCCAGAGGCATTGAAAGTTATATTGAAGTCGGTGCCGTTTCCAGCCGACTCAGCCTGACCGAAATCAATCGAATAGCACAGGGCGTCCACGGCGGCTGTCGCGGTCTCGTCATAGATAACCGCATCGGTGCAGTCGCCAGACGTCGGGATAGCACCGCCAGATGCTGTCCATGACGCATCAGCAGCATCCCACGTCAAGACACCACTCGACTCGACCCACGTCACAGAGGCTAACGTCTCGGCGCCCTGCGTATATCCGTTACCAGTAGGGATCTCGTTCGCCGATATATTTGCCTTGATAGTGTTCGTAGCAGTGAACACGTGTGTTGAGTTCATCAGGATGATATCGAACGTATCGGTATCGAGATCGATAGTCCCATCACCGAAATATTCGGGGAATTTGTCGTAGCGATTGATTGATACTGCCATCTTACTTATCCAAGGCGCTATCGATCATACCCATCGTATCGACGGGCACTTCAATCACAACGCCATCATTCCTAGAGACATACTGCCGGACCCTCTCGCGCCACCCCTTATCTACAGTTCTTGGGTGTGCAACGGTTCCCTGTTCAGGCTTACCAGCAGCAAGCCTCTCAAGAGATACCGTATATTCCTTCAAGCGGATCTTATATAGCTTAGCCTTTGGCCCCTTTGGGTCAGCGTCGATCTTCGCAGAGATCTTTGCGGCTGCAGCTTGGATACGGGACATCCGTTCAACATTACGCATCGTCGGCATCGAGCTTCTTCCCTTGTTGAGCGTAGTGAGCGTGCTTCTTAGACAGTACGTCGAGCTTACCCGTACGGGCAATGGTCGCGTCTTCAAGAAGCCTGTTCGTACGCAGACACCTATCACAAATAAGTTCCACCGCCCTGGCGATTTGGTTCTCAGGGGGTACAGGTGAAACTAACACGGAGAACGTCATATTGCCACACTTGCACCGGAGCCTTTTTTGTGACCCACTGGGGTATACAGTGCGAATAGGGATGACGGGTTTCAGTCCTTTAAGTAGATTTGCCATTATGCCAGTGCCACTATGTTTGTTGCGGTTGTTGCAGTCGACATAACACGTTGAGCCGCAATCGGATAAATCACACCCGCGAGCAAACCAACTAGGGTTATAGTCACGCCTGTGTTACCACGCAGTCTCACGGCTACGTCGCCCGCGCCACCGATATACAAGGCTCGTGCCAAAATAGTCAGGTCTGCTCCATCATTAGGAGTAACCTCTTCTCCAGTGACGGCAGGGCCGTCACCAGCAACAGCAAAGTCGATACTCATTTTGGTGTCCCTTCTGATGTTTTGCGTGCGCCGCCCGCACCCTTGGCAGCCTGCTTGTTTCCTTGGTCTGCCGCTGGAGGTGGTTTATTCGGGTCAGCAGGCGGCGGCAAGGGGTGCGGGCGAATAACTTCGTCCTCTGGATCACCTTCCTTTCGTAGTGGCAGACCGAGAATTGAGCGTGCGTAATTTACATCCTCCTGATCCATGTCTACGATGCCCGCTGCGTGTAGCAGTCGGATGGTGTCGGCAACCTCGATACCCTCGAACTCGCCGTAATCTTGCCAGAGAAACGTCGGATAGAGATCCTTGTGCTCGAAGTTCATGTCGACCAACGGCTTGATGACCTGTTCCGAGAACGTCTCGATCAGATCCTTCCCAAGCTCGTCAGCCATCTTGAACAGGACGCGAAGCTGCAGACGGCTCTGACTGTCCGCGCCACGTGACACGCCGTCCCCACCAAGCCCAAGCAGGGCTACGACAAGCAGGGCACGGCTAATTGCTGTATCGTGATATTGTAACGCCTCGGCATACGTTGCGTTACCGGCACGAGTTGCCTCGACCAGTTCAACCTCGACGCCTTCCGGCACCAGGATTTCTGACTTTGCTGAAAGGCCAGATAAGATACCTTTCAGCAAACGCTTCAATTCGTCCGACGCACCCAAGGGATACTTCATCAAGGTCATCGGAGAACCGAGACGCTCCAGAAACACGTTCCAGAAGTTAATCAGGAATTTCTTCGCCCACCAGTTGCGATACGCCGCACGGAGATCAGAGACCCCGTAGTGGTTCTGGAACTCGCTCTGGTGGGCATAATGCCAGACCTTCGGGAAGGACAACTCGATACGCTCGCCGTAGGAACTCTCCTGCACGAATTTCATAATATTGCCGTGCTTATCGGCATGGATCTTGATGTGCTCGGGGTCGCGGTGCTTGATCCCCTTGATCAGAAGCATCTTGTTTCCGTCGACCTCTTGAACCTCCCAGATGATTTCACCCAGAGAGAACCCGAAGTCGAGGGCGGACAGCGCCTCACGTGCCACGCGCTTGAAGTTAATTCGTTCGAGGTTCATTTTCACGAACTTCGCGATCTTCTCCGCCTCGGCATTATCAGCTTCAGCCGGCTTAATCTCCCACGCACGACCATGCACGAGGATCTTCTTGAACGCTAGGGTCGCCTTGACCTGATCGTCGTGCCGCATGTCGCGGTAGATCTTCCAGCCCTTGCGGTTGATCAAGTCATCGACTGGCAGGAACTCCGCACCGCCGTTCTTCGCAGGCAGGAATGAGCGAACGACCTCACCGTCGACAACCATCGACTCGCTCTCGATGGCGCGTGGACGTCCAGGGGACCGTTCTGACCCTGATTTGACCCGTATCCTTGGCTTGATCGCCATACCATTAACCTTTTAGAGCGTTTTCAGAGCGCCTATTAGACAGAAGTGTCCGGGGTTTTCCTTACAAGCCCTTGATCCGTATACAAAAAGTCACTTGTTCCTTTGTAGACCTGTATACCTGATAATGTCGGGTAACCTAATCCCCTTGAAGTGTGGCCTATATAGGGAGCTACCAAAGATCCAACTCTGCCTCGGGCCTGTCATCGCCCATAATAATGTCTTCCTCTGTGATCGAGGTGTTGTGACCTCGGAAAGAGTACCACGGGGCACAGCCCATTACAATCACATCAGCCCTGTCAGGAGAGGCGTCTTCGCCCAGTCTATCCCGCATTTTGTTCTTACTCTCTACAAGGATGCGTTCCTTCTCGTTATACCCATATTGCACCGATGCAATCTGATTTATCAGATCCTCGTCATCAGGGATGTGAATAGCTCCCACTTCGAACGCCCGTCGCGCATACCACCAGTCCCTGCTGCGCCGGTTCGCGAACATCCTGCAGTCGTCCTCGGGGTCCTTATCCTTCTTCATGGACTCGCCCCCGTTATACGGGGTGATGGCGCCGACATCTCGGCGACGCAAGCCATCTACGACCCCTCCTCCGACACCCGGCTCATCCACCACGATGCGCTCTACGAGCATCCCCTGCTGCTTGATCGCGATTACCGCATCGACGATGATGTCCTCACATTGCACGGTGGACGTCTTCGCCCACGCCTTCATAGATATACAATGCCCGCGACGAAAGTGAGCCAGGACGGTTTCATCGCCTCCCTGCCGGGCGACATCCAGTACGAGGGTGAAGGCGTGAGCGACGGCGTCGAAGCCGGGAAGATCGACCCCCACTGCGTTTTCTGCCCATTGGAGAGGGATGCAGGCAGAGTCGTCCATTCGTGGGAAGAGACCTCGCACGCGGACGTCGTAGACAGCGGAGTCAAGTCCATACTTTTTCTCCATCGTTGAGCAGTATTTCTTGGAAACACGCTTAGAGTAGTAAATCTTGCCGTGGTTCTGTTTCGTCTCCGCAGCAATTACCTTGATGCGCGGATCCCCCGATATCGTGTACAAGCTGTAGAGGTTGGAATTCTTATGGAAGGCATTGTAAAATTCCCCCGCCGTGTAGTTCGGGTTCCCGGTCAGGAGGAGCTTCGCGGTTTGTCCTTCCTCTTCGGCATTGGACATGATACCTTCAATGACTTCGAACACGTCAGGAGGTATAGCTGATGCTTCGTCTCCCTGCACCATTATGTCAGTGCCGTGAAATCCCTGGAGGTTTGCTGATTTGTTCGAGGTGCGCGCGACTGCGAACCATGTCTTTGGATGTGATTTGCTTCGAATGTGACCCCCCGAGATGTCCCACCGTGATGACAATCCTTCTGGCATATGTACATGCCATTTGGCATATTCGGGCCATAAGACGTCGTGCAACTGGGCGAATGTGGGCGCGGTGCTCACGATGCGGCTCTGCTCATACAGGTTTAAGAAAATCCACCCTGCCCAGGAGAGCAGGGTAGTCTTTCCTACACCATGTCCGGACTTCGCCGCCACGCGGTCGAAACCATTGATGAACATGTCATTGAGGATGTCGGCCTGATAATCGGTGGGGGTGACGTTGAACCAGTCCTTGACCGCCTCGACAGGGTTCTTACGCCAATACTCGAAGGCTTTCTCTTGGCGGTCACTCATCGACTAACTCGAAGTGTACGAGGTCATCGAACTTGTTGTCCTTGACCTCGGTGTCCTTATCCCAGTCGCCACCCCACCGTATTGTAATACCGTACATAGCAGCAGTGGCGATTACATATCCTGCAAACAGGGACTGTCTTTCGCGGTCTTCCCAGTCGATAGGATACGCCTGGACGTCTACGGCCCGCGATGGCTCATTGTTATGTTCGCTCATAGGATACATCAATTGAGTCTTTTTTTGATCGTATAGCTCATTCTGTCGTTTCCTATCGCGATGCCCCTCAAGGACAGAACAATCGAAAAGCCGCACCACCTTGAGAAAAACAAGCTGAAGTCTCCAGTCGCACGTTTCAAGACTTTTAAGTGATCTGGACGAGAATTTATTCATCGCGCTCACTTGCATTGGACAGGGTGGCTTCCCAGACATCATCTTGACCCTTCTCGATCTTCTTGTTGATCGACATACGGGGCAGGATCTTATCTGATAGGAACTTGATGACCGTGATACGGTCCTTTAGGGGTAGCGTCTCGAACGCTGCCGTTGGTTCGCCGCTTTCGTCAATGGTGACGGTGGGGACGGGCTGACCGTTGGCAATGGCAATTAGGAGCCCGACAGGGTCGCATTCCTGTTGGATGCGTACCACGTGCTGCTGGATGTCGACGGGCTTGTCGTTGATCACGTATTGCGTGAGAACAGCTTTGCCGCGCATGGCAGGGGGAACGAACACCGCCTGGGGTACATTCCCCTCTTCGAGCTTCAGGGCGCGGGTGGTGTACTTTTTAAGGTTACGCTTACTCATCTGCGACAATCTCTTCGAATACGCGCGGGCCGAATTGGTACAAGGCTGTACCAATTTGAACTCCGGTGCAGCCGGCGTCGATATATTCACGGGCATGTTCGCCAGTGAATATACCACCTACGCCAATGATATCAACCCCGTAGCTTTTCCACTTTGAGACACTGTTCAGGGCGATATGTCGTAGTGGACCGCCACCGAAACCATCCAAGGTGTTGCAAACCACGAGTTCATTGATGCGGTGATGGAGAAACATCGGAAACTTACCCTTTGGGGATATCTTCACGGCAAGTCGGACGTGTGTCGGGAGAACAGGGAGGATTGCGTTCACCACGCCGTACATGTCGGTGACGACGTCGGCATTCGGGCAGGAGAGATTTAGTTCAATCGTGCTGGCATAGTGGCTTACACCCTTTACCAGTTCAACGAAATCCGTGAGACTGAAGCCTGCGAGGCTGACGCGCATTGGCTTTTTGAAATCACGCTGGTCAAACAGCCTGTAGAACGCTAGGCCCCTGTTTGGTAGGCCCAGGTCGTTATATGAGACTTTGGTCTCGTCGTCGAATGAGAAGTTCCCTGTTTGCTCGCGCGGTAGCAGGGTGATCGATCCAAGGGTTATCTCGTCGACCAGGGTCTGTTCAAGGATCTTGATACCCTGCATGTCCTTGCAGGTGCCGGCTGCGTTCATGATTTTCATGGTGCCCTCCAAAATTTGTACTGAGTGGTGTGGGGGCGGGACTTGAACCCGCATCATGACTGGTCTTATACACCAAACGCTCTACCAATTGAGCTACCCCACAAGCAGGACAATATCAGATTTTCACAGCGCGTGCAAATTGAGATTAGGTACTTGGACTGCGAGACGGGTAAGGGGTGGTCGGCCACCCTTTAAATCAAAAACCCCAAAAACACCGGCCCAACCTGTCTAAAATACCATTTAATAACGTATCAATCACCACGCACCACACAATACATCATATATGATGTATATACCATGATAATACACACGTAACACGTGTGTAATGTACACCTAATGCTGCACATATCATACATATCATACATATCATATGTATGCCAGGCGTTACACGTAAGACGTGTAATGGGGCTTGTCATACGGGGGTAGTGTAATGGGGCATATCCCCAACTTACACGTAATACGTGTAAGATCCTAACTTATATCCTACGGTAGAAAAATGTCCCCTAATGAGAACGAATAGGGAACGAAAGGTTAATGGTGACTAGTCAATAGTAAACATATGTGAACTATCACTCGTTAGTAGCATCTTGTTAGGGATTTCGTGTTCGGGCAAGGGTTGAGATTGTAGGGCTATGCATGGCAAGGCACGGCTAGGCAAGCGTAGCAAGGGGTTGCGGCTGGCAGGAGTCTATATAGGCTATACAACAAGGGGATTAGGTTACCCTATCATATCAGGGTATCTATCTAAAGCCTGTTCCCTAGGAGACATGTCAGGGCATCTATAGTTATAAAACCGTTACCCGATAAAGTCGGGTATCCTAATTCCTTTTAAGTTGCCCCTACATAGACGCCCTGCAGCCCTGCTAAGGTCTCCACCCCACGACGTCAAAATACACCCGTCGATTGTCTCTATGGGCATTGCGCGCCGCACGCAACACCTCCGCACGCGTTCCCCTATCAAGCTCCCCAAATCCCTTGATCTTGCGCGCCACGCCACGCGCCACGACCCT
>Ga0255055_10003659_pt1 | contig 10311 bp, 8 predicted proteins | sample JV7_2_27_MG_FD_188633 | JGI IMG/M metagenome (GOLD analysis project Ga0255055, IMG submission 188633) | Seawater microbial communities from Jervis Inlet, British Columbia, Canada - JV7_2_27 | ecosystem: Environmental > Aquatic > Marine > Inlet | place: Canada: British Columbia | collected... | reverse complement strand
CCTGGACGATGGGGCCGGGCGCAGGGGGCGGTCGTCCCAGTGGCGGGGCCGTCGAGACGGGGGCGGGGGTGGCGCCGGCCGAAATCAGCGGCCAAGGACAGGCGGGACGACTCTACGGCGAGGGTTACGAGTCGTTCAGAGCCGGGGACTTGGACGAGGCCTTGACGCAGTTTCAAAAGGTCGTTGAGCTGCAGCCCGATCTGGCCGAGGCCCATCAGGCACTGGCCATGATCTATGCCCAGCAGGGCGCCTATCAGGAATCTCTGGCGGAGGCCGACAGGGTGCTGGAGCTGCAGCCGGAGGACTCACTGGCTCTCAAGATCAAGCTCGAGGCCTATCGCGCTATGGGTGACCGGGAGAAGCAGGAGGAGCTGCTCGATTCCCTGATTGGCACGGGGCCGGATCCGGACCTGGCACCGGTGATCTTCAACTCGGGTGTCGCGAAGGTTCAGGCCGGTGATCTGGCGGGGGGCGCGGTGCGTTTCCAGCAAGCCAAGGACGCAGACCCCGACTTGCTTGCCGCTTACTCGGCCCTATCGCGGGTCTATTACGACATGGGCCAACTCGAGGAGAGCATCGAGCAGGCCAAGCAGTATGTGGAGAAAGACCCGAACAACGGTGAAGTCCTCGGAGTCCTGTATCTAGCCTACGACCAGCTGGGGATGGCGGCAGAAGCGGCTGAGGCTTTCGAGGCACTGAAGGCTGCGAATCCAAGCCATATGGTCAGGGTTTTCGAGCAAATGGGAGTGGCTGCCTTCAACAACGGCGAAACACAGAAAGCTCAGGACCTATTCGAAAAGGTCCTGGAGTTGAACCCGGACCACCCACAGGCTCACTACCATCTGGCGCTGTGCTACCTCAGCGAGGGCGATACAGCCAAGGCCAAAGATCTGCTGACGCGGTTTATCGAGCTGGCTCCCGACGATCCGGAGGTGCCTTCAGCCCAGGAGATGCTCAACTCACTCTGAGGTGAGACCAGGCGGCTGGCCCATCGGCTCGATGCAGCGGGGGCCCTCATTGGCCGGGTTATTGACGTAGGTGCTCACCGGGTAGCCCTCCATCAGAGCAGGTGGAAACGGCCCGAGGAGCGATGAGAGGGACGCCTTGTCATCCTGTTCCGGGTCGAGCCAGGCTGCGTAGTCGGTGGGCTGCAGAATCACCGGCATCCGCCTATGGACCGGCTCGACGACCTCGTTGGGGTGGGTCGTGATGATGGTGAAGGTCTCCAACGGCTCATCGCCCTTCTCCCAGCGGTCCCAGAGCCCGGCCATGGCAAACGGCTGACCACCGGTCATTTGGAAGAAGAAGGGCTGTTTGGGCCCACCGGTCTGCTGCCACTCATAGAAGCCGGTCGCGATGACCAGGCACCGTTTCCTGCGAAAGCTGGACCGATAGGCGGGTTTGTCCATCACCGTCTCGGCACGGGCGTTGATCATCCGGTTGCCGATCCCAGCGTCCTTGGCCCAGAAGGGCACCAAGCCCCAACGGAGATGGTCCAGGCGTCGGGACCCATCGCTCGAGTCCACCCGCACCGCCGCCGCCTCTTGGGACGGAGCGATGTTGTAGCGAAGCGATACCTCGACGGCGGTCTCGAGCTCGAAAAGGTCGTGCAGAAGATCGGCTGGCGCCGATAGGGTGTAGCGGCCACACATGAGCTGACCCAAAGCCTATCAGCAGGCGTACTGACAACTTGCGCTTCATATTCGACTTGTGCTATATCTGCATATGCCCCTGTCCAGCCGCTGAACCACTTTTCTGACTGGCAGGGGGGATGTCTTGAAAACCGCCCCCGAAATTGGGGGCAAAACGTGACTGAACCGGCGGACGGTTCCATCCATGGGGGGCGGAACGCAGTTCGTCAGGGAGGGTAGCGTATGTGGAAGTGGTTGAACTTGGGTTTCGACCGGCTGCTGGGCTTTGGAGCCGGCCTGCGGGAGATCTTCCCCGGGCTAGAGGCAGCGTCGGGACCGCAAATCAATCCCGACGGCTAGAAGTAGTACCGACAGAGCGTCTCTAGACATGGTAGCCCGCAGGCAATCTACCTGAGGGTTTCACCAGTCGGGACCTATAGCCGCATGGCTATGACTGAACTGGACTTGGGTCCGGCTCAGTGGTAGTGTACCTGCGAGACCTCTTTAGAGGATTTCGGGCGGATGGCTATAGTCGATCGACCCAGAGAAGTACCTATCGAGGAGATCCTCAGCGATCTCCGGCCCCGGATTCAGGCGACGTTTGCTCGCTTCCGCGTTCCGCCCCAGGATGCCGAGGACGTCCTGCAGCAGACCCTTCTCACCTATCTCTACAAACGGGAATCGATCCAGAACACCGAGCGGTGGATTCTCGGTACGCTGCGCAACAGGTGTCTCCTCTATTGGCGGGACCGCCGGCGGCGGCTGTATACGGCCGTCGACAAGGCGCTGCTCGAGTCGGTCGCTCAGTCCGACGGCTGCCCTCAGGAGAGGGCCGACCTGCTTCGCGATCTCAACGTTGTGTTGGCGAGATTACCGTCCCGTTGCCGCAACCTGCTCTGGTTGCGGTATCGACAGGGGTACGAGCCGCCCGAGGCGGCCCGTGAGTTGGGATACAAGGCCTCGAGTATCTACAAAGTGACCGAGCGCTGTCTGGCTGCTTTGACCAAGCGGATGGTGGCGTGCGGGCTGATCGAGGAGGGTTGCGATGACTGAGTTGCACCCTCAGACCGAGCGTCTCCAGCGCTTTATGCGGGGTGATCTCGACGCCGCGGATTCCCAGGATATCGTGATCCACCTGCTTTCTGGCTGCGAGCCCTGCCGACGGATCGCCCGTGAGAGTTTCCCCTGCGACCAGCCCGCCCTCACGGAAGGGGTTTCGACCGCGACCCAGAGGTGGCAGGCTCGGGCGGAAGATAGCTACTCTGCCGTCTTCGAGCAGGTCATTCCAAGGGTCTGGGAGTCCGAAGTCGCGCTCACCGATCAGCAAGCAGTGGCACCTAGCCTCCTCGAGGAGCTGAAGCGGCATCCTCACCAACGACGCCTTCTGTTGGTGAGGAACAGCCGCAGATTCCGTAGCTGGCCCCTGTGCGAGCTGACGATCGACTATGCACATGGTCTGGTCTCCAGAGAGCCCTCGGATGCAGTCGATTTTGCGAAGCTGGCGATAGAGCTTACAGAGTCTCTCGATGAGATCATGGATGAGGCCGAGCTGATCTCGGATCTCCAATGCCGAGCTCATGCAGTCCTGGGAAACGCCTTTCGCGTGTCGGGTGATTTTGCTCAGGCTGAGACCGAGTTGGCTGTTGCGGCGGGGTATTGCGCCAAGGGGACTGGTGATCAACTGGAGCGGGCCCGCCTGCTCGAGCTGACCGGACAGCTGGCCGGTGAACACAGGGACTTCTCGAAGGCTCTAGCGCTGTTTGACGAGGCTATCCAGATCTATCGCCGACATGGCGAGGAGCATCGGCATGGCCGGGCTCTTATCTCGAGGGCGTTCCATCTTAGTGTAATGGGTGATCTAGCCGGATCAATCGCGTCTTTGAAACAGGGGCTGAAGCAGATTGACGGCGAGCAGGATCCGCGTTTGGCGCTCGCAGCAAAGCACAACCTTATCCATTATCTCTATCTGACGGGCCGATATCATCAAGCAATGGTGTTGGCGCCGGAAACCAGGGCGTTGCACGTAGAGCTTGGCAATAGGATGGACCTGGCGCGGTTTGACTGGCTCGAAGGCACGATTCTGCGTGACTCTGGGGACCTCGAAGCTGGAGAGGTGGTTCTCACCAAGGTCAAGCAGTTCTTTGCCGAACGGGAGATCGCTCACGACACCGCCCTTGTCTCGCTGGATTTGGCGGCGATCTACCTCCGCCAGCAGCGCACCCATGAGCTCAAGGAGCTGGCGGGCGAGATGTTGACCATCTTCCATGCCCTGCGCGTCCACCGCGAGGCGATCGCGGCTCTGGTCCTCTTCCAAAAGGCCGTCGAGATGGAGCGGGTTACTCTCGGTCTGGTGCGTGATCTCGCGGCCTACTTGAAGAGTTCTCGCCACGATCCTCATCTTCCATTTCGTCCCAGCTTGACTGTGTGACTCGGACGCCCGTCCGCAACACGCCAACCGCGGTCCGCAAGACCGGTGGGTCGGCGGGGAATGTCGATCTGTAACGATTTGGCCGGAAACGAGACTAAACACAATAGAGCTTCCCTGGAGAGAAGATCGAGCTGGGATGTGACCATTCACGAGAAGACCCACCGACCGGGAGCGGCACGTCTCGATTCCAGTCTGGTCGAGGCCCTGCTAGCGGGCGACGAATCGGCCTACGGAACACTCTGGAAGCGTTACAACAGAGCCATGATCCGGCTGGCCATGGCCTACGTGCCCAGCCGGGCAATAGCGGAGGAGGCGGCGCAGGAAGCCTGGTTGGCGATGGTCCGGGGCCTGTCCGGGTTCAAAGGGCAGAGCTCGCTAAAGACCTGGCTTTTCGGAATCCTCTTGAACCACGCGAAGACCAAGGGGAGACGAGAAAGCCGCAGTATTTGCCTCTCAGCCCTGGAGGCTCCAGCTTCCAAGACGCCAGACGGTCGGGGTGTGGACTGGCTCAAGCTTCGGGAGGGGGCTTCGGAGATACTGACGCCGGCCTGGGGCCGGTCCAATCTGGGTCTCTCCCCCGAGGATCGGGCCCTTGGCAGCGAGCTTCGACTTGGCCTCGAGCAGGCTATCTCACTCCTGCCGGCAGCGCAGCGAGCCGTAATCGTGCTGCGAGATGTCGAGGGCTGGACTACCGGGGAGGTCTGTGACTTGCTCGGAATCACACCGGAGAACCAGAGGGTGCGGCTGCATCGAGCCCGTCTCAGGGTCAGAAAAGCCCTCGAGTCTTACCTAGACAGGTCCTAGAGAGCGATGATGATTGATCAGAATCTCGACTGTACAGTGTTCCGGGAGTCCATCACCCACTTGCTGGACAAGGCGTTGACGCCCGCGATGACGTTGCAGATGGAAAAGCACCGTCAGGCCTGCGATCCTTGCCGGCAGTTCCTGGGCGAGATCGAGCTCACCATCGAGGTGCTGGGTGCCTGGGGTCGGCAGGAGCCGGAACAGGAGACGCCAGCATCTCTCCAGGCGACCTTTGACGAGTGGCAGGTCTCCCTCTCAGAGGGTGATCGACCCGTAGCAGATCGGCCTACAGCCCTGCTGAAGCAGCTTCTCGCGATTTCGTCTGAGCAGCGCCTGCCGGAAGTGAGATCTCGGCCTCGGTATCATCGTCCCGAGCTGGGTGAGATGGTGCTGAATGAGGCCGCCACCATGGCTGTCAAGCAGCCCTTGGAGGCCCTACAACTCTCAGAGTTGGGTGTTGAGATCTGTCGGCACGCGGCGGAGTCCGAGACTCTGGACGCGACGAGTGCACATGATGGTCTGGCACGAGCCTGGGCGATTCTGGCCAATGCAAGGAGGATCTGCTCGGATTTTGTCGGTGCCTCGGAGGCGTTTCGGAGTGCGGAGCTCGCCCTTCGTTTGGGCTCTGGAGGCCCGAGTTCCAGGGCCCACCTGCTCCGCCTGAGAGCCCAGTTCTCAGCGGACTGCGGCCGGATGGAAGAGGCCATTGCTGAGATCGATGAGGCATACTCGCTGTATCAGGCTGCGGGTGACTCTCACCGGGCTGGGAGGGCGCTGATCGCCAAAGGAACCCTCCTTGGTCCGCCCGCTGATCCTGCTGAGGCGGTAGAGCTGTTGCGTGCAGGACTCGGCTTGATCGATGAAGGCACAGAACCACGAATCGCGGTCGTGGCGAAGCACAATCTCATTCGCTGTTTGCTGGCATGTGGGTCGCTCGAGGAGGCCCTGTCAATGGTGTCGGAGACGCGTGCTCTTCACGTTGCCATGGGCAATCGAGTCGACCTAGTGCGGTTTCAGTGGCTCGAGGGCGAGGTCAGACTGGAGATGGGAGATCTGGAGTCAGCGGAGAGGTCGTTCCTGGAGGTGAAGACCTACTTTGTCGACCAGGGGATCGCCTATGATGCAGCGCTGGTCTCCTTGGATCTGGCGATGGTCTACCTGCAGCAGGCCCGGACGACAGAGCTCAAGACGCTGGCCGGCGAGATGGTGACGATCTTCCAGGCCCTGGGGATTCGCCGCGAGACGTTCGCTGCTTTGGCCTTCTTCAGAAAGGCTCTGGACATCGAGCAAACCGCCACGTTGGGTCTGCTCCACGAGTTGACCGAGACGCTCGAGAGGGCCCGTCGGCCGGAGGACTTCCGTCCGCATCTGAGCGTAATGAGCTAGCAGTAGAGGGCTTGGTCAGCAAGAGCTTCAGATCTTGCTCTCGACGATTTCGAGAATCTCGGCCTCGAGTTGCTTTGCCTTCTCCTCGATCCTCGAACCACGGTCGAGGAGCTCTTCAGCGGCTGCTAGATCCCCAAGCTGGTTGGCATTGATTCGCACGTTGAGATAGGCCCCACGGATCGCCGCCCGGGCACAGAGAGCACCCACGCCCGCATCCGAGACGGAGGCAGGATTGCCGATCTCGGCCATCGCCTTGATCATTGGCATCGCCTCTATAGCCTGCTCCATGATCTGCAACGGCACCTCCATCGCCTCGCGCGCAGCTGCCTGGATTGCCCGGTTCCTCTCCTCCTCCTCGGCCGATGTCGACTTGGGCAACCCGAAAGCGGACATGATGGCCTTGAAGGCCTCGGTGTCCCGATCGACAAGGGCGAGCAGGTTCGTGTAAGCCTGCTTTCCCTCCTCGGCCCAGTCCGAGAACTCTTCCCAGCGCTCGTCCCAACCCCGCTTGTGCGCGGAGAGATTGGCCACCATGGTGCCGAGAGCAGCTCCCAGGGCGCCAATGGCCGCTGCGACCGAGCCCCCTCCAGGAGCCGGCGACTCGGAGGCCGTCTCCTCGACAAAACCGGTCAGGGTCCGCTCCACCAGCTTGGCGGTGGCCGGCAGCATGCAGGCCAGTTTGTACTCGATGATCTTCTCGGCCGGCTCGAAGGGCTTCAGGTCGTCCAAGCCCAACGACTTCACGGCGATCTTGATGATCTCCTGGTCCGGGATCCCAAGGGAGCGTTGCTGCCTGCGAAGATAGTGCTTACCGGCATCGAGAATTGCCTGCAGCGGCACCAGACCGACGAGCTCGGATCCGGTGACACGGGCCCCGCGGGCCTCGGCGCGGCGGCAAACCTCATCGAAGGCCACATGGATCGGGGTGGTGCGAACATCGGTCAGATTCATCGAGATCTGCGCGATGCCATATTCCTCGATATACCACCCGATCGCTTTGACAGCCTGCAGACTGCCGGCAACATAGACCGGTCCGCCGTTGTCGTCACGGACGATCTCTCCGGTCAGCGGGTGTCCCCGTCGCTTCACGCGTCCCTTTTCCCGTACGTCGAAGGCGATGGCGTTGGCGCGCCGCGTCGAGGTGGTGTTGAGATTGATGTTGTATGCCACCAGAAATTCCCTGGCGCCCACCGCGGTGGCCCCGGACTTGGGGTTGAGCTCTTCAGGCCCGAAATCGGGCCTCCAATCAGCCTGGGAGAGTTTGTCCCGCAGGCTTTCGTACTCCCCGGCCCGGACATCGGCCAGGTTGCGCCGGGCCTCGGAGAGCGCCGCGTTTTCATAGCAGTACACGGTGAGACCTACCTCTTCGCCAAGCCGTCGAGCCAGCTCGCGGGCGTGCTCGACGGTCTCCTCCATGGAGATTGCCGCGATCGGGACCAGGGGACAGACGTCGAGTGCACCAAACCGGGGATGCTCACCCTGGTGCTGACGCATGTCGATGAGATCGGCGGCCACTCTGGCTGCCTGGACCGCGGCTTCGACGACCGCCTCGGGTGCACCGGCAAAGGTCACCACGGTTCGATTCGTGGCTTGGCCAGGGTCCACATCCAAAAGGGCCGCGCCGTCGACGCGTTCAATGGCTTCGGTGATCTGTCGAATGACCGCCAGATTGCGCCCTTCACTAAAATTCGGCACGCATTCGATGATTTGATCCATCGTCACTCTCTCCTCCCAGCAGCCCGGAAGATGGTAGCAGGATCTGGCCGCGCCGCCAGGCCGTAACGATAGAATACGGCCTGTGTTGTCGCGAGAGGACACCTGCATGCTGCCAGCCAAGCTCATCACCCTCACACCCGGCAAACGAGTCCTGTTTCTGACCAAGGACCCGGACCTGATCCGTCGTCAGTTGGCCGAGGACCTGGATCTCACCATGGATGATCTAGCGGTAGAGGACCTGTTGGACGACATCAACACCGACGCCATGACGCCGGCGTGGGTGTGCTTCAACTACCGACCAGAGGACCTCGCCCGCGAAGCCTATGCCGGTTTGATCGTCGATGGGGAACGACTCTTCCCCCGCGACGCTCTCAAGAACGGCAACTTCGAGGTGATTGTCTCGGGTTTCCGTAAGGGTGTAGGTAGCTCCCGTGAGACCGCGGTGCAGGCCGAAAAGTGGTGCGGGATCCGCATCGCGATCGCGGCGTCATTTGCGCCCATTCACGCCGCCAACAACATCAATCAAGGCGTGCTGATGGGAGATCACGAGGTGCTGCGGCGCCTGCAACGGGGCGAGGACATCCCGTTGGAGGAGTTCTATCTCCAGTACGATCCGGTGACCCAGTTGATCGTCCAGGAAGGCGGTCTGTTCCCCTTCGCCAAGGGGCTGCGGGACGGTCGCATCGAGCTGCCGCCGGTAACCGCTCGGCAGCGTCCCATGACTATGGCGGAGAAGATTCTGGCGCGCCACCTTCCCGGTGTGACCGACGCCTGTGTCGAGCCCGGCGACTCCGTGGTGGTCAGCGTCGACGGCGGCTATTCACACGATTTCACCTCGGCCCAGGTCCATCACTTCCTGCAGCAAGAGCACGGCGAGGACTACGAGATTCAGTCTCCCGAGCGATTTGCCGTGTTCGAGGATCATCTGATCTACGCCGACGATGTCCCGAGAATGCAGGTATTCATGGACAAGATCGAGATCCTCCGCCGGCTGCAGCGGGAATTTCAGGAGCACACGGGGGTGCAGGACTTCTCGGCCCGTGATGGAGTCTCTCCCGGCATCTGTCATGAGGTTGCGCGCCAGCGCCTGATCTCCCCGGGCGACTTCGTATTGGCCACCGACAGTCATACCTGCATGGGGGGCTGCAACAACGCTCTGACCTGGGGTGTGGGATCCACGGAGTACGCCAATCTGATCCACTCGGGCTTGGCCGCCGTCGAGGTGCCGGAATCCATCCGCTTCGATCTGGTAGGCGAGCTCAGCGAGGGGGTGACGGCCAAGGATCTGATGCTGCATCTGCTGCTCGAGTATGCGCGTCGACAAAAGACTCTCAAGCGGGTTATGGAATTCACCGGACCCGGAGTGTCGACGCTGTCGATGGACGAACGAGCGACCCTGACCAATATGGCGACCGAATGCTCGGCTCGGGGCGCTATCGTGGAGGCCGATGAAGAGACCTTGCGGTGGATCGCCGAGCGGCGGATCGACGGTGATGTCGATACCCTCCGGACGCGAGCGGTCCAGCCCGATCCCGACGCCCACTATCACGGCGGTGTTCACACCATCGATTTGGGTGCGATTCGACCGATGGTGGCGCATCCGGGTGACCCCGATCACGGCATCCCATCCGATCCGACCAACGGCGCCCTGGTGGACGAGCTCGGCGGGATCGAGATCGACATCGCCTACGGTGGCAGCTGTACGGCCGGCAAGATCGACGACCTGACCTTCTATCACCAGGTGGTCAAGGAGGCAGTGGACGCAGGCCTTCAGATCGCCGAGGGCGTCGATTTCTACATTCAGTTCGGGTCCGTCGAAGTGGAGGAGCACTGCCGAACAGCTGGCTTTGTGGAGACCTTCGAGCGCGCGGGTGTGCGGCTCATTCAACCCGGCTGCGGGGCGTGTATCGGCTGTGGTCCCGGGGTTTCCGAGAAGGCCGATCAGGTGACGGTGTCAGCCATCAATCGCAACTACAAGGGCCGTTCCGGACCGGGCAAGCTGTATCTCGCGTCGCCGCTTACGGTTGCCGCCTCAGCTTTCGTTGGCCGTATCACGGCCTACAAGCCCGGCATGTTCCGCACCAAGCAGCAACCGGTCTGATACCCTCCCCGGGCCATGACCCAGACCCGTACGATCCACATCGCCCACAGTCCCGATTCCGACGACGCTTTCATGTTCTACGCCCTCACCCAGGGCCTGTTGGAGACCGGGAACCTGACGATCGAGCACGAGCTGAGGGACATCGAGACCCTCAATCAGGCTGCCTTCGAGGGGACTTTCGAGATCACGGCCCTCTCGTTCCATGCCTATGCTCACCTGGCCGATCGCTACATGCTGATGCCTTC
>Ga0255055_10003658_pt1 | contig 10312 bp, 11 predicted proteins | sample JV7_2_27_MG_FD_188633 | JGI IMG/M metagenome (GOLD analysis project Ga0255055, IMG submission 188633) | Seawater microbial communities from Jervis Inlet, British Columbia, Canada - JV7_2_27 | ecosystem: Environmental > Aquatic > Marine > Inlet | place: Canada: British Columbia | collected... | reverse complement strand
TCCGAAGTGCCCAGGACCGTCTCGCCACCCTGGTGGATGAGTTCCTTCCGGAAGATGCCCGGATGCTGATCGATGTGGGGAGCGGACCCGGGAGTCTCTCGATCGGTATCGCCCGACGCAGACCCGGGCTTCGGGTCGTGGGAATCGATCTATCCGGGACCATGGTCCGCATCGCCCGCAAGAACGCCGGCGCGCTCTCCAACCTCGAGTTTCGCCAGGAGAATGCGGCAAATCTCTCCGCAGAGGACGGGTCGGCCGACATGATCGTCTCCTCTGAAGCGATGCATCACTGGCGCAAACCGGTTGCGGTGCTCGACGAGTTCCACCGGGTGCTGCGACCGGACGGACGCGTCTGGATCTTCGACGGACGCGACGACTTCAGCGAGGCGGATCAGCAGGAGTGGTTCTCAGGGTCCCCCTCCTTGCTCAAGACCAGGCCGGCTCTGGCGCTCCAGCGGAAGATTCTGCGCACCCACGGCTTCACCCCTTCGGAATGGGAATCCCTCGTGCCGTCTCTGGTAGAACAGTCGCGATTCGGCGAAGGCCGCATCGAGATCCTGGGGATCTACCGGCGCCTGGAGCTGGTGCGCGCGGAATCAGCGTGAGCGAGAGCGGAAGCTCCGAGGACGCGCTCTCCAAGCTGCATTTCTACGTGATTCCGTGGACGGTGCCGGTCATCGTGGCGTCGGTCACGTTCCTGTTCCGCGGAGTGGGACGCGCCTGGATCTGGATTCCCCTGCTCTTCATCTACTGGGGAACCATCTGGAGCTTGACCCTCCATTACCGGCACAGACGGGGAGGTGTCTTCGAGAAGGAGCGCTTCAGACTCACCTTTAAGCTCAAGGGCGACCGTCTATGGCTCCAGTACCTCCTGGTCTACGGTCCACTTCTCTGGGCGATCCCCCTCTGGGCCCAGAGCTACCTGCCCCATCTGACCGTCCACATGGCGCTGGTCATGCTCGTCGCCTCCGTCGTCAACGGCCCGTCCGAAGAGATCTACTGGCGGGCCTGCCTGGAGGATGCCGGCAAGGCCGCCGGAGTCTCGCAGAAGAAGCGACTGGTCCTGGCGCCGATCATGTTCGCTCTCTGGCATACGGCGTTCGTGGTTCACATCTTCCCGTTCGATGAGACCTGGATCGCCGCCTGGGCTGCCACCATCCTCACCACCTGGATCAGCGGCACCATCTGGATGTGGGTCCTGCAACGGAGCGGGAGACTGGTCCCGCAGTGCTTCTACCACGGCTGCGCCAACTTCCTCAGCGTCTTCCCCATGATCGCCATCACTGTGCTGCAGCTGTCTTTCTGACGGGCCTCTACGCGAGGTGGTCGACCGGCCCGTGGCCGTGGCCGATGCCCGGTGCGCCGGCGATGGCTCGGGAGATGAAGTCCTTGGCCTCGCGCACGGCCTCCACCAGCGTCTCGCCGCGGGCCAGTAGCGCCGCGATGGCGGCCGAGTAGGTGCAGCCGGTGCCGTGGGTGTGCGGCGTCTCGATCCGCGGCGCGGCGAGGCGCACGAAATCGGAGCCATCGTAGAAGAGATCGACCGCCTCCCCTCCCGGCAGATGACCGCCCTTCACGAGCGCGGCCTCTGCGCCCAGGTCGCACACCGCGCGCGCCGCATCCCGCATCGCCTCCTCGCTCGCGACGGCTCGCCCGAGCAGGGCTCCCGCCTCGTGGAGGTTCGGGGTGACGAGCGCGGCTTTCGGGAAGAGCCGGGCTTTCAGGACCTCGACCGCCCCGGTGTCCAGCAGGGGATCCCCGTGCTTCGAGATCATGACGGGGTCCACGACGGGGTTGGGGAGAGCATGCTCCGCGACGGCCGCGGCGACCGCCTCGATGATCTCGCTGGATCCGAGCGCGCCGGTCTTGGCGGCGCGCACCTCGAAGTCCTCCGCCACGGCGGCGATCTGCCGGGTGATGAGCTCGGTCGAGAGCAGCTCCACCGCGCGGACACCGACGGTATTCTGAGCGGTGACGAGGGTGAGGGCGCTCGTCCCGTAGACGCCGAAACGCTGGAAGGTCTTGAGGTCGGCCTGGATTCCGGCGCCGCCCCCCGAGTCCGAGCCGGCGATGGTGAGTGCGACGGTCACCGCTTCGGGCTCAGGCATCATTGGCGATCAGATCCCGCGTCCTCATGCCGCCTCCCACGCAGCCTGGAAGAAGGCCAGCTCCAGCTCCATGGCACGGCGGTAGAGCCACGCCAGCCGCTCGGGGTCGCCGCCGTAGCGGTCGAGGAGTTCCTCGAGCCGCGAGGCCAGGGCTTCCACGTCGGCGCTCGAGTAGGTCTCCACCCACTCGCGGTACGGGCTCTCCGGATCGAGCTTCGGGGCGAGTTGCTGTCCGAGGAACGCGTAGAGTCGCATGCACGGTGTCATGGCCGCCACCGTGTGACCGACCGGATCGAGGGATGCGATGCGCAGGAGGAAATCGCAGTAGGCGCTCGTCGCGGGAAGCGGCTCCGGCGAGAGCGAGATGCCCCACCGCTCGGCGTAGTCCTTGTGCAGGCGGAGCTCCTCGAAGCCACCGACCAGGAGATCCTTGAACACCTCGAGCCCTTCGCGGTCGGGACAGCGCGCCAGCGCCAGGGCGTAGGCGCGCGCGAAGGCCTCGAGGAAGCAGGCGTCCTGCCCCACGTAGACCCGGAAGCGCTCGGGCGCCAGCTCGCCCGAGGCGATGCCCTGGACGAAGGGGTGCTCGAGGCAGGCGTCGGCGAGATCGCGGCTCTGCCGCCAGAGGTCGGACGCCGTCACACTCACGACGCGAGCCCCAAAGCCGCGCGGTAACCGCGGTTGCCGAAACGCTCGATCGCCTCGATGTCTCGATTGTTCATGGCGTCCCTCCGGTGGGGGAGAGCTCAAGCGGCGAGCTTCGCGTCCGCCAGGACCTCCGCGACCAGGTCCCTCTGCTCGGCCGTGAGCGGCGGCAGCGGGTCCTTGACAGTCGGCTCGATGGGATGCCCCATCTGCCGGAGCGCCTCCTTCAGCATGGCGTGCGCGATGGGGCTGGCCGCCAGGATCCGCGCCAGCTTGCCGATGGAGGCCATCAGTCCCGACGCCTTCGCCTCGTCCCCGTCCCGGAGCGCGGTGTAGAGCGCCACCGACTCCCGCGGCATCAGGTTGGGGAGCACTCCGATGGCGCCGCGAACGCCCCGCGAGACGAGCGCGGGGAGATTGAGCGTGGTTCCGGAGAGCACCGAGAAGGGCAGATGCTCGGTCAGCTTCGCCAGCTCGGCGACCTCCTCTACGTCGAAGATCGTCTCCTTTACGCCGACCATCCCCGGGATGGCCGCCAACTCGGCGATCTCGGCGGGAGAGAGCTCGAGCCGGGTCACGGCGGGGAAGTTGTAGTAGAGGACGGGGAGGCCGGCTTCGCGGACGAGGCGCGAGAAGTGGCGCTTCACGTCCTCGAAGCCAACCCGGAAGTACTGCGGAAGCGCCACCAGGGCGGCGTCAGCGCCGGCCTCTCGCGCATGGCGCGTGAGCGCGATCGTGGAGTCGGTTCCTGTGCAGCCGGTACCGGCGATCACGGGGACCCGCCCGCGCACCTGGTCGACGGTGATGTCGATGAGCTGGCGCTTCTCCTCCTCGCTCAGATAGGGGTTCTCGCCGTTGCTTCCGAGCACGACGAGGCCCTGCACGCCCGCGTCGACGAAGTGGTCCACCATGTGTCGGACGGCGTGCGCGTCCACCTGCCCGTCCCTGAACGGCGACATCGTGACGACGAAGATGCCCTCGAGCTCGGCCATCGGACTCCCTCCATTCTCTCTCGGCGCGGACCCGGTCAGAAGGACGGGCCCTGCTTCAGGTAGTTGAACGGCGCGGACCGGTTGCGCTCGGCGCAGGTGTGCCGGCCGGCAGCGACCTCGAGTGCCAGGTCGTAGATCTCCTGGCCGACCTCGTCGATCGTCTTCCCCTCGTCGATGACCGCACCGGCATTCAAGTCCATGTCGCCGGGCATCTTCTCGAAGATCCTCGAGTTGCTGGAGATCTTGACGACCGGCACCGCCGGAAAGCCGGCCACCGAGCCGCGGCCCGTGGTGAAGAGCATGAGCTGCGCTCCCCCGGCCGCGATCCCCGCCATCGAATCGATGTCGTAGCCGGGGGTGTCCATGATCACGAAGCCGCGCTTCGAGGGACGGGCGCCGTACTCGATCACTTCCTGGAGGGGCGTCGTGCCGCCCTTGGTAATGGCCCCCAGGGATTTCTCGGTGATGGACGAGAGGCCACCCTCGACGTTGCCCGGCGCGATCACCATCCCGGCCAGATCCCCGAGCTGGGCGACGACATGCGCGTGGTGCTCGTTCACCAGCCGCTCGACCTGTTCTCCGATCTCGGACGTCGCGCCGCGTCGCTTGAGGATGTGGGCCGTGCCGATCATCTCGGTGGTCTCGGCCAGAACCACGGTGGCACCGGCGCCCACGAAGCGGTCGGCCGCAGCGCCGACGGCGGGGTTCGCGGTCACCCCCGAGAGCGCGTCCGACCCGCCGCACTGGAGACCCACGGTGAGCTCGCTCACGGGCACCGCCGCCCGCTCCACCGCCTCGAGCTCCTGCTGGAGCTTCCGCGCGATGGCCAGCCCCTTCTCGGTAGTGGCCTGGCTCCCACCGGATTCCTGGATGACCAGCGCCTCCACCGGTTTCCCCTCGACCTCGCGGCTCAGGAACTCGGCCTTCATCAACTCGCAGCCCAGGCCGATGATCAGCGCGGCGCCGACATTCGGATGGTCCACGAGTCCCGTGAGTGTCCGGTGGCTCACGCGGAAATCCTCGGGACCGTAGCCGCAGCCGTAGCCCTGCGTCACCGCCACGGCCTCGGGAAGCTCGCGCCCGATGGCCTCGACGACACCGTTGGCACAGGAGACGGAGGCGAGCACCAGGAGGTGGTTGCGCACACCCACCGTTCCGTTCTCACGCTGATATCCGAGGAATGTCATTGCACCCGCCTCCCGCGCTTCTCTTACCGCTGACTGCTCCGACGCGTTTCCGCTTCCAAGCTGGGACCTCTGTGGCAGATCGTCACATCTCGACGTCGCCCGGAATCGGCTTGGTGTTGTGGATGTGCACCCAGGCACCGGCCTCGATCGCTCCGGTCGCCTCGATGATCGGTTCACCGTAGCGGTACACCATCCCCCCGCTCGCGATCGAGCAAAGGGCGATCTTGTGGCCGGCGTCGACGTCTTCAGCGGCCCTCACCCGTTCCTCGGCCTTCACCACGACCGCCTCACCTGCCCCGACGGGACGAACCGCGATGGCGACGTTGTCGTCTTCGTGATGGATCACTGCGTTGCTCTGTTCGGCCAGCGACATCGGTATCCACCCCCTGTTCCGGTTTCCCAACGACCTTGGTTCTATCGAACGATCGCCCCCGTGGCGGCGGAAGTTGCGCGCTCCGCATAGCGGGCAAGGTATCCCGCGGTGACCCGCGGAGGCGGACGCTTCCACTCCTTGGCACGCCGTTCCAGCTCCTCGTCGCTGAGTTTCACGTCGAGCTTTCGCGACTCGACGTCGATCGTAATCACATCCCCATCGCGAATCAGCGCGAGCGGCCCCCCCTCGGCCGCCTCCGGGGAGAGATAGCCGATGCAGGCGCCGCCGGTATATCCGGAGAACCGGCCGTCGGTGATCAGGTAGACCTTGTTGTCGAGTCCGCCGAACTTCAGCAGGGCCCTGAACATCTGCATCTCGCGCATGCCGGGGCCGCCCTTGGGGCCCTCGTAGCGGATCACCACGACATCCCCGGGCTCGATCCCCTTGGAAAAGACGGCCTCCGTCGCCTCTTCCTCGCTGTCGAACACCTTGGCCGGTCCCTCGAACTTCCACAGCGACTCGTCGACGGCCACCTGCTTGATGACGGCTCCGGTGGGGGCCAGGCTCCCTTCCAGTACTGCGATACCACCGTAGGGGTGGACGGGATCGTCCACGGACCGAATCACCTCCTCGTCGAAGACCTCGGCGGTGGCGACGTTCTCGCCGACGCTGCGACCCGTCACCGTGACGCAGTCCAGATCGAGCTTCGACTCGAGCCGCTGCATCACCGCCGGGATGCCGCCGGCGCTCTCGAGCTCCGCGAGTGTGGCCGGTCCGGAAGGCTCGATGCTGCAGAGGTGCGGCGTCTCGCGCGAGATGCTGTCGAACCTGTCCCAGTGCAGCGTCCGACCGACGACGGGTCACCACCGGTGTACACGTTGCTGCGCGCGCCCTTCTCGCTCATCTTCTCCGAACTCACGTCAGGCGCCGGGCATCGTGTAGTAGTCGCCCTTGCTGTCCTCGAAGATGTTCTTCAGGAAGGCGAGCTGGGTGGGGGATTCCAGCGCACCGACCGACAGCACGATCTTCTCGCCGTCCTTGTTGTCCTTGAAGATCGACGACCCGCACTCGGGGCAGAAGCCTCGCCGGGCTCTCTCGGACGACTCGTACCACTTGAGCTTGTCGGAGCCCTCGGTGATCTCGAAGTCGGCCAAGCTGGCGACCGCGTAGGCCGCGAAGTGTCCGTGCCAGCGGCGGCAGTCGCCGCAGTGGCAGTGGATCACTCCCGTGAGCTCGCCGTTGACCTGGTATCGAATCGCCCCGCAATGGCAGCTGCCTCGGATCGCTTCCGGCATGTTGACCTCCTCTTGGATGGCGGGATGGCGGACACAGGGCTCCCGACGGGGGAAAGCCCACATCACGACTAATCGCAGTATACCGCCGATCCGCGAACCGGGCCCGGTTCGACTATGATTGCGGCGCCGGCTTTGGGCTTCTGGAATCGGCGAGTCGAGGAGGAGAGCCATGGAACTCACCAGGCAGCTGCTGCTGGAGATCTACCGAAACATGGTCAGGTCGAGGGCATTCGAAGAGCTGGTGATCGAGCTGATGCCCCAGTGGAAGATCCCGGCCTCCTGGATGAGCGGGATCGGTCAGGAGGGGGTGGTCGGTGCCTTGAGCACGCTGCTCGAGGACGACTACCTCACCTACACCCACCGGGGGGCCTACTACTTCATCTGCCGAGGGTCGGATCCCGGAAGGATCCTCGCCGAGCTGTACGGAAAGCGCACCGGCTACTGTGGTGGGAAGGGCGGGCGCCACATCGCAGATACGGCGCACAAGCTGTTCGGAAAGAGCGGAACCATCGGCGGTCACGCGCCGCTCGCGGTGGGAATGGCCACGGCGGCGCAGATCCGGGGAGAAGATGCGGTGGTGATGTCGTTCTTCGGAGACGGCGCCAGCAATCGCGGCACCACGCACGAATCCATGAACCTCTCCGCGTTGTGGAAGCTCCCCGTGGTCTGGGTCTGCGAGAACAACGCCTGGGCCGGCACTACGCCCACTTCGCTCGGCACGGCGGTGGCCGACATCGCGGACATGGCGGGGTCGTACGCGATCCCGGGGAGATCCGTCGACGGCAACGACGTGCTCGCGGTGTACGAATCGACACAGGAAGCGGTAGGACGGGCTCGGGCAGGAGATGGTCCCTCACTAATCGAGCTCAAGACCTACCGCATCCGGGAATTCGCCGAAGCCGGGCCCTTTCCCACCGGGTTTCGAGACCCCCAGGAGATCGAGACCTGGCAGCGTCGGGACCCGATCGACCGATTTCGTGCGGAGCTGCTGGGCCGTGGGGTGCTGACCGACGAGCTGGTGCAGGAGATCGCGCGAGAGGCGGAGACGGAGATGCGCGCAGCGGAGAAGTTCGCCGAAGAGAGCGAGTTCCCGGCGCCGGAAGACGCCTTCACCGATCTTTACGCCTGAGAGACGAAGGAGAGAGACCCATGCGCACCATCAGCTTTGCGGAGGCGATGAACGAGGCGTTGCTGGAGGAGATGCGGAGGGACCCCTCGGTCTTCATCCTGGGTCTCGGGCTCCACATGAGCAGCAAGGCGCCGAGCCTGACGGCGGGTTTACTCGAAGAGTTCGGCGAGCAGCGCGTCCGCAGCATACCCATCTCCGAGCCCGCCATCGCCGGCGCCTGCGTGGGAGCCGCCCTGGCGGGGATGCGTCCGGTAGCGAGTTTTTCCCTGTCCGACTTCGTCTTCTGCGCGCTGGACGAGATCCTCTGCAAGGCGGGGAAGTGGCGTTACACGCACGGCGCCGAGGGCGGGATGAGCGTGCCCCTGGTCTTCCTCCAGACGATGGGAGGCTACACCCGCTCCGCTTCGGAGCACTCCCAGTCACCGCTGGCCCTCTACGCACACGCGCCGGGCCTGAAGATCGCCGCGCCCACCACGCCCTACGACGCCAAGGGCCTCCTCAAGACCGCCATCCGAGATGACAACCCGGTGGTCTTCTTCCAGCACAAGCTGCTGGGCGGAAGCAAGGGACCGGTGCCGGAAGAGGACTACTGCGTGCCCTTTGGCGTCGCCAAGATCGCGCGCGAGGGAAGCGACGTCACCGTGGTGGCGACTTCGTTCATGGTGAAGCTCGCGCTCCGGGCCGCCTCCAGCCTGGAGGAGCGGGGAGTCGATGTCGAGGTGATCGACCCCCTCACCCTCGAGCCGCTCGACACGGAGCGGATCGTGGAGTCGGTGCGCAAGACGGGACGGCTGGTGGTGGTGGACGAAGACACCGACCGATGTGGAGTGGGAGCGGAGATCGCGATGCAGGTGATGGAGCGGGCATTTTCCTCGCTGAAGGCCGCTCCCGAGCGAGTCGGCAACCCCAATCTACCCGTCCCCTACAGCCCGATTCTCGAGGAGGCCGTGCTCCCCTCGAAGGAGAAGATCGAGGAGGCCATCCTGCGCACCCTGGCAAGCTGATTCCCATCCCGCCGTGTACGGCTGAGCGAAAGGAGCAATGCATGAAGGTGGTAGCAGTCAATTCCAGCCCGAGGAAAGAGAGCAACACAGCGCTGCTGATCCACTACGTCTTCGAGGAGTTGGAGCAGGAGGGCATCGAGACGGAGCTGATCAAGATCGGAGGCAAGAGGATCTGGGGTTGCCGTGCCTGTTACAAGTGCTTTCAGAACCTCGACCGACACTGCAGCATCAAGAATGACGTCCTCAATGAGTGCATCGACAAGATGGCGGAGGCGGACGGGATCGTTCTGGGATCACCCACCTATTTCGCGAACGTCAATGCGGAGATGAAGGCCTTGATCGACCGTTCCGGGCTCGTGTCCACGGCCAACGGGGGGATGTACAAACACAAGGTCGGAGCCGCGGTGACCGCCGTTCGCAGGGCGGGCGCCCTCCCTGCCTTCGATTCGATGAACCATTTCTTTCTGTACAACCAGATGTTCGTCGCTGGATCGACCTACTGGAACCTGGGCATCGGCCTGAATCCGGGAGACGTGGCGAAAGACGAAGAAGGCGTGAACACGATGCGCAATCTGGGTCGAAACATGGCCTGGCTCTTGAAGAAGATCTAGCCCGTCTCGGGTCCGAGCTTCTGCTACCGTGTCGCTGTTCACGCCGCGGGCTTCGCCCAGGGCCACCGCGCGCAGATCTCACCGGCTACGAGCAATATCACCCAGATCAAGGGGGCGAACACCATGGAGATGCAGGAAGTCCTCGACAACATGTTCCTGCCGCTTCCCGGAGTGCCGCCGGTCTTCATCACGAGGACCGAAGGCGTGTATCTTCACACTAGCTCCGGGCACAGGATCATCGACGCTTCGGGCGGACCCATGGCCGTCAGCATCGGATACGGCCGGCCGGAGGTGGCCGACGCGGCCGCTCGTGTGCTCCGAGAGGTCTCCTACGTCATCCCGGTATTCGCCTCCGAAGCCAGGATCGAGCTGGTCAAGCGGATCAAGAAGAGGCTGCCCGAAGAGCTACGCAACGTGTACCTCTGCTCGGGCGGATCGGAGGCGAACGAGGCGGCCATCAAGTTCGCCCGCCAGTATCAAGTGCTCGCGGGGAGGGAATCCAGATACAAGGTCATCTCCCGGAACCTCAGCTACCACGGTATGACCTTCCTGACGCTGTCGATCAGCGATGTGAAGACGAGGCAGAGGGACTTTCTACCCATGCTGTGGAAGAACCCTCGAATCGAAGCCTGTTACTGCTATCGATGTCCCTTCGGAAAGGAGTATCCGGAGTGTGACATCGATTGCGCCCTGCAACTGGAAGCGCGGATCCTCGAAGAGGGACCCGACACAGTGGTCGCATTCATCGCCGAGCCGATCGTGGCCGCGGCCGGCGGCGCGCTGGTGCCTCCTCCCGAGTACTTCCCCCTGGTGCGAAAGATCTGCGACAAGTACGACGTCGTCTTCATCGCCGACGAGGTGGTCACCGGCTTCGGGCGGACGGGGAAGAACATGGGGTTGGAATGCTTCGGCGTCGTCCCCGACATTGCCACTTTCGCCAAGGGAGTGAGCAGCGCTTACGCCCCGCT
>Ga0255055_10003657_pt1 | contig 10316 bp, 7 predicted proteins | sample JV7_2_27_MG_FD_188633 | JGI IMG/M metagenome (GOLD analysis project Ga0255055, IMG submission 188633) | Seawater microbial communities from Jervis Inlet, British Columbia, Canada - JV7_2_27 | ecosystem: Environmental > Aquatic > Marine > Inlet | place: Canada: British Columbia | collected... | reverse complement strand
CTACACTCGCGCACCTGATGGAAAGCGTGACTCGCGAACGTCGCCGCCCATCCCACGGCGTCCTCAGTGGCGATTCTGCGGACGTGTATTTCCGGCGCGCCGAGGAGATCCTTGCGGGTGAAGGCCTCGACCCGGTCGTGGTCATGGAGGTGTTCTCTCGCTCGGAGGGCATCCTCTGCGGGATCGACGAGGCCAAGGTCCTCCTGGCGTCAGCCCTCGCCGAGACGGGCGAGGACGCGGTGGTCGAATCGCTCGCTGATGGCGATACCTTCGCGTCGAAGGAGATCGTCATGCGCATCCGGGCCCGATACCGCGCCTTCGGTCTCTATGAGACAGCCATGCTGGGCATGCTCGCGCAATCGACCGGCTGGACGAATGCCGCCCGCGAGTGCGTCGACGCCGCGGCCCCGCAGCCGGTCATCAGCTTCGGCGCCCGGCATGTCCATCCGCACATCGTCGACGCGCTCGACTACGCGGCCATCGTGGGCGGCTGCGTCGGCGCCTCCACTCCGGCGGGTGCCCGTCTGGCCGGACTCGCGCCGACCGGGACCATGCCGCACTCGCTCGTGCTCGTCATCGGCGACACCGTGCGCGCTGCCGAGGCCTTCGATCGACATGTCGCCGCGGACGTCCCCCGCATCGTCCTCGTCGACACGTTCAAGGATGAAGCCGAAGAGTCGCTGCGGGTGGCGCACGCCCTCGGCGACCGGCTCTACGGCGTGCGTCTGGATACGCCATCCGAGCGGGGACGTGTCACCGCGGATCTCGTCTACGAGGTGCGGGCACGGCTGGACCTGGACGGCTTCGGGCACGTGAAGATCATCGTCTCGGGCGGCCTGACGCCCGATCGCATCGGCTACTTCAAGGATGCTGCGGCGGCAGTCGACTACTTCGCCGTCGGCAGCTACATCAGCGGCGCCAGCCCCATCGACTTCACGGCCGACCTCAAGGAGATCGACGGGGTGGCCATCGCCAAGCGTGGCCGCATCCCCGGGGTGACTGCCAGTCCGCGGCTATCCCGGATCGACCTCAAGGACTGGCTGCCGGGCTAGTCCCGGTCACGAGATCGCCGGCGTCGCCGAGGCGCGCCAGTCGCAGCAGGCCCACGAGCGTCTTGGCGTCGCGGATCTCGCCGGACTCGGCCATGGCGATGGCATCTCGCCAGGAGATCCGCTCGACCTCGAGTCGCTCATCGGCATCAGGACCGCTGTAGTCCTCGATGCGCTCGAGGTCCGTGGCCAGGTAGAGGTGCATCAGCTCGTCGGTGAAGCCCGGTGCGCTCCAGAAGCGGCCCAGGGAACGCCACGAGCGGGCACGGTAGCCGGTCTCCTCGCCGAGCTCACGAGGGGCCGCGAGCTCAGGTAGCTCGATCGAGCCATCGGGTAGGCGATCGAGCGTGCCGGCGGGCAGCTCGAGCACGACCTGGCCGACCGGGGTCCGGTACTGGCGCACCATGAGGATGTCCACGCCATGGAGCGGGATGACGCAGACGGCGCCGGGGTGCTCCACGACCTCGCGAGTGTGCTGGCCGCCGTCAGCGTCCTCGATGGTGTCGATACGGAAGGTGATGAAGCGGCCGCGGTGGAGCACGCGCCGCTGCAGCGTGGTCTCGATGAGGTGTTCGTCGGTCATCACCGCAGCATAGGGCGGCCCCGCAGCCCGCGGGCATGGTCGGTGCCGATCCGACGGGGTGTTCGCGGGTCCCTGCCACCGGCCTCCGGTGGTGCGTCGCGTCAAACCCCGTCCTAGTACGACTTCGCCATGGAGGTGGCCCATGTGTCCGCCCAGTATCGGTGACGTCAGGGCAAACCCCTCGACCGAGACCGAGCACTCGCAGCCACCAGGGGCGCGCGGCCCCACCTCAGGGAGACTCAGGGATGAGCCGATACAAGGATCTCGCGCTCCGCCTCGCGGTAGTCGCTTCCTTCGTGCTCGTACTGGCGGCACCCATCCGCTGGTAGGACGCACTTCCGAGACTTGACCCAGGGGCCGACGGCAGCAACCCTCGCGCCGGCCGTCGGCCCCTCACCCCTCTCATGCGCGAGACCGGATGACTGTGCCGCCGGCGCCTTGGGCGCCGGCGTCGTCGATACAGAGGTCTGGACCGAACTGTGCTGCTGTTGTACTCCATCGCCGTCGGCTTGCTCATCGGCCGCCTCCTCGGCGGACGGGTGCGCAACCTCGAGCGCGTCCACTTCGTGTGGTGGCAGCTGGCGCTCGCGGGGCTATTCGTGCAGCTGGTGCTCTTCGCTGATCCAGTGCAGGAGCGCGTCGGCGCTGAAGGTCCCTACATCTACGTGATCTCGACGCTCGCGGTGATGGTGGCGCTTCTGCGCAACCTGCGCCTGCCGGGCCTCGCCATCGTCGCCATCGGCGCCACGCTGAACCTGATCCCGGTGATCGCCAACGGCGGCGCCATGCCCTCCGACCCAGCGGCCTGGCTGGCGCTGACCGGCGCCGCCGAGTTGCCCGTGGCGTTCTTCTCCAACTCGGTGCTCATCGGCCCCGACACGTTGTTCCCCTTCCTCGGCGACCTGTTCGTGTGGCCAGAACCGCTCCCCTTCGCGACCGTCTTCTCGATCGGTGACGTGGTCATCGGGGTGGGAGCGGTGGTCTTCCTCGTCTCCGCCATGCGACCTCGCCACCCGGTCCGCGATGCCCTCAGGGGCCCGACTCCGCAGCCGGTGCAGCAGTGATGATCGGGCTGGAGCACGAGAGCGCCTCTGCCCTCAAGCATCTGGCGACCGCGATCGATGCTGATCGCGGCGCGCACTTGTACCTCGACGGTGGCGACGGCGTGCTGGAGCTGATCGCGTCGGTCCGCGATGGAGTCTCGGTCCCGCCCCATGGGTCTGGCGCAGAGCCCGGCGGCGAGGAGCACGGCCTACTGCGGCGCTGGTTGACGCCACTACGCGGGGAAAGCGGTGCCGTCGCGCACCTCGCGCTACCCGAGGCGCGGGGCGGCCTGCTGGTGCTCGAGCGCAAGCGCAACGAGCCATTCAACGACGACGACCTCGCGTTGGCCCGGGTCCAGGCGCGGCAGCTGGTGGGCAATGTCGCCACACGCCTGGGGCCGCGGCCCATCGCCTGGTCCGCGCAGCTCGAGGCGGTCCAGAGTGTGGCCGCGCAGCTGACACGGCTGACCAACGTCGAGGAGGTCATCGCGGCCCTGTGCAGCCAGACCCAGCGGGTCGTGGCCTTCGACAACGCACGTGTCTATACGCTCCGCGAGGACGGCCAGACCCTCGACCCGGTCGCGTTCCGCCCACACGCCCGCGAGTACCAGGGCGAGTCCGTGGCCGGCCTGCGAGTGACGGTGGGGGAGGGCATCACCGGATGGGTGGCCGCGACCGGACAGCAGCTGATCGTGCACGACGCGGCTCGCGATCCCCGAGCGGTGCAGATCCCGGGCTCGGTCGACCTGCCCGAAGAGTCGATGCTTCTTGCGCCGCTGCGATCGGAAGGCCGGGTCATCGGCGTGGTGGTGTTGTCGCGGTTGGGCTTGAGCCGTTTCTCCGATGATGAGCTGCGGCTCCTCGGAGTCCTGGCCGACCAGGCCGCGGTGGCCATCGAGAACGCGCGGCTGCTGGCCGAGCGCGACCGCCACGTCTCGGAGCTGGCCGCGCTGCTCGACATCAGCCAGGCCGGCGGAGGCACGGGCGACGAGCGAGAGCTGGCCGATGTCCTTGCTACCAAGCTACGCACCGCGGCACGTCTGGATTCCTGCCTCATCTCGCGCTGGGACGAGGAGAGCGGCGACCTCGTGTCCGTCGGCGCCAGTGGGCGACCGCTCCAGGGGCACGATCGCGACCTTGCCGTCCACCGCGCCACGCGACAGGTCCTCATCAACGACGAGCCGCTGCGGTTGGACCCCAGCGTTGATGCTCTCGAGCCAGCGGAGCTCACACGGCTGCAGGCGCTCGGTGCCGCCGAGGCGCTGTTGCTGCCTCTCTCCACGGCGGGCCACGTGATGGGCCTCGTCGAATTCACCTCACGAGAGGGCGGGCGTCGGTTCCACGATGGTGAGACCGCCCTTCTGCGCACGATGGCCAACCAGGCCGCTGCAGCGCTCGAGAACGCCAGTCTCGTCCGCCAACTGCGCGACGCCGCCGAGACCGATCTCGTGACCGGCGTCTACAGCCATCGCCACCTGCAGGATCGCATCCGGCAGGAGACCGCGCGCGCGGCCCGTTCTCACGCGCCGCTGAGCGTGCTGATGGTCGACCTCGACGACTTCAAACGCATCAACGACGAGCACGGCCACCAGGCTGGCGATCGGGTGCTGCGCGCCATCGCCGGGGCTCTGCGGGCCGCCGTCCGCACCAGCGACGTCGTCGCCCGCTACGGTGGTGACGAATTCGTGGTGCTCATGCCCGAGACCGACGCTCCCGAGGCCGAGCACGTCGCCAAGCGTGCCAGCGAGGCCGTGGCCAACCTCGCCCATGCCATGCCAGGTGAGACCGAGGTCCATGTCACCTGCAGCGTCGGCCTGGCGCTCCATCCGCGCGACGGACGCAGCGCCAAGGCCCTGCTGCAAGCGGCCGACGCAGCCATGTACTCACACAAGCGCTCACGTCCGGCCTCGGCGCGATCGTCGCGGAGTTCAGCCATCACGGTGGTGTCGCCCACGCCCTCTGCGCCGCAGGCCAGCGTGTCGATCGATCGCGACCCACGCGTCCCGGCCTAGCTCCAGCCCGAGGTGGCCCGGGTCATCGGCGAGCCCGCCCTCGATGTCGTGATTGCTCTTTGTCAAGGTCCTTGACAAAGAGGCGTACGCTTACTTCGTCCAGTCCGCTGACAAAGTGAGGTCCGAGCCCATCACTGCACTCGCGAAAGCGACGCATCGGCAGACCCGGCGCTCCAACGAGCAGCTCGTGCTTCGCACCATCTACGAGGGCGGGCCTCTGAGCCGCGCTGATGTCGCTCGTACCACGGGTCTGACACGCACCACCGTCTCGGACCTGGTCGAAGGCCTCATCGGGGACGCCCTGGTCGTCGAGACTGGCATGGGCCCGTCGACCGGGGGCAAGGCGCCGATCCTGCTGGAGGTGCCCGGTGATGCCCGGCATCTCGTCGGCGTGGACGTCGATCGCGACCGTCTCAGCGGCATCGTAGTCAACCTCTATGGCGAAGTGATAGCGCGCGATTCCCGAGACCTGCAGGGGCGAGATGGGGCAGCGGCCATGCAAGAGCTGGAGGCCCTCGTCGTCGGCCTTACCCGAACCGCCGAGCGCCCCCTCGTCGGGGTGGGTGTGGGAGCACCCGGTCTCATCGATACGGCTGCCGGCACCGTTCGCTGGGCGGTCGGACTCGACTGGCGTGACGTACCCGTGGGCGAGCGACTGGCCGCGTTGACGGGGCTGCCCACGGTGGTCGTCAATGACTCCCAGGCAGCAGCGATGGCGGAGTGGGCGTTCGGACGCCATGACACCTCGTCGGCCATGGTCGTGGTCAAGATCGGCGAGGGCATCGGCGCGGGCATCGTCATCGGCGGACGCATCTATACGGGCGACGACTCCGGCGCCGGCGAGATCGGCCACACGCGCGTGATCGACGATGGCCTCAGCTGCCGCTGCGGCAGCACGGGTTGCTTGGAGACCGTCGCCAGCCTCAGGGCGGTGCTGGAGCGGGCCGGCTCTCTGGCGCAGTCACAGACGGAGTCCGTGCTCGATGAGATTCCGCCGACGCACGAGTCGCTCTTGCGCGCCTTCCGCGCCGAGGATGTGCTGGCCCGAAGGGTCGTGCTCGACTCAGCGCCCCCGTTGGGCCGCGTGCTAGGCGCGATGATCGGCACGCTCGGCGCCCGCGATATCGTGCTCATCGGGCCCATGACCGACTACGGCGAGCCGTGGCTTGATCGTGTGCGGGCTGAGACGCATCGGTCGGCCCTGCCGCTGCTCGTGGAGCAGTCGACGATCCATGTCGGCAACACCGGCGCCGATGCCGTCGAACTCGGCGCTGCGGCCATGCTCATGACGTCCGAGCTCGGATTGGCGCTGGCTGCATGATTCGCGCATTCGTCTGGAATCGCAGGCCGGTGAGGATTAGCATTCGTTGTCACGAGGACCATCGCGCCCTCCGGTGGAGGGGAACGCAAAGGGAGGAGGGCAGCGGAGGCCCAAGATAGAGGCCGGGCGCTCGTGGCGCTCCGAGCCGCTTCAGTAACCCTTCTCGCCCGAGGATCGGGCGGGATCAAGGAGGAGGTGCAATGCACCACACACATCGAAGGACCGCGCTCGTCGGCACCGCGCTGGCGACGTTGGCCCTCACATTCAGCAGCATCGGCGTGGCCGCCGACAGCCACGAAGGCGGTGTCCCCGCAGTACCGACCGGATACACGGAGCTCGACCAGGCGCTGGGCGAGGACCAACCGTTCGCCGGTACCAAGGTGACCATGCAGACGCAGTGGGTCGCTGGCGAGGGCGACAGCCTCCAGGAGGCGTTCGATAACTTCGAAGCGGCCACAGGCATCACCATCTCCGTGGCTGAGGTGCCGTCCGGCCAGCACGAGACGCTGGTGAACGTGGCTCTCAACGGTGGCTCGGCCGCCGACATCCTCCAGCTCGCGCAGCCGGCGACCATCAATGGCTACGGCGAGGCTGGCCAGGTCCTCGACGTCGCGACCCTCATGGATGCGGAAAAGCTGAGCGCGGATCTCCCCGTGTCCGCCTATCAGTCGGGCGGCGGCACCTGGGCCATCCCCTACAAGATCGGCCTCAAGTCGGTGGTGTGGTACCCCATCAAGGCATTTGCCGATCGTGGCTACGAGGTCCCCACGACCTGGGATGAGCTGGTCGCGCTGTCCGACCAGATCGTCGCCGATGGCGAGGGTTCTCCCTGGTGCATCGGCATCGACTCCGGCTCCTCGACGGGTTGGGTCATCACCGACTGGATCGAGGACGTCATGATCCGCACCGCAGGACTTGATGCGGCCAACGCCTGGGCCACTGGCGAGCTGCCGTTCTCCTCGCCGGAAGTCAAGAACGCGTTCGACCTAGTCGGTCAGATGCTGTTCACGGATGGCTACGTCCTCGGTGGCAACACGGGCATCCTGGCCATCCAGGTCGTGGACGCCATGGACCCGATGTTCACTGACGACCTGCAGAACCCGAGCTGCTGGATGCACAAGCAGTCCGACTGGTATGGCCCCGACTTCTTCCCGGACATGAAGGCGACCGGCGAGTCGCAGTTCGTGGTCGGCGAGGACGTCGGCCTCTTCTACTTCCCCGTCATGGACGAGGCCATCGGTGCTCCGGTGCTCTTCGCCGGCGATGCCTTCATGGTCACCCAGGACCGCCCCGAGGTCCGTGCGGTGGCTCAGTTCCTTGCGACGCCACAGTCGATCGAGTCCTGGGTCAAGGCCGGCGGCGCCATCTCTCCCAACAACAAGACGCCGATCGAGTGGTCTTCGGGCAACTATGAGGCGGAGCTCGCCGCCACCGTGATCTCGGCCGCACCGTTCCTGGTCTTCGACAGCGGGGATGTCATGCCCGCCGTCGTTGGCTCCGGCACCTTCTGGACTGGCCCGGTCGAGTGGATCTCCGCCAACGGTGAGAACACCGAAGCGGTGCTCCAGGCCATCGACGATAGCTGGCCCAGCGAGTAACCCATCTCGAGATCGAGACGTATCGATGGCGCGTCGCAGAAGCGGCGCGCCATCACGCTGTCCGGGTAGTAGGCTAGGAGACGCGAGATCGCTGCGGTCATGAACCAGGGAGGGTGTGCATGACGTACGGGACGTCCGACCTCGACGAGCGGACTGGCTGGCGAGGATTCCTCATCCCCATCGGGGTGATCCTGGGGCTGGCGGGCTTGGTCATGGGCATCTGGTTCCTGATCGATACCCAGGCCTCGGCCAATGTGGCCGCGATGTTCTATGACCTCATCGGTGACTCGGCAGAGGCGGACGCGCTGCGCGCCGGGAGCGGCAATCGGACCGCCGCCAAGCTCGTCCTTGCGGCTGTCGCCCTGGCCGTCGGCGTCGGTGGCATCTGGCTCTTCTATTGGGGTCTGAATGCCGTCGTCATGAGCTTGGGCCCGCGCTGGCGGGGCAGGCTGCTGCCGTGGGTCTTCGTTGGGCCGGCGTTGCTACTGCTCACGGTCTACCTGGCCTGGCCGGTCGTCTCGACGATCATCAAGTCCTTGACCGATGGGGCCGGTTTCGAGAACTGGGAGTGGGCGCTGACGACGCCGGCGAACCACCAGATGTACATCAACAACATCCTGTGGCTGCTCGTCGGCGTCACGGGATCGGTGGGCCTGGGCCTGTTGATCGCCGGGCTCATGGACCGCGTCAAGTACGAGTCGTTCGCCAAGATCTTCGTCTTCCTGCCCTTGGCCATCTCGCTCGTGGGTGCCTCGGTGATCTGGCGCTTCGTGTACGCCTGGCGGCCGCCCGGTCAGGCGCAGTACGGGCTGCTCAATGGCATCATGGAGGGTCTGGGTCGCGAGGCAGTGCCATGGGTCCAGACCCCTGACTTCCGTATCGGGACCTTCGCACTCATCGTCATCCTCATCTGGCTCCAGACCGGCTTCGCGATGGTCGTGCTCTCGGCGGCCATCAAGGGCGTGCCCACGGAGATCATCGAGGCAGCCGGTCTTGATGGCGCGAACGAGCGCCAGAAGTTCATGAGGATCATCGTGCCCATGATCCGGGGCTCGCTGGTCATGGTGATCATCACCACGTCTATCGTGGTGCTGAAGGTGTTCGACATCGTCTTCGTGATGACCGGTGGCAAATTCAACACCGACGTGGTCGCGAATCAGATGTACATACAGGCCTTCCAGTTCTTTGACACCGGGCGCGCCTCGGTCCTGGCGGTGGTCCTCTTCCTCGCGGTGCTGCCACTCGCGTTGATCAACGTCCGCAACATCCGCAAGCAGGGGATGGCGGCATGACCGCGGCAACGGACAGCAGCGGAGGCGGCATGAAGGACCAGCGCAGCGTCTTCGTGCGGCGGCTGCCGCTGCGAGTCGCCGTCATCGTCGTCGCGGTGATCTGGTCACTGCCGACCCTGGGTATCCTCGTCAGCTCGTTCCGAGATGCCCGCGATATCCAAGGCTCCGGCTGGTGGGACGCGCTTTTCGGGCCGTTCCAGGCGCAGTGGACGCTCATCAACTACGAGGCGGTCCTGACCGGCGAGAACATGGCCAATGCCTTCATCAACAGCCTCATCGTGTCCATCCCGGCCACCATCATCCCCATCACCATCGCGGCCTTCGCCGCCTACGCCTTCTCCTGGATGCGCTTCCCATTCCGGGGCACGCTGTTCCTGGTGGTCGTAGCGCTCCTGGTCGTGCCGCTCCAGATGGCGCTGATCCCGGTGCAGGAGGTCTACCAGTGGCTAGGCATCAACCAGACGTTCCTGGGCGTGTGGCTGGCCCACGCCGCCTTCGGACTGCCGCTGGCGATCTTCCTGCTCTACAACTTCATCAGCCAGCTGCCGGGTGATCTCTTCGAAACGGCTAGCATCGACGGCGCCACGCACTTCCAGATGTTCACCAAGGTCGTCCTGCCGCTGTCGGTCCCGGCGCTCGCCGCGTTCGCTATCTTCCAGTTCCTGTGGGTCTGGAACGACCTGCTGGTGGCCCTCGTGTTCCTGGGCGCCACCGAGGAGCGCTCGGTCATGACGCTCGAGCTGGCCAGGCTGGTCGGCGGACGTGGCCAGCAATGGCACCTCCTCACGGCCGGTGCCTTCGTCACGATGATCCTGCCCATCCTGGTGTTCCTGGCCCTCCAACGCTACTTCGTACGGGGCATCCTGTCCGGCTCCGTCAAGGGTTGACCGGGAGCGCCATCCGCGCGTGAGCTGGCCGTCCGACCCGGAGACCGCGCCGGCCCAGGGCGTGCGTGGCACCCGACAGAGCCCGTCGTTGCCCCAGGAGGCGGTGCTCGGCCACCTGCTGCCTGCATTCGAGGGTGCGCAGCCGCCCGGTTGGCTGCTGCGGCGCATCGCAGCCGGCCACGCCCACGGGGTCACGCTCTTCCTGCGCGCTAACGCGACCGACGCGGTCCAGCTCTCGTCATTGGCCGAGCAGCTCCATTCGACGGCGCCAGGTCACCTCCCTTTGCTCATCGGCGCCGACCAGGAAGGGGGTCAGCTGGTCGGGCTGGGTCACGACACCACGCGGTTCCCCGGCGCGATGGCGCTTGGCGCCGCCGATGACGAGGGACTGACCGAGGCGGTCGGCCGTGCCACGGCCGCGGAGTTGCGAGCCCTTGGGCTCACCGTGAACTACGCGCCGGTCTGCGACGTCGCTCTGGAGCCCGGCAACATCAGCCTGGGGACCAGGGCCTTCAGCAGTGATCCGTCTCT
>Ga0255055_10003656_pt1 | contig 10318 bp, 9 predicted proteins | sample JV7_2_27_MG_FD_188633 | JGI IMG/M metagenome (GOLD analysis project Ga0255055, IMG submission 188633) | Seawater microbial communities from Jervis Inlet, British Columbia, Canada - JV7_2_27 | ecosystem: Environmental > Aquatic > Marine > Inlet | place: Canada: British Columbia | collected... | reverse complement strand
CCGATCGTTTGGGATCCAATTCGAAAGATTGGGCAATGCAGGTCAAAGGAATGGAGATATCAGCCTATACATGCCAGGCTTTGCCCGCAATGGCACTGGCCTACGGCACATCGCCCATCGGCGCCCACCACAAAGATGCCTTCCTGCCTGCCTGGGAAATTGGAAATAGATCATCTGATAATAAAGAGAAGGTCCGCAAAGTGATTGAACTTCAGCGTTACCGCGGAGGCTGGTTCGAGGCCTTAACGGTTTGTCGCCTGCTTTGGGTAGAGCTCGGCTTCGGGCTCGATTGGTATCCGAAATTCCTGAAAGCTGCCAGCGGATTGGACTTCTCACCGGAGAACATTGACGCGCTAGGCGACAGGTTTTATGCCTTGATGCGAGCGTATTGGGTTCGGGAAAAAGGCGATTGGACAAGAGAAATGGATATACCGCCTGCAAGGTGGTTTCTAGAACCTTTCAGCCAAGGGGAGCTCAAAGGCGCCTCACTCGACAAGCCCCAGTACGAGCAGATGCTATCCGGGTACTATGAATTAAGAGGATGGGATGAAAACGGTGTCCCTAAAATGGAAACATTAGAAAAACTGGGATTGCAAGACGTCGCTGAGGAATTAAAGCAAAATGGTAGAAGTTAAATTCATCGGTTTTATAGCGGAAAAAATGGGTGCCCGGGAAGTGAAGGTTTCTTTAAAGCAGCCGCTGAAATTAAAAGATATGCTTGAGGTCGAATTATCTGAAGACCGCTGCATTGTGCTCATTAACCAAAAGCGGGGCACTTTAGATAGCCTCATAAAAAACGGCGACAAGGTGATGATCATGCCCGTAGTTTCAGGCGGATGATTCCAGCTTGCACAGGAAACGAAAAAAGATATTTTGCGTTAATCCTGGAAGTATTTCTCTAATTCCAGGATGTCAAAGATTAACTCCCCTTTTTCTATTCTTTTGCGCATCTGGTCCTCTCTGCCTAAAATGGCTCTAGCCTTTTCAAATACCACGTTTGCTTGGTCCAAGGGCACCACCACCACCCCATCAGAATCACCAACGATGATGTCCCCCGGGCAGATGGGTACCCCATCGCAGGATATGGGTTTACAGATGGAGCCTTGGCTAGATTTATGGGTACCGACCGGAATAATCGTTTTAGCAAATACCGGATAACGCAACTCGGTGATCGCGTCCTTATCGCGGACCCCGCCATCGATAACCGTACCCCCGAAACCCCTGCATTGGGCAGAAAAGGACATCAGTTCACCCCACAAGGCACACTGCGTATAGCCCCCGGAATCAATAACCAAAATATCTCCCGGTCTGGCCTCTTTTAATGCCAAATGGGCCATTAAATTATCATTCGCATAAACTCTCACGGTAAAAGCGGGGCCACATATCCTTGCACCTTGAAATACAGGTTTCATATCAGATGACATGCTCCCGTATCTCCCCATCGCATCACTGATGGTAGATGTTGGTATGTTTGCCAACGCTTTTATAATCTCTTCATCGGGTCTCGCAAAATTTACATTGAAAGTTTTCATAAGTATGGTTCTCCCGCTGGTGCACAAGAATCTTTTCCGATATGATTGGATTGTTTGATAGGGCCTCCGGTCTCAGCTTACCTCTATAACTTTGCCCAACCCATTTGTTTCTGCTTCGGATAGAATAATGGTTAATTGTTATTCGTTAATTAAGAAGATATCATCCTCAAATCGATGTCCCTGCCGACAGAGAGATGCATTTGCGATTCCAGAATATCAAATCAGCAATAGTGAAGCAACTAAAACACGACGCCCAAAGTTGAGATACCATATGCAAGAGTGCAAGAAGAGTGACTGCTGTCTTCTGACTTCTGTTTTCTGACTTCTGACCTCTGGAACCTACAGCGCACAGTACTTCTCATAAACTTCCTGCGGGAGGTCGTCGATGGCGCTTTGGTAACGAATACTGCCCTGATAAACGATGCAGGCGCGGTCACAGACCGATCTGGCAAAATTCAGATTCTGTTCGGCCATTAAAACGGAAATGCCTTCGGATTTTATTTTCCGAATGGTTTGCGCCAGTTGCTTTACGATAACAGGCGCCAATCCCTCCGATGGTTCGTCGAGGATGATCAGCTCAGGATTGCCCATCAGCGTCCGAGCAATGCTCAACATTTGCTGCTCGCCACCGCTGAGGATACCGCCTGTGTGGTAACGTCTTTCTGCTAAATTGGGAAAGAGTTCAAATAAACGTTGAGGGGTCCACGGTTTGAATCCCTTACGCGGCGGCTGCCGCCCGACTTCCAGATTTTCAATGACGGTAAGTCGCTTAAATATCCGGCGGTCCTGGGGAACATATCCCAAGCCAAGGGCGCAGGTTTTAAATGGTGCCAAACCTTGAATGGCCCGGTCTTTAAAATAAATCGTACCCCCTTTTAATGCAACGATTCCCATAATACTTCTGAAGGTTGTCGTCTTGCCGGCCCCGTTGCGGCCGAGCAAAACAACGACTTCTCCGCCTTTCACCTCCAGCGTCAAATTAAACAATATTTGGGCTCTGCCGTAAAATGTATTGATGGACTCAACTCGCAGCATAATATTCCGGTTACGGTTCGTCATTACAGATCTAAGCTGATCGGTATTAAATGTGCAAAATCATGTCTGCCAATTTGAATTTGTCAGGGCTTTATGTGATCTCAGTCCCGAGATAAATTTCTTTGACTTTAGCATTATCTTGAACTTCTGCCGGGCTGCCCTCGGCCATCAATTCTCCGCGGCTGAGGACAATGATACGGTCGGCATGATTGAAAACCACATCCATGTCATGCTCGGTAAACAAAACCCCGATGTTCCGGGTACGAACAATATTGCGCGTCAGTTCCATCAAGGTCTGTCTTTGGGCCGGTCCCATGCCGGCAGTCGGTTCGTCCATGAGCAGCAGCCCGGGTTTATTGGCCAGGGCGACGGCCAGCTCCACGCGCTTTAGATCGCCGTACGCCAGGACGCCGCAGGCGCGATCGGCCTGATCCTCGATACCGACCCGCTTGAGCAATTCTAAGGATTCGTCTGCATAAAGCTGGCTTACCTTTCTTAAAAGCGAATTTGTCCGTCTGTGATAGGACAGCAGGGCCATTTGAACATTTTCCAATACGGTCATCGATGCAAAGGTTGACGTAATCTGAAAGGTGCGGCCCACCCCTAACTTCCAGACATCTCTGGGTTTGCTGCCGTTGATCTCTTTACCCATGATGATGATTCGGCCGTGATCGGGGCGTAATTGCCCATTAATCAAGTTAAAGCATGTCGACTTGCCGGCGCCGTTGGGTCCGATCATGGCCAGCAGTTGCCCCTTTCCCAATTCAAAACTCACATCCTTAACAGCTTCAACGCCGCCAAAGGACTTATAAAGGTTATGCACTTCTAAGATCGTTGCCATGATGTTCTCTTTGCTTCAGTGCGACTTTTTTGTATCGGCTAATCTTCAAAATATCTTCCCCATCGATTATAGATTGAGCCGGCAATTCCTCGGGGGAAGGCCACCACCAGAAGGATAAAAATAGCACCTAAAATCAGCTGCCAAAAATCAATCCGGGCAATTTTGTCATGCAGCCAGGTAAAAGCCGCTGCTCCGGCAATCGGGCCGAATAGGTGCTCAACACCTCCGAGCAGAACCATAAACAGAAAATCGAAAGACCGCGGGATGGCCATCTCATCCGGGAAAACACTGCCTTTTGAAAAGACGTAGATTCCGCCGGCAAGCCCGGCAAACATACCTGCCAGTGCAAAAGCAAACCATTGATGCCGATGCAAATCGATCCCGATCGAATCCACGCGCAACGCCGAATCCCGGCAGGCACGCATCGTATAGCCAAAGGGCGTAAATATAAAATAGCGCAGCGTCTGTATGCCACCGATACACAGAACCATGGTCAGATAATAAAACACAATTTTTTGGCTGGCCCAATCTGAGGGCCAAATACTTAAAATGCCGTCATCGCCACCGGTAAATGCCCCCCATTGGAATACGATCGACCAGCAGATCTGAGCAAAGGCCAGGGTCAGCATCGCCATATAAACACCGGACAGCCGTACGCAAAACCATCCGATGATCAGGGCGAGTAACCCCACCAAAACCGGTGCTAAAAAAATGGCCAGCTCCATCGGAGTGTGCATATAGTGTACCATCAATGCCGCCGCGTAAGCGCCGCCTCCGAAAAATGCGGCATGCCCGAAGGACACCATACCGCCGGGGCCCATCATAAAATACAGGCTCATACTGGCCAGAGCAAACAACGCGATTTCCGTCATTAAAACCAGACTAAAGGAGCCGACAAATATCGGCAGGACGAACACAAAGATGAGAAGAATCACACCCAGCAGTCTTATTTTTTTTGATGCCGGTTTTAGGGCGGACCCTGCAACGACCGCCGGGCCGTGTTCTTGAAGCTCGGCTTGACCCAAAATTCCGTGGGGTCGAATGACCAGCACCGCCGCCATTACCAGAAACATCAAAACCAGGGTGCTTTGGGGGAAAACCAGGACGCCGAATGCGCTGAGTTCGCCGATAATAACCGCCGCCAGGTAAGCTCCGGGGATACTACCCATCCCGCCGACCACGACCACGACGAAAGCGGCCGCGATAATATTAAAATCCATCAGGAGATTGGCGCCGCCTTTCGGAAGCTGAATGGCGCCGCCCAGACCGGCGAGGAAGGACCCCAGAAAAAAAATACCGCTAAATAACCGGGCCTGATTCACACCCAGGGCATCGGACATTTCTCGATCTTCGGTGGCGGCACGCACTAAAATTCCCCAGCGGGTGCGGTTCAGCAACAGCCACAACCCGATCAGAATCATTGCAGCCAAAATGATCAGGGCAATATCATACTGGGGAAGCAGGGTCCCCATGATATTAATGCTGCGGTCTAATCCAGGTGCCTGTGGGCCGAGTATATCCTCAGCTCCGAACAGCCACCTGGACAGATCCTGGATCATTAAAACGATGCCGAAAGTTGCAAACAGGATAAATAGTTCGGGGACATAATATAATCGCCTGAGCAGCAATATTTCGATAATAAGCCCGAGCACCCCCACGACCAAAGCTGCCAGCAGGATACTCGCCCAGAAGGGAAAAGCACCATTTGGCAAGTAGCGAATCAGATAGTAGGCCACATACGCACCGACCATATAAAAGGAGCCATGGGCTAAATTAACAATGCGCGAAACACCAAATATCAAAGATAAGCCGCAGGCCACCAGAAATAAGGCGGATGCGTCCGACAGTCCGGTTAGAAACTGTACAATATAGAAGCCCAAAATATTTTTCCTAAGGACTGAACCGTTAAATGAGGATAAAAAATAGATCTATAGTTGGGTCATTATGTGAACGGCTAAAAAAGGGAGTAATGGAGTATCGAAATTGATTCGTTTCGAGTTTCGCGTTCCGGGTTACGGGTTAAAATATTGCAAAATAAACTCTGCAGTGCATGACTCGCAACTCGCAACACGCAACGAAAGAACGAACACATTACTCCAGCACTCCAGTACTCCAACACTCCAAGGTTCTTCTTTTTATTGCGGTCGCATTTTCATAACTTCGGCGTCAGCGGGCAGATAGTCTTTTCCATCCGCGTATTTCCAATTGGCCATAATTCCCCGGCCGTCTTTGAGCGCAGTGTAGCCAACGTAAGCACCCATGGTAGATTGGTGGTCAATTTTGCGGAAGGTAATCGGTCCAACAATCGAATTAAACGTCAACCCTTCCATGGCGGCCACCATCTTCTCCGTATCCGTTGTCCCGGCATTTTTTAATAAATGGTAAACCGCATACATGACATTATAACCGACGACCGAACCATTGCGCGGATATGTATTGAATTTTTCCTGATACGCTTTAACAAATTTATGATGCTCCGGCGTATCAATGTCATACCAGGGATACCCGGTGACGAGCCAGCCTTCCGGTGCTTCCTCTTTTAAAGGGTCGATATACTCGGGTTCACCGGTCAACAAACTAACCACCAGGAGATCTTTAAAAAATCCTCTTAATTTACCTTCACGAACAAATTTTGCCAGATCACTGGCAAAGGTAACGTTATAAATCGCCTCGGGTTTGGCATCGGCCAGTGCCTGGATTTCAGCTCCGGCGCTGATTTTAAACAGGGCCGGCCATTGCTCAGCCACAAATTCAACGTCGGGGCGCTTTGCTTTCAAGGCCTTTTTAAAGGATGCCACCGCATCTTTACCATAGGCGTAATTTGGCGCAATGGTTGCCCAGCGTTTTGCAGGCTGTTTGGCGGCCTCTTCAGCCAGCATGGCTGCCTGCATATACGTAGAGGGCCGCAGGCGGAAGGTATAGCGATTGCCTTGCGCCCATACCAGTGCATCAGACAGCGGTTCGGCAGCAATATATAACACCTTGTTGCGTTTGGCAAAATCGGTAACAGCCAAACCCACATTCGATAAAAACGAGCCCATCAGCAAAACGACTTTATCTTTGCTGACTAATTCTTCAGCAATCTTTACAGCTTCCCCCGGTTTTCCTTGATCATCGCGGGAAATAACTTCTATTTTACTGCCCATGACACCACCGGCCTTGTTTATCTCTTCCAGGGCCAGCTGCCAACCATTGCGATACGGAAAGGTAAAGCTGGTTAATTGACTGTAGGTTTGGATTTCACCGATTTTAATCGTGTTGTTTGGCGTTTTTTCGAAAACAAACACATAAAACGCGACTATTATTATGAAAAACAACACGACGCCGACCACAGAATAGAATAATTTCGAGGTCTTCAACTTCTTATCCTCCATTCTCAATTTATGCCAGATGGCTTGTCTATTTAGAACTTATCTATGCGATAGTGGTTTTTGGTCTGTCAAGAAAAATAAGGATGGAAGGGAAAATGTAAATAAACGATCTGTCAGTCTGGTTAAATTTCGAGATTTTTCCCGACTAAAAATATCTTGCTGTTTTTGTAAGATATTTGTATGACTAACGCATTAATATTCTAAAAATTGAAGGGGAATATCTGCTGTTTTGAAAAAAATCGGACTGGTCGTAAAATCAGATGCCAAGGCGAGACGCAAGGCCGATGAGCTTGAAAAATGGTTACGCTCCCATAAAATTGAGGTTATTCGAAAAAAAACCTCCGCTTCAGGACAAAAAAATGTCGATCGTAACCTGCCTCCGGCGCCCTCAGACCTGTTTTGTATTTTTGTATTGGGAGGAGACGGCACTTTTTTAAGTGCGGTTCGATGGATTGGCGATCAGGACATTCCCATCCTGGGCGTTAAATTTGGGGAGGTTGGGTTCCTGGCGGAAGTGGCGGAGGAAAGCCTGTATGCCGCCGCTGAAATGGTCTTAAAAGGTAATTTCATCCTTAGACCCCGGATGCGGCTCTCTGTTACCGTCATGCGGCAAAACGAAATGCTGACCCAGGAAACCGTCCTGAATGACATTGTCATCAACAGAGGCGCGTTAGCAAGGCTGGCCCATATTGAAACTTATATCGACGACCATTATCTAACCACTTATAGTGCCGACGGGTTGATCGTCGCAACCCCCACAGGATCGACGGCCTATTCATTGGCCGCCGGCGGTCCGGTCATTCATCCGGCCGTACCGGGGATCATTTTAACGCCGATCTGTCCATTCACCCTGACAAACCGTCCCTTGATCGTGCCAGAATCAGCAAATATCAAAATCCGGCTGGCGAAAGGGTCTTCGGATATCATCTCGACCTTCGACGGGCAAAAAGGGTTTGAGATAGATGATCGGGATGAAATTTTTATTCAAAAAGGGCCCTATCCGATTCATTTGATCACACTACCGGATCGGCAATATTTTGATATTCTCAAGAATAAGCTTAAATGGAGTGGCGGCCGCGCCTAGTTTTTGATTATAAATGGATCTTTTTCCGATAAGCAGCGTTCTCCGCGGGTTTTTACCTTCAACGTACCAAAGTACGCCTCAGATAAAAACCCTTGTGCGGCCTTACTTATCGAAAAAATCTCTCATTTATAATTCAAAAACGAGCTATTTGTAAAATGGCTCAACTTTATTTCGGTCTTAGCCGTCATCGAACATATGAACAAATATAAAACCATATTCGCCTTTACCATTGCCCTGCTGAGCCTGGTTTATACGGCTGGCTTCTGTGCTGAATCAACCCGGCTGGTGCAAGAAAAAGAAACGGGCGCCATTGATTGGGCAAAGGGGACCGTCCAGGCGAAAGGGATAAGCGCACCCATCAAAAAAGACGCCGGGAAATCACCAACCAACAGCCCGAAGGCATTATCTGAAGCAAAAAATGACGCCCGGCGCAATCTTTTGGAAACTGTAAAACGAATTCAAATCGCTTCAAAGCTGAGTGTCGGCGATATTGCCGATCGCAATAAAACCATCATGAACCAAATTAAGGAAATGGTATATGATGCGGGGGAAGTTGAAAAATCGCGGAAATATATGTCTGATGGATCCATTGAAGTCTCGCTGCAAATGAACTTGCATGGCGGTTTCGCTCAGTTGATTTTGCCAAAGGGAATCCGGCAAATAGAAACGATTAAACAACTCAAGTCTGGAGAAAAGTCCTCTGCCGGTAAACCCAGCGCATCAACAGAAAGAGCATCGAATATTTACACAGGCCTGCTGGTGGATGCCAGGAGCATTAAAGCAACCCCTGCCCTAGCCCCTAAACTGTTGGATGAAAATTTAGCGGAGGTTTTCGGGCCGGCCTTTGTCAGTCGAGAATTTGTGGTGCAACAGGGGATGGCTGCATATTACACGGATATAGAGGCAGCCAAAGCAGACCCCAGAATTTCAAATCATCCTTTAATCGTCAAAGCCCTCCGAACCGACTTTCCAAGTCGTTGCAACCTTGTTATCAGCAATGCCGACGCTTCAAAACTAAAAAGTGCTTCGGACCACCTGGTGTTCCTCAAAGAAAGCCGGGTCGTGATCGTCCTCTCCCCCCCATAATTTCCATTTGCAAATGGAAATTATGTGCCGATGTCCCAGGACGCCAGATACTTCTGCTGTTCGGGGGTGAGCCGATCGATTTTAGTCCCCATAGCAGCCAGTTTTTCTCTGGCAATTTGGTTATCAATTTTCTTTGGAACCGGATAAACCTGCTGGGCCAATGGCTTTTTATTTTTCACCATAAACTCAATGCTGAGCGCCTGATTAGCAAAGCTCATATCCATAACACTGGAAGGATGTCCTTCCGCAGCGGCCAGATTAATCAGCCGGCCCTCACCCAGCACATTAATCCGGCGACCGCTTTTAAGTAGAAACTCTTCAACAAATGGCCGGATCATTCGGCGCGATTTTGCAATGCGCTCCAGGCCCACCAGGTCTAATTCAACGTTAAAATGGCCGGAGTTGGCCACAATGGCGCCATCTTTCATGCGTAAAAAGTGATCCTTGCGGATAACGTTAATATTACCGGTTAGCGTACAAAAGAAATCACCGATCCGGGCCGCTTTGTCGATCGGCATGACGCTAAACCCATCCATAACCGCTTCAAGCGCCGGCAGCGGATCGACTTCTGTGACAATCACCTTGGCCCCCATCCCGCGGGCCCGCATGGCAACACCCCGTCCGCACCAGCCATAACCGCAAACAACAAAATTGGTCCCGGCCAGCAGGCGGTTGGTCGCACGGATGATGCCGTCGACCGTGCTTTGCCCGGTGCCATAACGGTTATCAAAGAAATGTTTTGTCTGGGCGTCATTTACCGCAATGATCGGATATTGCAAAACCCCGTCGGCGGCCATACTTCTAAGCCGGATGATGCCGGTTGTTGTTTCTTCCGTCCCTCCCTGAACCCCGGATAAAAGCTCGGTGCGTTCAGAGTGCAGGATGGAAACCAGATCGGCGCCATCGTCCATGGTGAAGTGAGGTTTGGTGTCCAGCACAGCATTGATGTGTTTGTAATAGGTCCGGTTGTTTTCGCCCTTGATGGCAAAAACAGGTATTTTATCATGTTTAACAAGGGATGCGGCCACATCATCCTGGGTGCTGAGCGGATTCGAAGCACACAATGCGACTCTGGCCCCCCCGGACTTCAAGGTCTGCATCAGGGATGCAGTTTCCGTGGTTACGTGCAGGCAAGCTGCCAGGCGTAAGCCTTTTAATGGTTTTTGCTTTTCAAAACGTTTCCGAATGCGGTTTAAAACCGGCATGTTTTGATTGGCCCACTCAATCCGCAGGGCACCGCCTTTGGCAAACTTGATATCCTTGACATCATATTTCATCAGTAATATTTCTCCTTTATAAGTCTACAGACCTGCTTTTTCTTTCAGAACCTTGGCGATATCGGTATTCTCCCATGAGAATTCCGGTTCGT
>Ga0255055_10003655_pt1 | contig 10318 bp, 14 predicted proteins | sample JV7_2_27_MG_FD_188633 | JGI IMG/M metagenome (GOLD analysis project Ga0255055, IMG submission 188633) | Seawater microbial communities from Jervis Inlet, British Columbia, Canada - JV7_2_27 | ecosystem: Environmental > Aquatic > Marine > Inlet | place: Canada: British Columbia | collected... | reverse complement strand
TCACGCCTTGCTCTTGGACGTGATCTACTATTTTTGAGATAGCTTCTTGTGTGTTGTTGGTTGTCAGTGGTCCGTTGGTACAGTATACGCGCAGTTGGCTGCGAACCTCTGTTCATAGCAGTTGGTTCCTGGTTGATAGTTACTCGATATAAGGTTTCAGGTGTCAGGTGTCAGAATTGGCAGGGCTGAAACCTGAACACTGACACCTGAAACCTTAGAAGCAATAAGCCAGCAACCAGTGACCCGAAGCCCTTATTTCGAGCTTGCTTCTTCTGAACCCTCTGACGGGCTGCGCTTGGCCAGCTCGCGATCGATCATAAACAGACCGCCTTGAGCATCCCCCATCAGTTTGAGTTGCTCCAAAACGCCGCCGACATTTTCTTCTTCTTCAACCTGTTCGGAAACAAACCACTGCAGGAAAATATTGGTGGCGTGATCGCGTTCTTCATGGGCGATATCCACCAGATCATTAATTAAGCCGGTAACCTTCTGTTCATGTTCCAAGGTGGCCTCGAAGACCGCCAAAGGAGAACTCCATTCGGTTGGCGGGGCTTCTACCTGCATCAATTCAACCTTTCCACAGCGTTGGATGATAAAGTCATAAAACTTCATGGCGTGTTCTAATTCTTCTTGTGCCTGGTAATACATCCAGTTGGCAAAGCCATCCAGATTAACAGATTTAAAATAGGCATTCATAGACAGATACAGGTAAGAAGAATAAAGCTCCGCATTCAGCTGGCCTTTAAGTGCTTTTTGCATTTTTTCAGGTAACATGGCCGTTATCCTTTCCACAGACCGTGCAGATTGCAATATTCGCGGGCGGTGACATTTTCCGATTCAATCTTAAACACGGCTTCAGGTGCTTCGCCGGGATTGAGAAACTGACGGTCGGCTTTGCCGTCTACGATAATTTCAATCCATTCAATATAATGTTTTTCTTCCATGGGATGCGGCACATCGCCGACTTTTACTTTAATGCCACCGGCAACTTTTTCAATAACCGGCACATGTTTTTCTTTGGCCGCATCAACGGAATTTTCAACCAGCTGCACCATGGGTTCCCCGCAGCATACCAGTTCACCGCCGCCGCCGTGCAGAACCTCAACAATATTGCCGCAGGCCTCGCATTTATAGACTTCCAATCTTTCTGCCATTGTGTCCTCCTTTCGGTTTTTAGCCAAATATTATTTAAAACTTGTTTTTACCAGTTTTCCCCGAGTATTTCAAAATGCGCCTGCGGATGGGCGCATGCCGGGCATTCCTCCGGCGCACTGTCGCCTTCATGCAGATAACCGCAGTTTTGGCAGCGCCAAACAACCGGGTTATCTTTTTTAAAAACCTTACCGTTTGTAACATTGGCCGCAAGCGCCAGATAACGCTTTTCATGTTGTTTTTCAGCCACGGCGATCGCTTTAAATATTTCGGCGATTTCTTCAAAACCTTCTTCTACAGCGGTTTTTGCAAATCCAGGATACATATCGGTGTATTCATAATTTTCGCCGGCAGCGGCTTCCTTCAGATTATCCAGCGTGGTGCCGATAACCCCGGCCGGAAATGCTGCGGCAACTTCGACTTCACCGCCTTCCAATAATTTAAATAATCTTTTGGCGTGTTCTTTTTCCTGATTGGCAGTTTCCGTGAAAATTTCCGAAATTTGCACATATTCGTCCTTTTTTGCCTGACTGGCAAAATACGTATAACGGTTCCGTGCCTGAGACTCACCGGCAAAAGCCGTCAGGATGTTCTTTTCGGTCTGGGTTCCCTTTAAATTTCCCATTATTGTCCCTCCGTCACTTTTTAGATTAATGATTAAATGAGCTGGATGGATTATTGCTGTTCTTGCCACCAGCCTTTGACAATATGATTTTGCTTTTCTTCTTCGGCCAGTTTTTTTAATTTGTAGGCAGAATCCCTTAAAACGCCGTAGAGAATGCCGCAACCATTATCTTCACGATCGGCATCCCCCCGGTCTGCGAGTTCCATCATTTCCTCCACCAGCCTTAACGTCTTGATAATATGCAAATTGCAGGGTTTCACAGAATTATCTCCCCGGCTGAATTTTAGGTCGCATTTTCTCTCGGGAGGGAAAATGGACAGCGCTTTTGAAACACCCTGCAAAAGTTTTCAAATTCTGTGCCAGGAAAAAAACAAAGATCCCCTCTGTAGGCCATGCCGGATAGATGGGCGAATATCAGCGCTTGAGCGCAAAAGTCCGGCAATTTTGCTCCTGTTTAACTGCCATGCACTCCATATCTTTGCGATACATGAAACGACCATGATTTAACGGAATATTAGTGCGTTGCTAAGATAATGTCTGGATATCATAATAAAAATGACAATGCAATATGGTCTCAGAATAATTTTTGAAACATAATTGTCTCATAAGACAGGGTTGTTAATTGCGGATTTTGGATTTTAGATTGCGGATTGAAAAAACTCGGAAAACAACCGCCAGACGAAAGAGGGCCGAGGCTATTGATTTATATTTTTAAAATTTGAAACCCTTCGGGATTGCCGATCTTACCGCATTTCCCCGCAAGCGGGATCTTCGAACGGCGTTCAGATGCCATCCCGCATAGGCGACTATAGCGGGAAGACATCTTCTCCCGCTGTGCGGGATTTCGCTACGCTCAGCTTGCTTAGCTGCGGCAACCTCGACAATCGCTCAACTTAGGTAATATTTAAGTACTCTCAAGTCTTATATATTCATTAGGCGGCGGCCACCTGTTTGCGTTGCAGAATCTGTCCGCGCGTGCTGATGACCACTTCTTCCATGGGTATTTGTTCACCGGACAATTCCATTCCTTTTTTCACAATTATGGGTAAGCCGGAACAGCAGGGCACCTCCATGACGACAGCGGTGATGCTTTTGATACCCGATTGTTTGCAGATCTGAGCAAATTTTTCAATGTAATGTTGGGCGTCATCGAATTTCGGACAGCCCATCATAACGGCTTTACCTTTCAGGAAATCCCTGTGAACCGTTGGAAACGCCACCGGTACACAATCGGCCAGGACCAGCAGATCCGCACCCTTTAAAAACGGCGCTGTCGGTGGGACCAGCATGATCTGCACCGGCCAATGGGAAAGGGCTGATTCTGTTTCCTCGAAGGCGGCCGGTTTATTGGCTTCCTGGCAGGGTGAGGGCGCCGAGCTGGATTCCGGTGATGCAAAACTCTGCAGCCTGGCGGACGGGCAGCCGCCGGAAAGTACCGGTGTTTCCCGGGTTTGTTCTTTTTGCTTTTGCCTGGCCAGAAGTTTTTCAACGGCCTCTTCATCGAATTCGTCGGCCTCACGCTCTAAAATTTTAAGGGCACCCATTGGACACTCTCCCAGGCAGGCACCCAGTCCGTCACAATAAATGTCGGCGATTACGCGGGCTTTGCCATCAACGATTTGCAGCGCGCCCTCGGCACAGGACGGCACACAGTTGCCGCATCCGTCACAGAGTTCTTCGTCAATTTCAATAATTTTACGCACGGTTTTCATAGGTCTCTCCTCTGACTGTTTTTTTGATATTTAGAAAATTTGTTATGATTTAATTATAAAAAAAGCTTCTCATTAATTTTCATGCAAGATTCCGAGACGTTATTCGCCCAGCAGGACCTCTCTGGCTGCTTCGCGTCCATTGTCCGTCAGAAATGATTTTTCGATCATGTTCTCAATTTCTTCTTTGCTCCTGGGTGCTTTTTTTTGCTTTTCATCCATATTTTCCAGAAGATCGGAATCGTAGACAACTTTGAAATTTATGCTGTCGTCGGAACGCGGATGATGGTGGTGCCCGATGATATCACAAACCTCATTGATTAATTCTTCTTTGGCTCCCAGTTTCTCCAGTATGGACCTGGCGATGGCCGGCCCTTCTGCTTCCTGGAACTCTGCGGCCGTGCTGCCATGCTTTTTCTCAGCCTCATGAATGCCGATATCGTGTAAATATGCTACCGTTAATATGACAGCCAGCATGCCTTTTTCCTTTTTACCGATGCGTTCAGCGTAACGGGCTACCCGGCTGGCATGACCGATGCGTTTAAAATCATTTTTAAAATAGCGCTTCATTTCAATGGCCACACGATCCTTGAGCAAATCTTCTTTTTGCGCGATCAGCTCCGGCGGCAGATCGCCGATACACTGCTCGGCATAGGGGCAGTAGGCCGCGCAGCCAAAATCCATATCCGGATTGACGAAGCGGTGGCCGCATTTATCGCATTTGCGGCTGGTGTCGTCTTTAAAAAACTCCACTGCGTTGCCGCACTTCGGGCACTTGGCTTCAAAAATTGCCCCAGGTTTCCAGTATTGGGTATCTTGTCCAGGACATTTCATAATTTTTTCCTTTTCAATAAGTGCATGCCGGCAATATGACCCATAGGGTCAATTTTAATTTTAATCTAATGGATTAATTCACTGAATACCTTGACATAGATCAAAAATGGATGCAAAAAATAGGTTATGGAAAATATTCAAAATATAATCTCGGCGATTCCTCTTTTCAACGGCCTGCCCGATGACCAGTTAAACGCCATCCGAGAAATTGCGGTTGAAAAGCAATTTAACAAAGGGCAGACCATTTTTTCAGAAGGCGATCAAACCGAAGGGTTTTTTGTTGTGATTGAGGGCCGGGTCAAAATTTACAAGGTTTCATCAGAGGGTAAAGAACAGATTTTGCATATCTTCGAAACCGGGCAGTCTTTTGGAGAAGTAACTGTTTTTACCGGACAGCAATTGCCGGCCAATGCCCAGACTCTTGCCAAAACGCGTCTTCTTTTTTTCCCCAGACGCGCTTTTATTGATTTGATATCGGCCAATCCTTTCCTGGCGCTGAATTTGCTGGCCATTATGTCAAAAAAACTGCGCCAATTTGCGGCCCAAATTGAAAACCTGTCCCTAAAAGAAATTCCGGCACGCCTGGCCTCCTACCTGATATACCTTTCGGAGGAGCAGGATACCGAGAATGCGGTTACCCTAAATGTATCAAAGGGCCAGCTTGCCAGCCTCCTAGGCACGATTCCGGAAACCCTATCCCGAATTTTTGCCAAACTGTCCGGACAAAATTTGATTCGCGTTGAAGGCCCCAAGATTACACTGCTGGATCGTCAGGGTATTGAAAACCTGGCCGAACATGGCAAAGATATCTAGTGTTCTGTCCCACAAATATGTTACAAAAGTCGTGTGGTATATTTTAGCCCAGTTGAGTTCTATAAACAACACAATGTCTATGGTTTCAACGAACAGAGGACAGAGAACAGAATACAGAGGACAGAACGGCCGCTTTATCTTCCATTTTTCCATCTGTCATCTGACCTCTGACATCTGTCTTCTGATTCCTGACACCTGACACCTGACATCTAAAATAAAACCGTGTTTTGTAAATTACTTGTGAGACGCAACACTAGCTAGTCTGAGCGACCAGTTCCTTACTCAGCACCCGAATGTGCCCCATCTCTTCTTTGATAATGGCCTCAATGCGATCGCTGCCCAAATTTTTCGGGACGGCCTCTTTCATTCCCAAATAAAACACAATGGAGTCCTTTTCAGCTTCTATTGCCGATTTGAGAATCTCTACCATGGATGTCACATCGATTTCCTTTTTAAAAAAAACACGGCTGTCCACAAGGGCGCGAAGATAAAGAGATGCCTCACCGGAGGGGTCAAAAACCGTTGATGTTTTTTCCGCTGCCGTCAGATCAGCCCGCATGGACTCAAAGATTTTCTCGTGAGCCTCCTCCATTTCTGAAAGACCGATTAACATCTCTTTATTTGAAGGATCCGCAGCCGTTTCAGCGGCATCGCGATAAAACTTGGCGCCATTGCGCTCCATCTGTTCGGCCATTTCAAAAACTTCGTCTACATTAAAATCGTAACTCATTTTTTTCCCTTTCTGATTGTATTGGGGTCAAAAGTTTAAACTGCAATCTTCTTTTATTTGGACAATTTTCGTTATAACACCTAGTAATTGTTTCCGTAAATATATATATGATCCCTTGGCTTGTAAAGCGCTTTGCATGTAGAACGACATACCACCTGAATCTTGCATGAAAACTAATGAGAATATGAAAGCCTCCGACTCGCGCAAAATCCAGGTACCAGATCAAAACGTTCATCAAAAATCCCCTTGACATAAAAACACCCCTTCTATACTATACTAAAATACTAGGAATCATTAATCTAAATATGAAAAAATCTTTCGCCATAACATTAATATTTCTGATCAGCGTTACCGTACTATTATCAGGAGCTTTCGGTTATTCCGATTGCGCAGCTAAATGCGCCTATGAGATGGCGAAGGCCCATCAGCATGCCTCGATGGGTTCAGTAGGTCTTGCAGCGCCGAATTGTTGTTCCGGGATCATGAAAAACACCTGTGAAATGGCCGGGACTCCTGAGCTCAAGATACCTGAATGTTCAATGACGAGCCACCCGACTGTAGCCCCCGATCCGGCAGGTGTTGGATTTCTCTCAAGCAATATTGAAACAGACTTTCTCCGAGCAACTCAATCAGACCGACAATTCAATGCAGGTCAAATAAACAAAACTCCACCCATATACCTACAAACCCTCTCTATTCTGTGTTGAACCCGATTAGTGCGGGGTTCATCCTTATCTATTGGCTTAGCTCCGGTTTCATCTGATTGTATCGTTAATTTATTCTCACGTTGCGTAATGGATAAGTTAGGGGCTTAGCATGGTCTTAATTTTATTTCGAAAATGCTAAATTCAAATAATTTTTGTCAGAGCCGGATAGAAGCTTATTGTCGATGATCCTTGCGCTCTTGGATCTTTGATCTGCGCACAATTTCACAGAAAAGTTAACAATATAAAAATTTTAGATAATAAGTAATGAAGGAGAAGTGCATCATGTCAAAAAGAAAGAAGCCAAACCTTAAATCAAAAAAAGGTAATCAATTAGACACTTTCCAAAGCAAAAAAGTGACCATTGAAAAACGGCAGGCCAAAAAAGATGTTGTTCTGGGTACCGGGAAAAAAGGACGTTCGCCGCTGATCGTTGCAATTGTATGCTCCCTGTTCATCGTGGGTGGCGGGATATACTTCGTCAGCTATGATCGGTCCGAAACCGCACCTGTGGCCGCGTCATTTTCATCTGAAAATACGCCCACTCAGGTCAGCCTTCCGGCAACGCTTTTTGAAGACGGCAAGGCCCGGCACTTTCAACATGTGACCGCTGATTTCAAAATTAAATACTTTGTTCTCAAAAGCTCCGACGGCATCATCCGGGCTGCTTTTGATGCCTGTGATGTCTGCTGGCCGGCGGGTAAAGGCTATTATCAGGAAGGTGATTATATGGTCTGCCGTAACTGCGGCCGTAAATTTGCTTCGGTTTTAGTCAATGAAGTCAAAGGCGGATGCAACCCGGCGCCGTTAAACCGCAAAATCGAAAATGGGAAAGTCATCATTGAGGTAAAAGATATTCTGGATGGCCGGCAGTATTTCAATTTTTCTGGAAAGGTTTAGTCATGACGCTTAAACATATCTCATTTAAAAACCTGATCCGGCGCAAAGGTAAAGCATCCTTTGTTCTGGCCGGGCTGGTTATCGGGGTCTCCACGATTGTCGGAATCATCAGCTTTGTTGATGCCATGACCAACGATATCAATCATAAACTTGAAAAGTATGGCGCCAATATTCTGATTGTTCCCCGGACCGAGAATTTGCCCCTTACCTATGGAGGACTTTCACTGGGCGGCGTGTCCTTTGAGATGGAAGAAATCCGCCAGGAAGAGCTGGCGCGGGTGAGTTCTATTAAAAACGCTCGCAATATCGCAGCCCTGGGTCCTTTGGTGCTGGGAGTCGTCAAGGTGGACTCGCATAAGGTTCTGTTAGCGGGTGTCGATTTCAAAGCATCAGCTATTTTAAAGCCCTGGTGGCAGATGAAGGGAAAGGTGCCCGATGATAAGGGTGTCATGTTAGGTGCCGAGGCGGCTCGCATTCTGAATCTGAATGTGGCAGACCGCCTTATGATCAAAGATCGACGGTTTATCGTTTCGGGAATTTTGAAGCCTACCGGGTCCCAGGACGATCAACTGGTATTTACCCGCTTGACCACCGCGCAGTCGCTGTTTGACAAAGGCGGACGGGTTTCAATGGCCGAGGTGGCTGCTCTTTGCCAGGACTGCCCTATTGAGGCCATGGTGGAGCAGATCTCCGATGCGCTTCCGGGTGCCAAGGTGATGGCGATCCAACAGGTGGTCAAAGGCCGCATGGAGACCCTGGGACATTTTAAGAAATTTTCCTATGGTATCTCCGGCGTGATCCTGCTGATCGGCAGCCTCGTTGTTCTGGTGACCATGATGGGCAGTGTCAGAGAGCGTACTGATGAAATCGGGATTTTTCGTGCCATCGGCTTTCGCAAACGCCATGTTATGGAAATCGTATTTTGGGAGGCAGCCATTGTTTCAGGATTGGCCGGCATCGTCGGATATTTGTTGGGCTGGGGAGTCACCAAAGTCGCAGTACGTTATTTTATTGAAGGTCACTCCGGGTCTGTGCCCTTTGATTTCGAATTGGCCGCCGGGGCATTCATTTTAGCGCTGTTAATCGGCCTGGTTTCCAGTGCCTATCCGGCTATCATCGCTTCGCGGCTTGATCCCAATGAAGCCCTCAGGGCTTTATAGGCGTTATCATCGGTAATCTAAACTTACTTTTATTTATTATGATATTCGGATTTGTTTCGATTTTCGATATTCGTGCTTCGGAATTGAAGTATGAGGTGATCTATGAGTTACATTACGGCAGAAAATCTTAATAAGACATACGGCAATGGGGAGGCAGCTGTTACGGCTGTTTCCGATATCAGTTTTCAAATTGAGCCCGGTGAATTTATCGGCGTTATGGGAGAATCCGGCGCCGGTAAATCCACGCTGTTGTCTATAATGGGAGCCATGAACACCCCGACATCCGGCAAGTTTGTAGTTGATGATATCGACGTCTATAGCTTAACCCAGGAGAAACAGGCGGATTTCCGCAGAGAATTTCTCGGTTTCATATTCCAGAGTTTTCACCTGGTGCCCTATCTCACGGTTTTCGAAAATGTCATGCTGCCTCTGACGATCATTAAGGCCAGCCGAAAACACAAGCGGGCCCTGGTTGAAAATGCCTTATCCCAGGTCGGGTTGCTGGATAAAGCGGATCGTTTGCCGAACCAGATTTCAGGCGGAGAAAAAGAACGCGTGGCAATTGCCCGGGCGGTTGTCAACGAACCGCCGGTTTTGCTGGCAGACGAACCCACCGGCAATCTCGATACCAAAACTTCGGCTGAGATCATGAAATTGCTCCAACGCCTCAATACAGATGGCATGACCATCATCATGGTTACCCACAGTCCGGAGTGTGCGCACTATGCCCGCAGACTCATGCGGGTTTCAGATGGTAAGGTGGTTGAAGATGATCGAACGTCTCGGAGTTTTCCAACCCATTGAAAATCTCTAATTTCTTCGAGGTTTCAGAATCTATTTTGGGATAGAGTAATGGCAGGGGGGTATGAAGAAAAAGGCAATATTTAATTGACAACTACGGCCCACCGGCCACCTAACAATCCGTGCATGAGTTCTTATCCATCTCGAGCTTTGGTGCTCACCGAAAGAACAGGACAGGGGGCCTGGCGCGCCACCCGGTCTGTGGTCGATCCCAAAAGAAGCGTTTTTACCAGCCCGTGCCCTCGAACCCCTAAAACAATCATGTCCATATCTTCGGCTTTGGCATACCGTCCCAGCTCTTCATAGGGCTGGCCCTCCAAAATACGGGTTTGCGGAGTACACCAGTTGCGAGCCTCTTCGGGTACCATGGCAATGAGTTTTTCCGTCAGACGGCTGTGCGGTCCCTTCTTAATTTCTTCACTGAGTGATTTGTCCGGTTTAAGCAGTTCGTTGGCCACCGAGGGCTCAACTACGTGAGCCAGATGCAGGTCGGCCTCAAATTCCTGTGCCAGGCTTAATGCATGTTGAAATGCCAGGTCGGAATCAGGCGAGAAATCGCATCCGACCAGGATACGTTTAAGGCGTATCTCCTGGCTGATAGGATTGACAAATTTGTGCTCCGGGCTGTTTACGACCAGCAAAGGGCATGAAAGAACCCGCATCAGGCGCTCGGTTACCGAACCCAAAATTAAACGCTTAAGGCCGGAGCGGCCGCGGGTGGCGGCGATGACCAGATCAATTTCTTTTTCTTCAACCAGACGGGATACTTCATCGGCTGTATGGCCGACTGTAATTAGGGGCTCCCACTTCACCGGCTGTTCACCGATTAACCGGTCCAGCTGCTCGCCGGCTTCCTTTTTAATCCGGTTTTGCTGATCGACCGGATTCAG
>Ga0255055_10003654_pt1 | contig 10321 bp, 11 predicted proteins | sample JV7_2_27_MG_FD_188633 | JGI IMG/M metagenome (GOLD analysis project Ga0255055, IMG submission 188633) | Seawater microbial communities from Jervis Inlet, British Columbia, Canada - JV7_2_27 | ecosystem: Environmental > Aquatic > Marine > Inlet | place: Canada: British Columbia | collected... | reverse complement strand
TCAGTGCTGTCCGGTTAAAAATTTAAAAAACTTTATAACTATCTATTTATTTTATATATATTGACGAAAATGGGTGTAATCGATTTGAATTTGATTTGCATAGCTGATAATCCTTTCGCGCGAATACATTTCAAACGGAAGGATAGCCTACATGAATCAAGGCAAATCAATTTTCTCTCAAATTATGGACTTTTTGCCCAAACACAAATTTCGTCAATGTGTTAATCGATATGGCGGTAATTACCGCGTTCGCTCTTTTACATGCTTTGATCAGTTCATGTGCATGGCCTTTGCTCAGTTGACTTATCGCGAAAGTCTTCGCGATATTGAATGCTGTTTGCGTGCCCTGAAAGACAAGCTTTACCACATGGGCATTCGTGGGAAAATATCCCGTAGCACAATTGCCGATGCTAATGAAAATAGAGACTGGCGCATATATTGTGATTTTGCTCAAATCCTTATTCATCAGGCCAGAAAGCTTTATGCCCACGACGATTTTGGTCTTCAGCTTGACGAAACTGTTTACGCTTTGGATGCTACGATCATTGACTTATGTCTGTCGGTTTTCCCCTGGGCTCGTTACCGTAAGACCACCGGTGCCATTAAGTTGCACACGCTATTAGACCTGAAGGGAAATATCCCTTCTTTCATCGCCATCACTCAGGGCAAAGTTCATGAAGTAAACATCCTCGACGAACTGATCCCGGAAGCCGGTGCGATTTATATTATGGATCGTGGTTACTTTGACTTTCAACGACTCTATACATTACACCAGTATTCTTCATTTTTTGTTGTACGTGCAAAAGCCAGTACCAGTTTGCGACGAATCTATTCGATGCCTGTAGATAAATCTTGCGGCCTAAGATGCGACCAAATCGTTATACCAGCTGCGTTTTATGCTGCAAAGAATTATCCAGAAAAACTTCGTCGAGTCGTATTCGTTGATACAGATAAAGACAACCGATTAAATCTTCTGACCAATCAAATGACGTTGCCGGCATTAACAATTGCTGAGCTGTATCGATGCCGATGGCAAGTCGAACTATTTTTTAAGTGGATCAAACAGCATCTTCGAATAAAGGCCTTTTATGGTACATCCGAAAACGCGGTGAAGACTCAAATCTGGATTGCGATATCCGTGTATGTTCTGGTAGCCATAATAAAAAAACAGCTAAAATTAGATTTGAGTCTCTACACAATTTTACAGATTTTTAGTATTACTCTTTTTGAAAAAATGCCCATTTTAAAGGCACTCACAGAGATAGATTACACAAACAAAATTACTAGCGGCCATATCCAACTGAATTTATTCAAATCTTAACCGGACACTACTGCTTTAAAGTGTTTAGCTAGGAAGGCATCATTCCAATAATTTTTTACCGCAACAATTTGGCTTCTGTTAAACATATTTTTCTTGTGGACCTGAACCAAACTCTGAAATGGGGAGATTTTTATGGGTATTGCTCAGCTTGATATCGTCAATATGATCAGTAATGCAGGCCTTATGGTGAAGTTTGTCATGCTGCTGCTGCTGTTTTTTTCAATAATGTCCTGGACAATCATTCTCATTAAATATGGTTACATCAGAAAGGCGTACAGAGAATCGGCCGAGTTTACCAATTTTTTCTGGAAAAGCCGGGATCTGTCAAATGCATTTGCCAAAGCGAAGCAGCTGCATGCAAGTCCGCAGGCCCGAATTTTCAGGATCGGCTATGTGGAACTAAAAAAGATGAGCCAATCTGCAGCTCCGGCGAGTCCGGTCGTCAATAAACCGGCCGCCAGCCAAAGTATGTCCCTGGATGCCAGATTTACCGGAACAGATAACATCAAACGCGCCTTACGCCGGGCGATTACAACCGAGATGACGCGAATGACCCAGTACGTACCCTTTTTGGCAACCACCGGAAATACGGCTCCGTTTATTGGTTTGTTTGGCACGGTCTGGGGAATCATGAATTCGTTTGTGGGTATTGGTCGAACGGGCTCCGCCAACCTTGCGGTTGTCGCGCCCGGTATTTCAGAAGCGCTGGTTGCAACTGCTGCCGGTCTGGCTGCCGCCATTCCAGCGGTAATCGCGTTTAATTATTTTATGAGTAAAATACGCGTGGTTGAATCCGAACTGCAGAGCTTCTCAGCGGATTTTCTAAACATCGTCGAACGTGATATCCTGCGCACGGAGAGGAGAAGATCATGACCGCCGGAGAAAATAGTGGCAGTCTTATGTCTGACATCAACGTCACGCCGCTTGTTGATGTGATGCTGGTTCTCTTGATTATTTTTATGGTGACCGCGCCGATGATGATGCAAGGCGTAGATGTGTCGCTACCCGAAGCCACTGCCGAACCTCTGGAATCCGAAAAAGAGCATTTGATCATTACGATTGATACTAAAAATCAAATTTTCATCAATGACTTTAAGGTGACCATCGATTTTCTTGAGGAAAAGTTAAAAAAAATCCTGGAAGGTCGTTCCGATCGGGAAGTGTTTTTAAAAGCGGACAAGGACATCTCATATGGAACGGTGGTTCAGGTCATGGCTGAAATTAAAGGGGCCGGTGTGGAAAAACTGGGCATGGTCACCGAGCCGAAGACCTTTGAAAAAGAAGGCAAAAAGAAAAAGTCAAAGTCTAAAAAATAATGAAGGATACCAAACATGCTTACGCCAGAAGATACCATGGGAAAGACCCGAATTCGCAATCGATGGTATTTCCTTTTGGTGTCTCGTTTCTTTTTCATTTGGCGATCGTCGCAGCGTTAATTTTTACACCGGAGTTCGGCTCAGCCCCAAGATTTCGAGCCGGAGTGGTAAATGTGAGCCTTGTTTCTTTGCCGTCGCCCGGGCCGGATACCGGTGGACCGACGGCCGCGGTAGTAAAGCCGAAACCGGTTGAAAAGAAGCCGCCGCAGAAGCCAGCTGTTAAGATTCCGGAACCCAAGCCGGAACCCAAGCCGGTTCCGGTTGTCAAAAAGCCTGCGAAAGCAGTGTCGCTGGCGCCCAAAAAGAAAAAGATTAAGAAATCGTTGAAGAAAAAGACCCTTGATCGCGAAAAGATAATCAACAGTGCCATCGAACGCATTGAAAAGAAAGTTTCGAAAACCAAAACCGATTCGGTGGCTGCGGCCATTGACCGGTTGAAACGTCAGGTGGGTGAAGCCGAACCCCAAGTTCGAAAGGGTTCAGGCGATACTTCCCGCAAGGCCGGCGCCGGCCGGGCAGGACCGGTAGGGGCTCCCCGGACAGGCGGAGTACGGATACAGGAATCCATTTTAATTTATCAGGCTGAAATTCAATATCAAATCCAAAAAAATTGGGCTTTTTCACAGCAACTTGGCGGCGAAAATACCCAGATGGAGGCTGTCTTAGCGATCAAGATTTTACGCAGCGGTGAAATAGAAGATATCTGGTTTGACAAAAAGTCCGGCAACACCTATCTGGACGACTCTGCCTATAAAGCCCTTGTCAAATCAAATCCTCTGCCCCCGCTACCAAAGGATTATATGCGGCCCGATTATAAGATTGGCTTGCGATTTGGTCCAAAAGGATTAAAAAATGAATAGAAGAATAAAACTTTACATCCTTATTATTGGCGTTATCTTAATAGCATTCGGCCCGGCGAGGTGCTGGGCTGAATACGATGTTATCGATATTACGAAACCGTTTTTGCGCAAAATTCCGCTAGCAATACCGTTATTTAAAAATGTGAACGAAACGGCTGCAGAAAAGCAATTATCAGAGACGGCGGCCGATTTTCTTTCCGATACACTCGAATTTACAGGCTATTTTAAAATCCTTGACCGCGGTTCATTTCTTTTCGACCCGGAAAGAAGTGGTGTAACGCTGGCGACGATAAAATTTCAAAACTGGACCGTGGTCGGTGCTGAGCTCTTGATAACCGGATTTTATGAAGAAAGAAATGACAGGATTTCAGTTGAGCTACGCCTCTTTGACACGTTTAAGGCCCGTCGCGTTATTGGCAAAAAGTATACGGGGAGCAAATCGAATCAGCGAAGTATCATTCTTCGATTTTGCGGTGATGTCATTAATTATCTTACAGGCAATAGAGGTGTTTTTGGAAGTAAAATCGCATTTGTCTCTAATGGTACCGGAAACAAAGAGATCTATACCTGTGCGTTTGATGGATATAATCCCAGGCGTTTAACAAGCAACAACGCCATCACCCTTTTCCCGGCCTGGTCCTCTGACGGCAAATGGATGGCCTTTACCTCATATAAAGCCGGCAACCCCGATCTGTACATTAGAAATCTGGACCAAGGGCAGGAAACAAAAGTTGCTAGGCAAGGAATTAATATTACGCCTGCCTGGACGCCGAGAAAATTCGAATTGGCAGCGACACTGTCTTTTTCAGGTGATCAAGAAATTTATCTGTTGACTGGATCTGGGAAAATTATTAAAAGGTTAACCAAAAGCCGGGGAATTGATGTAACGCCCAGTTGGTCACCGGACGGCAAAAAATTCGCCTTTATTTCCAATCGTTCCGGTAGCGCCCAAGTTTATATCAAAGATTTGGATTCCGGCAAAGTCAGAAGGCTTACGTATGAAGGGCGGAAGAATACACAGCCCGCTTGGTCTCCCCGGGGAGATAAAATTGTGTATACCTCGGAAGTCAGCGGGGGCCATGATATCTTTGTGATCGGAACAGACGGACAGGATCCGGTGCAATTAACATATGAATCCAGGGATAATGAAGGCGCTTCCTGGTCCCCGGATGGCAGTTTGATTGCATTTAGTTCAAACCGCGATGGAGCGTTTAGAATCTATGTGATGACTGCTTATGGGACCGACCAGCGGCGCTTACTTGTTCTGGCCGGTCAGCAGACAAACCCCAAGTGGTCAACGAACCATCTCAATAATTAAGTGATGTTCGAATGTGAAAGGAGGAGAAAAATGCAAAAGAAGATGTGGTTGGTGATAGCGCTGTTACTGGTGATTCCAGGGTTGCTGTTCATGGTTGGTTGCCAGAAAAAAGCAGTGACCCAGGCCAAAGCCCCGGGATCAGCACCGGCACCGGCATCGGCGCCGGCAAAAGCGCCTGAAAAAGCGCCAACTCCGGTGGCTCCGGCCGATACCAGTGGAATGATTATGGCGGAAGATATCCATTATGGCTTTGACAAATCCATTTTGACCCCTGCTGCTCAGGACAATTTGATGAGAAAAGCCGCATGGCTGCGGGCCAATCCTGCTGTCACCGTGACCATTGAAGGCCATGCGGATGAACGCGGGACGAATGAATACAACCTCGCGCTGGGGGACAGACGTGCAGACAGTGCCAAAGCATTTTTAGTGGATCTTGGTATCGCTGCCTCGCGTTTAACGACGATTAGTTACGGTGAAGAACGCGCGCTATGTATGCAGCAAACCGAGGAGTGCTGGGCCAAAAACAGACGCGGTCACTTTGTCGTAAATTAGGTCTATTGGTATCCGAATAAAATTTGATTGTCTGCAATAGTGCAGATAGAGTTCGGCGATGATACCAACATTTGATATACTCATGATAAACAGCAAGCGCAAGGCAGATGCTGCGCTTGCTGTTTATTGTGTATACGCCCGCCTAAACGGCGGGTGTTTATTTTAAGAACGCAATTTTAATACCTGAATTTTGCACGAGTCGGAGGCTTCCATATTCTCAGCTATTTTCATGCAAGATTTGGGTAAAAACAAGACGGCAAAGCAAACATGAAAAAATTGGCTATATATAATATTCTTTTAATGTGCCTGATTGGGGTATGGGGATGCGCCACGCAAACCGATGTAAACACGATTGACAATCGCCTTTCCGAAATGGAATTGCGTGATGCCGAGCGACGCCAGCAAAGGCAGGTACTTAAAACCGATATTGAAGGTCGCAACCAGGAGTTGCGCAAACAATCTGCCGGCTTGCGTGCCGTGCTTGAAGAGATGAATGAAGACATTCGGATCCTCAGCGGCAGACTTGAGGAAATGGAACATTCGATTAAGCAGCAGCAACGCAAAGCCGCAGAATTAGAGCAAAAAAGAGAAGAAAAGCTGGACCGCTTAGAGCATCGCATGGATCAAAATTCAGAGCAAATACGCGGTATGGAGCAGTATCTCAATTTAGAATCCACGAAGAAGCCGGTGGCTGCGGTAACTCCAGGGGTTCCAGTAAAAAAACCGCTCTCGGAAGAAGATATTTACCGATCTGCCAAACAGGCCTTTGACCAGGGTGATTCTGAAGCCGCCCGCAGGGGTTTTCAAGAATTCATTAAGCGATACCCAAAATCGAGAAATGCAGATAACGCTCAATTTTGGATCGGCGAGATTTACTATCGTGAAAAATGGTACGAAAAAGCGATTCTGGAATATCAGAATGTAATTGAAAAATACCCGCAAGGCAACAAGGTTCCGGCAGCCCTTTTGAAACAGGGTTTGGCGTTTTCCAGCATCGGCGATAAAGCAAATGCCAAGCTGATTTTAGAAGAACTCAACCGAAAATACCCCAAATCCAACGAAGCCAAGGTTGCCGTTGAGACATTAAAGACATTGAAATGAGCCTGAAACGAGAATGGTTAAGATCATTGGCATAGATCCTGGCCTGGCGGCCACCGGTATCGGAATTGTCAGAGGGCTTGGACCAAGGATCGATAGCTATTCTTTCGGCAGTATTAACACTTCCAAAAACACTTCCTTACCAAGCCGCCTCGATAAGATCTTTTCGAAGCTCCTCGAGCTGCTGAAGAGTGAAAATCCGGATTTGATGGTCATCGAGGATGTCTATTCCCTGAACCGATATCCAAAGTCGGGACTCGTATTGGGGCAGGTGACCGGCGTTATCCAGTTGGCCGGATTTCATGCGGCCGTGCCGTCCATGGAAGTTCCGGTTAGAGAGGCCAAACAAATTCTGACCGGAAACGGCAATGCCGATAAAAAACAACTTGAAAAGGCGGTCCGGCATCAATTAAACCATAAGCTTCCCATCAAACCCGTCCACGCATCTGATGCAATGGGCTTGGCGCTTATCGGGTTGTACCGCTACCGGGATAAAGTTGGGATGAACACAAAAAGGATTTGAAATAGCGGGGCAATTACGTGATCGGTTATATCGAAGGCAAGATTTTAAAAAAAGAAGACGAACGGGTGTTGGTGCTCGCGAATCAGGTTGGGTATGAAATCTTACTCCCGGCGTTTGTAATGGAAGGTTTGGCAATAAAAAAAGTGGGCGACGATATCGCGCTGTATATATTTTACCAACAAACCGATCGGCAACCCAAACCCATATTAATTGGATTCAATCTGGAGGCCGAAAAGGAATTCTTTCAATTTTTTATCTCCGTTGAAGATATTGGGCCCCTAAAAGCCGTAAAGGCCTTAGGTGTTCCGGTTCGCGAAGTCGCACGGGCCATAGAGAATCGAGACGTTCATAGCCTTACGCAGCTCAAGGGCATTGGGACGCGAACCGCCCATAAGATCATTGCGACCCTGGAAGGCAAGATGGGCAAATTCGCGCTCATCCGTAAAGCCGATAAACAGGAAATCCCGGTTGTGGAGGACTTTTCAGAGCAGGTTTTACAAGTCCTCGTCAATCAGCTCGGTCACAGGACTGCAGTCGCCAGGCGTATGATTAACAGTGCTTTGAAACGCAACAGCGCCATAAGGACGCCCGAAGCGCTTTTGGAAGAGGTTTACAGCGGGGAGCAAACCTAGATTATAAGCTATCTCAAAATCAGCAGTTCATCTTGGAAGACAGAGAAAAAAGTTCCAAAGTTGCTCTAAAGTTAGAAGTGCCTAAAATGACTAAAATGAGCTAAAATGCCTAAAATTGAGGGATTCTATTCGTCGAGAGCCTCTGGGTCGACGACTGGGTCGATCGATCATATTTATAATAAAAGATGGAGTGCACCGCGGCGCACACGCCGCGCAAGCGCTGGCGCTGCGGGAGCGCCTGCGCTGGGCGGGCGAAACCGTAAATTTAGGCATTTTAGATCATTTTTAATTTTAGCTCATTAATACACACGGTGGAGCCGACCATGAGCGATGATGTGATTAAATACGCTTCTGATAAGCAAAACATTATCACCGGTGTGTCATTGCCGGAGGATAAGGAACCGGATATCTTATCGTTACGTCCGGAAAAACTTTCAGAATACGTTGGACAGGAGGAGGTCGTCGAGACGCTAAAAATTGCCATCCAGGCAGCCATGCAGCGTGGAGAGCCCATCGACCATGTATTACTCCATGGCCCGCCGGGTCTCGGTAAGACAACCTTAGCCCATATCATTGCCAACGAAATGAGCGGTGACCTTACCGTTACTTCGGGGCCGGCTCTCGAAAAAGGCGGCGACCTGGTGGGAATACTCACCCATCAAGAAGAGGGTGACATTTTGTTTATCGACGAAATCCACCGGACACCCAAGTCCGTCGAAGAATTTATGTACCCGGCCATGGAAGACTTCGCCATTGATTTCGTTTTTGACAAGGGTATTCATGCGCGCAGTCATCGCTACCGGTTGAAGCGTTTTACGCTGGTGGGTGCCACCACCCGGGTCGGGTTGCTTTCGGCACCGCTGCGGGATCGTTTCGGTATTTTTAGAAGCCTTGATTTTTACGGCGAAGACGACCTCGTAACGATTGCCAAGCGATCCGCCCAATTGTTGAATGTGGAAATAGATACCCGGGGAGCGCAAGAGCTCGCCGAACGCTCGCGCGGTACACCTCGAATTGTTAATCGGCTTCTTAAACGGGTTCGAGATTTTAGCCAGGTTCGGGCCGATGGCGTTATCACGCAAGCAACCGTCGAGGGTGCTTTAGAATTAGAGGGGATTGATGAAAGAGGCCTGACCGACCTTGATCGTCGCTATTTGAAAACAATCATCGAATTTTACACTGGCGGTCCCGTCGGTATTGAAGCGATTGCTGCCACCTTACAGGAAGAGTCCGATACACTGGTGGATGTCGTTGAACCGTATTTGTTAAAGATCGGCTTTATTTTACGGACCTCTTCCGGCAGAAAGGCTTCTGAAGCTGCTTATAAGCATCTGGGATTTCGGGTCCAGAGCAAGCTGTTTCGTTAAAAAAAAAGTTGCGTGTTTCGGGTTACGCGTTACGGGTTAAAAGATGAAAATCCTTATTTTAATACCGCAACTCGCAACTCGTAACGCGCAACATGCTATGCGCAACTCGGAACACGGGACGTCATGTCTATAATTACCATTTTATCGGATTTTGGCGGTGATGACGAATACGTTGGGGTTATGAAAGGCGTCATTCTTTCGATTTGCCCCTCGGTGTCGATTGTCGATATTACGCATCAGATAGATCCACAAGATATCGTTCAGGCCGCCTATCTGATACCGGCCTCCTATCGTTTTTTCCCGGAAGGTACGGTGCATCTTATCGTTGTTGATCCGGGTGTTGGGGGTCAACGTGACATTCTGGCCCTAGCTCACGCCGGGCATGTTTTTATTGCACCGGATAATGGCGTGTTAACCCTTTTGATGAATCGAGAAAAATCTGATACGATTGTCCGTATACATAACGCGGATTATTTTCTCAAACCCGTTAGCGCCACATTCCACGGCCGGGATATTTTCGCAGCGATCGGCGCCCATATTGTCAATGGCACCGGTCTCGAGGATTTGGGGACAAAAATAGACATCGAGAACATCGTCCAATTGGAGGAGTTGAATTGTCGGCTATCAGAAAGCGGCGAACTTGTCGGGAAAATCATATCGATTGATCGTTTCGGCAACTTGATTACCAACATTGATTCAAACAGTCTGACAAGGCTTCGTCAAAATGAAGCTGAAAATCGACTGCAGATTCGCATCAGCACGCATGTGATATCCGATTTGGCAGATACTTACGCGAGCGCAGCGCCAAACTCACCGCTGGCACTGATCGGCAGTCGCAATTATCTGGAAATTGTGGTAAATTGCGGTAGTGCCGAGCGACATTTTAAGGCCCAAAAGGGAGATGCCGTGCGGGTTAAGATATTATGAATTCGTCTAAACCAAAAAAATCAAAACGTCCGGGGAGTAACAGGCGATGGACACTTTTATTCATCGGCGATCACGGTAATGTTGTCACCCTGAAGCGCTTTAAAGCCATTGTCCTGGCAGCAGGGCTTTTATTTATTGTCGCGATCGGCGCGGTGGCCGTCCTTATTTTTATGAATAAAGGTTTTCTTGATGAAAATCAGGGATTTCGCAAACGTATTGGGAATTTTCAGAAAAAAATTGAGACGCTGCGTCATGAGAAGGAAATCCTGATGGCGCGTTTGGTCTTAGCCAAATCAAAGGCGAAAGAAAGCACGCCAAAGCGCCCGCAAAGCGAGTCAGAAATAGGC
>Ga0255055_10003653_pt1 | contig 10321 bp, 5 predicted proteins | sample JV7_2_27_MG_FD_188633 | JGI IMG/M metagenome (GOLD analysis project Ga0255055, IMG submission 188633) | Seawater microbial communities from Jervis Inlet, British Columbia, Canada - JV7_2_27 | ecosystem: Environmental > Aquatic > Marine > Inlet | place: Canada: British Columbia | collected... | reverse complement strand
TTACGCTGATCGAGATGGCCAGCAATAGAGAAAGCAGTTTGTGCTGCGGAGGAGGCGGCGGCGGTGCCTGGGGCGACACTCCCCGCAATCAGCGCTTGGATGTGCTGCGGGTCGAGGAAGCTCTCAAGACCGGCGCGGAGGTGATCGCCACAGCCTGCCCCTTTTGCATCCGCATGCTGAATGATGCTGTCAGAGTACTCGGTGTCGAGGATCGAATTGCCGTGCGGGACATAGCTGAGTTGCTATTGCAGTCGGTGAAGATGAAAGATGAGACCAAGATGACGGAAGGCGTTAATTTGGGAATTGATCGGGAGGTCTGCCATGTCTGAACGAATCGGTTTTTATATATGCCACTGCGGCATCAATATCGCTTATCGGGTTCGGGTGCAGGAAGTCGCCGAGTTTGTGGCCGCTCTGCCGAATGTGGTGATTTCACGTGATTACCTGTTCATGTGTTCCGATCCCGGGCAGGAACTGATCGAAAATGATATCCGGGAGCATCATCTCACCCGGGTGGTCGTGGCCTCCTGTTCCCCGCGCATGCACGAAAAAACCTTTCAGGCTGCCTGCCAGAGGGCCGGTCTCAATCCATTTCGAGCGTTTCACATGGTATCCGTGCGTGAGCAAGTGTCGTGGGTCACCGAGGATGAAGACCAAGCCACCCAAAAGGCCAAGACTCTGGCCGGCGCCGGTATCTTGCGCGTCACCCACCAAGCTGCCCTGACACCGGCCACGTTTCCGGTATGCACCAACACCCTGATCGTGGGCGGGGGCATCGCCGGCATGCAGGCCGCCCTTGACATTGCCAAGGCCGGGTTCAAAGCTTACCTGGTGGAGCGACAGCCGACGGTCGGCGGACACATGCTGCAATACGACAAAACCTTTCCCACCCTTGACTGTGCGGCCTGCATCGGCACGCCCAAGATGGTCTCCGTCGGCCAGGAAGCAAACATCGAGTTGCTCTCATACAGCGAGGTGGAAGATGTCAGCGGCTTTATCGGCAATTTCAAGGTAAAAGTCCGCCGCAAGTCGCGCTACATAGACGATAGTTGTACCGGGTGCGGTGAGTGCGAAAAGGTATGCCCGATCGAGTTTCCCAATGAATGGGACGTCGCCACCAAGACCCGAAAGGCCATCTACCGGCCCTTCCCCCAGGCCGTACCCATCACCTACTGTATCGACAAGTATGACCGCGCCCCTTGTGTTCAGACTTGCCCGGCCGAAACCAATGTACAGGGCTACGTAGCGCTCATCAAATCGGGCCGGTACCGGGAAGCGCTCAGTCTCATCATGGAGAAATTACCCCTGCCCGGAACCCTTGGACGGGTCTGTCCGGCCCCCTGTGAAAAAGAATGTCGCCGCGCCGAGGTGGACTCCGCCGTAGCCATCCGCGATCTGAAGCGGTTTGCCGCCGACCAGGTGGACCTTGCCGAGCTGCCCCTGCCGGAGATCAAAGACCGGCCGGAGAAGATAGCGGTTATCGGTTCAGGACCCGCCGGTCTTACGGTGGCCTATTACATGCGATTAAAAGGCTACCGGGTCACCATTTTCGAGGCCCTTGAACAAGCGGGCGGTATGCTGCGGGTAGGGATTCCGGACTACCGTCTGCCGCCAGAGGTACTGGACAATGAAATCAATTATATTCTCAGACACGGGATAGAAATCAAAACCGGGGTCCAATTCGGATCGGACCTGTCCCTGGAAGGTCTCCGGCAGGAAGGTTTTGGCGCCATTTTCCTGGGGATCGGCGCCCATGACGCCATCCAGATGCACATTCCGGGAGAAGACCAGGCCGCAGGGGTCATCGATGCCCTTGCTTTTTTAAGGGAGGTAAGCCTGGGAAGAGGAGAGATTCCCGGCCAGCGGGTAATTGTCATCGGCGGCGGAAATGTGGCCATAGACGCCGCCCGGGTGGCAAAGCGCCTGGGGGCCGAGAATGTGACAGTGGTTTACCGGCGCTCCGAGCGGGAAATGCCGGCCTATCCTGAAGAATTGCAGGGCGCCCGGGAGGAAGGTATCGAATTTTCATACCTGACTGCCCCGGTAAGTATCCATAGTCAGGACGGAAAGGTGACCGGTTTTGAATGCATTCGCACCGAACTCGGCCCGCCGGATGCCAGCGGGCGAAGGCGGCCGGTGCCGGTTGAGGGGTCTGAATTTGTCATTGCGTGCGATGCGGTGATACCGGCCATCGGCCAGAAAATAAATGTATCCTGGTCCGCAGGAGAGCCCGATCTGAAACTGACTTCAAGAAACACCTTCACGGTAAACCCCCACACTTTTCAAACCAGCCTTGCCGATGTATTTGCCGCCGGTGATGCCGTCACCGGCCCGACGACGGTAATCGAGGCCGTGGCGGCCGGCCACAAGGTGGTGGCGGCCATGCACCGCTTTATCAGCGGTGAGGATCTGGATCAGTACGCCGCCGAACTGGTGGCCGGGGAACCGCCGGGCACGAACTGGCAGGAAATTTCTGATAAGATCGAAGATGCTCCCAGAGTGGTATCCACCCATCTGGATTCCGTCCAACGGGCTGGAAATTTTGATGAAGTTGACCGGAATTTTTCCGAGGAGGCGGCCCGGCAGGAAGCTGCCCGCTGTGTGGATTGCGGTGGATGCTGCGAATGCAAACTTTGCGTAAGCGCCTGTGAAGCCAAAGCAATCAATCACGCTATGGGGGATAAGGTCGAAGAAATCGAGGTGGGTTCAATCATTGTCGCCACCGGCTTCGATCCCCTCGATCCGACGCCGATGCAGCAATACGGCTACGGCAGGTACGCCAATGTCTTCACCAATCTGGAGTTCGAAAGGCTTTCCAACGCCACCGGACCGACGGGCGGCCAGCTTCTTAAACGAGATCCCGACGACCGCTTGAAATTCAGCGAACCTCCCAAGAGCGTAGCGATCCTTCATTGCATCGGCAGTCGCGATATCAACTACCACCAATACTGCTCGCGTACCTGCTGTATGTATGCCCTTAAGTATGCCCATCTTCTCAAGGACAAGTGCGGACACGATACGGTAGTTTACAATTTCTACATCGACATGCGTTGCTTTGGCAAAGGGTATGAGGAGTTTTACAATCGCGTCCAGAGCGAAGGAGTGCGCATGGTTCGCGGCAAGGCTTCACGGGTGGAAGAAAAGGACGGTATCCTGACGGTAATCGCCGAGGATACACTCTCAGACCAAATTGTGAAGGTGCCGGTTGAAATGGTGATCCTGTGCACCGCCATGGAGGCACGTTCGGACGCCAGCGCCGTATCGCGTATTTTTGGGATCAGCGTGGGAAGTGACGGTTTCTTTCTAGAGGAACACCCTAAACTCGAGCCCGTGTCCACACCTACCAGCGGTGTTTTTCTGGCCGGAACCTGCCAGGGACCCAAGGATATTCCCGACACGGTGGCGCAGGCCAAGGGAGCCGCCGCCGAGGCGCTGGCCCTTAGCGCCTCAGGCGAGGTCGCGGTGGCCCCGATGATTTCATCCATCGACCCGGACATATGTATTGGTTGCCAGGCATGTATCGGGCAGTGCGCCTACTCGGCCATCGAGTTCAATGAGTTCAAAGGTGTTAGCGAGGTAAACGAAGCCGTTTGTAAGGGTTGCGGTAGTTGTTCCGCCCGCTGCCCCAGCGGGGCTGCCAAGATTCGGCACTTCACCGACAATCAGGTTTTTGCGGAAATCGATGGTTTATTAGCCGGTTAGAAAGGAGTTATCCAATGAGCGAGTTTGAACCGACAATTGTGGCCTTTTTTTGCAACTGGTGTACGTATACTGCCGCGGATTTAGCGGGTACATCGCGTCTGTCATACCCCCCCAATATAAAAAGCATTCGGGTGATGTGCACCGGTATGGTGGATCCCCAATATGTGATCAAAGCCTTTCTGGAAGGCGCTGACGGTGTGTTGATCAGCGGGTGCCATCCGGGCGATTGCCATTATATCAACGGGAATTATAAGGCCCGGCGGCGGATAAAGCTGCTCAAAGAGATTTTACCGCAATTCGGTTTTGATCAACAACGGCTGCGATTAACCTGGATCGGTGCCAGCGACGGCATCCAGTTTGCCGAGATCATGCGCGATTTGGTTGCCCAAATCAAAGCTTTGGGACCCAGCCAGGCCAAGCTGAAGATGGTCATCTGAATGCGGAAGTCGGAATGCGGAATGCGGAATGGAAGAGGACAGAATGCGGAAGGGGGGACAGGTGTCAGGGGAGGAAAGTGGGAGAAGGAAGTCAAAGTCCAATAGAAACCAGCGACAAGTAACCAGCGACCAGAGGCCAGTAACCAGTATCGGGTATCGAGTATCGAGCATCGAGCATCCAGTATCGAGTGAAGGAGACAACAATGACGATTACGGCTAAAATTGATGTGAAAGACAAAGACATTTTAGGATCTCTGAGGGGCTTTTTTAAGGACCTCCTTGAAACTGAAGAGATCCAATCGCTGCTGGTGCCCCAGCATCTTCCGATGAAAGACATGGTCATGCCGACCCTGGTGACTGACCCGAGTCATCTGGATGGGGTTGATCCTCTGGCACCGGCCTTTCCCATGAACGCCGCCAAAATTGTAGCACGGCTAACTCGCAAGCCGATGGGCGCGAAAGTTGCAGCGGTATTGCGACCGTGCGAGATCAGGTCCTTTGTTGAACTCGTGAAACTTAAACAGGGGCGCACGGACGAAGTGATTCTGATTGGAATGGACTGCCTGGGAGCCCTCCGAAACAAAGATTATTTTCAACTGGTGGAGCAGCAAGCAGCCGAATCGACGGTCGCGTTCTATGAGAGCGTGTTGGGCGGCAAAAGCACGGAGACTGGAGGCGTTGATCTGGCGCCGGCCTGCAAGGCCTGTGAATATCCGGTGGCCGAAAATGCTGATATTCTAATCGGCTTATACGGCATGGATATCGACCACTCTTTACTGGTTCAGTCTCAAACTGAGGCTGGCGATCATATCCTAAAGCAGATGAATGTTTCGGCAACCGATGAGCCCCGCGCCCGCCAAGATGCCATTGACGCCGTAATTAAACAGCGCACACAGTACCGCGATGACATGTTTGCCAGGACGCGCGAGGCTACCGATAGTCTGGAAAAAATGTCCGCCTACTTTGCCACTTGCGTCAACTGCTACAACTGTCGGGTGGCCTGTCCGGTTTGTTACTGTAAGGAGTGCGTTTTTGTCACCGATGTATTCAACCATGATCCGTCTCAGTATTTGCAGTGGGCCAACCGCAAAGGGATCATTAAAATGCCGACCGACACGCTCTTCTACCACATTACTCGATTGGCCCATATGAGCACGGCCTGTGTGGGTTGCGGCCAGTGCTCCAATGCCTGTCCGAATGACATCCCGGTTATGGAATTGTTTCGAACCATAGCGCAGGGAACTCAGCAGGCATTTGAGTATGAGGCCGGCAAGAGTTTTGAGGAAGAACCGCCGCTGTCCGTGTTTCGTGAAGATGAGTTTACCGAGGTGGTAGGGATTTGAAAGAATTCGGAATTGGGAATGCGGAATTGAAAAGCATAGTTATTTGTTGATTAAGTTGACTGGTTGAATAAGTTGATTTGGCTGAACGATCATAACGATCACAACGAACCTAACGATCCTAACGATCTCAACGATCATAACGATCATAACGATCTCAACGATCTCAACGATCATAACGATCCAGACGATCATAACCATTTAAAACAAAACCCGGAGGCACACATGAACCGTAAAACCGGCAAAGCTCTGGTCGTAGGGGCTGGTATCGGCGGCATCCGGGCCGCACTGGATCTGGCGGAATTCGGCTATGGCGTTACTTTGATTGACCGGTCTCCCCACCTGGGAGGAATTCTAAGCCAGCTTGATTACCAGTTTCCCACCGATCGCTGTGGGATGTGCAAAATGCTGCCCCTGGTCGATCGGGACGCAAGCTCCCAGTACTGTCTTCGCAAAGGGCTGTTTCACGAGAACATCGAGATTCTTCTTTCCACGGAAATTGCTTCGGTTGCCGGCGAACCCGGCCACTTTCAGGTCATGCTCAAGCAACAGCCAAATTGGGTGGACGCGGATCGGTGCATCGGTTGCGGCGAATGCGTAAACGTCTGTCCGGTGGAAGTCCCGGATGACTTCAATGCCGGTTTGGCCAAACGTAAGGCCATTTATCTGCCGGTTCCCCATGCCATCCCCAATTCATATGTGATTGACCTGGCCGCCTGTACCAATTGCGGCGCCTGTGTAGAGATTTGTCCAACCAAAGCCATTCAACTGCCGGAGCAGGAACGCGGGGGATTTCGCATTTTAGTGGTCGATGACGAACTCATTGTGCGCGATTCCCTCAAGGAATGGCTGGCAGAGGAAGGTTTTTCAGCAGATATGGCCGCATCCGGCCCGGAAGCGCTGGATCAGCTAGCCAGGCAAACATATCAACTAATGCTGCTGGACATTAAGATGCCGGGGATGGATGGCGTTGAGGTCCTTCAAAAAGCCAAAGAGGGTTGGCCGGATTTAAATGTGATCATGATGACGGCCTATGCCACGGTAGAAACAGCAGTTGAAGCCATGAAAATTGGCGCGCTGGATTATCTGGTAAAACCCTTTGATCCGGAAACCATGGTGCCGATGGTCCTGAAAATCTATCAGGATTTGGCGGCAGCTGAAGGGCGGCAAATAGAAATTGGAGCCATCGTGCTGTGCAGTGGCACTGATTTTTTTAATCCGGCTTCCGGGAAAGACACATTGGGCTACGGGATGTATCCAAACGTCGTCACCAGTTTGGAGTTTGAACGCCTGTTAAGCGGCACCGGGCCCCACGGGGGACGGCTGGTGCGTCCGTTGGATGGAAAACCTGTCCATAAAGTGGCCTGGATCCAATGTGTGGGGTCTCGAGATATACAAATGGAAGCCGACTTTTGCTCCAACATATGCTGCATGGTTGCCATCAAGGAAGCCCTGGTCGCTAAAGAAAAAACATACGAAGATTTGGAAACGACCATTTTTTATATGGATATGCGAACGTTTGGCAAAACTTTTCAACGCTATCGGGACCAGGCCGAAACCCTTCATGGTGTACGATTCGAAAGGGGCCGGGCACACTCCCTAATGCAGGATGCTGAAAGCGGCGATATGATTATCCGCAGTGTGGCCATTTCCGGAAAATCCACTGAAGCACAATTTGACATGGTGGTGCTCACCGTCGGCCAGCGTCCGGCCGAGGGCTCTTCTGAATTGGCCGAAATGTTGGGGCTGGAGCTGAATCCATGGGGATTTGGAAACACCACCCCCTTTTCCCTGACGCGAACCAGCCGCAGCGGGATCTTGCTGGGCGGTTCATTCGCGGGTCTTAAAGACATCAGTGACTCGGTGACCCAGGCCTCGGCGGCGGCCTTATCGGCATCCCAGGTGATTCATTCCAGCGGGGGCAGTCTGGCGCTGGAGCCTCAACCGGCCCCACCCCTATCCGGTGCGGCACGTGAGATCCCCAGAATTCTGGCGGTTGTTTGTACCTGCGGGGGCAAACTTGCAGGATTTGATGACCCGACCGAAATTGTTCAACGACTTAAAACCAACCCGCTGGTGAAGCAGGTTGAATTTCTGGAACAAATCTGTACGGCCGTCGGGTGGGAGCAGCTGGTGGAACTGGTGGAGACCAACAAACCGAACCGGCTCCTGATTGGCGCCTGCCTGCCCTATGTCTATCAACGCAAACTCCAGGAACTCAGCCGGCAGGTGGGTATAGATCCTGCCCTGATGGAAGTGGTTGATGTGAATGCGGAATGGGGAAGGCGGAATGCGGAATTTAAAAGCAAGGATTCTACAACTGCTTATCTTGTGTCTGCTCTACAGACGGGGATTGCTAAACTGAAGTGGGTTGAACCGGAGCCTGTTCCCGCCATTGCGGTCATTCAAAAAGCGTTGGTTATCGGTGGTGGAATCGCCGGCATGACGGCAGCGCTGGCCATCGCCGATCACGGCTTTGAGGTGGATCTTGTAGAAAAGGCGGAACAGTTGGGAGGAAATCTTAACTGGTTACAGCGCACCTTGGAAGGGCACTCAATACAGACACTCATGGAGGACACCTGTCTCCTGGTTGAAAGGCATCCCAAGATAGACGTTCATATCCAGTCACAGGCTGTCAGTTCTGTTGGCCAGGTAGGAAGTTTTTTGACCACCTTGGAAGGCCCGCAACATTCGGTACAAACCTTGGAGCATGGTGTGACTATTTTGGCCACCGGCGGAACGGAAGCGGTAACCTCTTCTTACGGATATGGCACCAATCCATCCATCATCACCCAGAAAGAATTAGAACAAAAGCTGGTTGACGATAAAATCGATCCGGCGGCATTGACGTCGGTGGTGATGGTCCAATGCGTGGACTCCCGCGAGGAACCGCGCAATTATTGCAGCCGGGTGTGTTGCGCCAATTCGCTAAAACAGGCCCTGGATCTCAAGGAAAAAAATCCCGAGCTGGCCGTATACATTCTCTATCGGGACATGATGGCTTACGGATTTACCGAGGCCTATTACACCCAGGCCCGCAAGGCCGGTGTAATCTTTATCCAGTATCAGGTTGACGAAAAACCCCGGGTCCAATCCGACCCAGAAAGCCTGAGCGTGACGGTTTTGGAGCCGATCCTCGGGCAACAGGTTCAGATTAAGGCAGATCTTGTGGTTTTAGCCACGGGCGTCGTCCCGATGCTGCCGCAGGATCTGGCCCAAGGCTTTGGCGCAACCATTGATCAAGACGGCTTTTTCCAGGAGGCCGAATCCAAGTGGCGGCCGGTTGACTCCTTGCAAGAGGGCGTTTTTGCATGTGGTCTCGCCCATTCTCCCCGTAGCATACCGGAAGCGATTGCTACCGCCGAGGCCGCCGCCGCAAGAGCCCTGAGAATCCTTGCCAGCGAACGATTACGGTCAGGCAAGGTGGTGGCCACAGTCCATCACAGTCTGTGCAGTCTGTGTGAACGATGCATCGATGTGTGTCCATACGGTGCTCGCACGATAGATCTTGATCATGAAAACGTACTGGTAAATCCGCTAATGTGCCAGGGGTGCGGCTCCTGTGCAGCAGTTTGTCCCAACAGTGCATCCGTTCTGGAGGGTTTTCAGGAACAGCAAATGTTTGAGGAAATCGATGCCGCCATTGGGTAGGTAACGATGTTGGTTCTTCACATGAAAGAGTGCCGTCATTTTAACCCAGGAGACGAAATATATCTGTTATTTTTTGAATGCCTAAACTGGGCTTTCCGCACAATTATTTAAATGGCAATTATCATGCACACATTTGTGAGAGGAGCCGATGTTCAACCTTATTAAAAATATTCGACGCAGTTTGGCTTCCAAGCTGATTTTAACCGTCGGCACGACCCTGCTCATCACTATATCTACCTGGGCCTATTTCAATATCAATTATCAGGAAAAAAAGCTCATGGAAAATATTGGGGCCGGGACCGATCGGTTAACCAATACGATCAGGCTCGGCACCCATTATGCCATGATGTTAAACTCCAGAGATGACATCAACCAGATCATCACCAACATCGGCAAACAAAAGGAAATCGAAACAATTCGGATTTACAATAAGGACGGGGAAATTAAATTTTCCAATCATTTGTCTGAGATTGATCAAACCACCAATATCAAAGCTGAGGCATGTGACATTTGCCATAAAACCGATCCACCGCTTTTCGAACTGGGCCTGGAGGAAAGAACCCGTATATTTACTTCCCCCCAAGGCTATCGCTTGCTTGGAATTATCAGTCCCATTTGTAATGAGCCCGGGTGCTCCACCGATGCCTGTCATATTCATCCGGAGGGCAAAAAAATCCTAGGTGCGCTGGATGTGGTGGTATCTCTGGCAGATACCGATAAAGAAATCCTCACAGCTGAAAAAGGGATTATCGGGCTGGCCGGAATTGTATTTCTGGTGACTTCCACCATTATCTTCCTTTTCGTGTTGAGATTTGTCAATCAACCGATTCGCAAATTAATTGATGGTACCCGGTTAATTGCCAGAGAGGTGTATCCCGGCAAAGTAGCTGTGGACCAGGACGATGAAATGGGACAGCTGGCAACAGCGATCAACCAGATGAGCAAGGAGATTGGAGAAAAGCGGGCCGAGCTGAAGAAGGAGAAAGACGAATCCCAGGCCCTGTTTGAGCAGGTGCCCTGCCTTATTACGGTCCAGGATAAAAATTTTAAGCTGTTACGATATAACTACGAATTTGCCGAAAGCTTTGATCCCGAGTGGGGTGATTTCTGCTATCACGCCTATAAAGGGCGGGATGAGAAGTGCCCAAATTGCCCGGTGGAAAAAACATTTGACGATGGCCTGCCCCACTA
>Ga0255055_10003651_pt1 | contig 10325 bp, 10 predicted proteins | sample JV7_2_27_MG_FD_188633 | JGI IMG/M metagenome (GOLD analysis project Ga0255055, IMG submission 188633) | Seawater microbial communities from Jervis Inlet, British Columbia, Canada - JV7_2_27 | ecosystem: Environmental > Aquatic > Marine > Inlet | place: Canada: British Columbia | collected... | reverse complement strand
CAGGTCGCGAGCGGCGAGCTCAGCCTCGTCAAGCTACGTCAGCGCATCGAAGGCCGACCCAAGCCGGAGCCACAGCCAGAGGTGCAGGAGCCGGTGGCGCCCGAGCCGGCTCCCGAGTTCGTGGTGGTCCCGGTCGTGGCCGATGATGTCTCGGGCGATGCTGTCGACATCGGAGAGGCCAGCGAGCACCTCACCGCCGCGGTCGGCGAGCTGGTCGAGGCGCTGCTGGGCGATGCCTCGCTCGAAGAGGCCAGCGCGAGCGAGCGACAGCAGTTCGCCAAGTACCTCACCATCAGCAAGATCAAGCTCGAGAACGCCATCGCTGTGGTGCGCTCCGGTGGGACGCCCCAGACGGTCGGTAGTCGCGAGGCGCGCGAGTAGCGAGGCACTCGATCAGCGCAGCAGCGCGCTGGCTCAACGCCTCCGACCGCGAGAACGTCATGGTCCCCATGGAGCTCATCTACCTCGCACTCGCGATCGGGCTCGGTTGGCTGCTGCTCAGGTATTTCCGCGGCCATGGAGGCATGCGCATCTCACGCGAGGCCCTTGCGGGCCTGCCGGCTGATGGCCACGTCGGTGTACGCGGCCACGAGGTGCGCTGGACGGCGGGAGATGAGGACTCGTTCGCGGCGGCGTGGCCGATCGCGAGTGGCCATTGGGTGGCGATCCGCGTCGTCTTCGACGGCGACGAGCACGCTGAGGATGAGGAGGACGCTGACCAGGGCCACCTCGACCTGTCGGTGGCCGAGCGACCCATCGCGCTGCATGTTTGCTGGACCGAGGAGATCCGCGATCGCTCGCTTCGCGTGGAAGTCGAGGCCGTGCTCCGGGCGCTGGCTCGTGAGGCCAAGAAGGCTCGCTCTGACGCGACGCGGGTCGCTCTCGCCAAGCCGGTGGGAGGTAGCGACGAATCGGGCGACTGACATCGCCCACGGCCGTCAGATGTAGACGACCTCGTCGAAGCCGGCCACGAGGAAGTCGATCTCCTGCTCACGGGCCTTGTCCGACTGCGCATGCAGGCCCGGGACGAGGCAATGCAGCGAGATAGCAGGCACCATGAGCTGGCCGTCGGCGGTCCGGCCGATCGTCGCAGGCGCGCCACCTCCGGCCGTGAAGGCCCGCTCGATGCCGGTATCGTCCAGGCCGGTCGCAGCGCGATACTCCTTGAGCACCGTCAGCACGCCGCGCCGGATGGACGTGTCGCGCATGAACTCGATCATCCAGGTGTCGATCTGCTCGTCGGGCTGCTCGCCCAGCCGACTCCGATACTCCTTGGGGTCTTCAGACAGGCCGGCTGCAGACAAGTGGGCTCCTCCTCGCTGTTCCTCTGGTCGGTCATGGTAGCGCGAGCACCGGGCCGGGTCGCGGCTCCGACCCCGTCACTGCCTCGTCACGCGGCGGAGCTACCATGCCCGCATGTTCCTCTTCGGTCGACCGACCACCATACCGACTCCCGGAGACGCCCTGCCAGGCCGCTCCGAGCCTATCGCCATCACCGAACCGCACCACGTCAACGGCGCGTCAGTGACGCCGCCCTGGCCCGATGGGACCCGGACGGCCGTCTTCGCGATGGGCTGCTTCTGGGGTGCTGAGAAGGACTTCTGGAGCCTGCCGGGCGTCGTGTCCACCGCGGTCGGCTACGCCGGTGGCCACACGCCCAATCCGACCTACGAAGAGACCTGTAGCGGCGACACGGGCCATGCCGAGGTGGTGCTCGTCGCCTATGACCCCGAGCGGATCGGCTACGACGAGCTGCTCAAGGTCTTCTGGGAGCACCACGACCCGACGCAGGGCATGCGCCAAGGCAACGATCGGGGCACGCAGTATCGCTCGGCCATCTACTGGCGCACCGACGAGGAACGCGCCACTACCGAGGCATCACGAGATGCCTACCAGCAGCAGCTCTCGGCCGCAGGCTACGGCGACATCACGACCGAGATCGCCGAGGCGGGTGAGTTCTACTACGCGGAGCCCTACCACCAGCAGTACCTCAGCAAGAACCCCGATGGCTACTGCCCCGACCACGGCACCGGCGTGGCCTGCCCCATCGGCGTGGGCGTACAAGCAAGCTAGGCGTTTGGTCAAGAGCGCCCTCCGCTCCCAGTGGGCTAGCCTAGCCCGCGCCGACCGCCGCTCTCTGCGCCTTGACGCGCTTGAGACGGAAGCGATCATCGCGCTCGTGCTGTTCGAGCGCGAAGGCGATGGCCTTGGTCTCGGACTCGAGGTCGGGGATGACCCGGGTCCGGAGCGCGTTGACGCGGCTTGACGTGCGCCGGATCTCCCGAGCCAAACGCCGAGCGCGAGCCTCGAGGGCCGCGACCTTGATAGCGATGCCCACCTCGTGCTCGTAGGCCTCAGCAGCCATCTCGAGAGCCGGGCCGGATGCCGAGGGCTCACGGCCGCGACCGGCCGGCGTCCGCACCAGGTCTCGCGAGGTCACGGCCGTCACGTGCACGCCCATGACGGTCACGGTCTCGACGTCCACGCTGACCTCCCCGACGGCGCCTGCCGCCGCGGCAGAGACGACGTCGGACCCGCACAGCACGCGAGCTTCTTCCAGGGCATGCCGTGCTGCGCCCGCGGCGGCCTCCAGCTCCTCGTGAGCCGCGTAGACCGTCCGCACCTCCCGGTAGAACTCATGCATCAGCGCATCGCGCTTCTCTTCGAGAAGCTCGCGGCCCTGTCGTGCCAAAGCCAGCCGAGCCCTCGCCGCGAGGAGCTCCATCCGGGTCCGCGGTCGGTTCATCGATCGTCGCGCTCGGAGAGCGCCGCTTCACCGACCGCCGACGCTGCCCCAGCGTCGCGGCTCCCAGCCGGGGCCTGACGGTGCTTCTGAAGGACCTCGGTCGGGATCCGGGATAGCTCGTCATCGGGGAGCTCGGCAAGGATCTGCCAGGCAGCGTCGAAGGACTCGTCGAGCGTGCGTCGCTCACGGCCCTGGCCGACGAGGCGATGCTCGAAGGCATCCGCGAAGGCCAGGACGCGTCGCTCGCTCTCGCTCAGGGCGGCCTCCCCGATGACCGTGACCAGCTGCCGCAGCGCCCGGCCACGAGCGTAGGTGGCGTAGAGCTGGTCCGCGACGACACGGTGCTCGGCTCGCGTGTGACCGAGACCGATGCCCGCGTTCATGACGCGCGAGAGACAAGGCAGGACATCCACCGGTGGCGTCACCGATCGACCCCACAGCTCACGTGACAGGACGATCTGACCCTCGGTGATGTAGCCGGTCAGATCGGGGATGGGGTGCGTGATGTCGTCGTCGGGCAGCGTGACGATGGGCAGCACGGTCACCGAGCCGGGAAGTCCACGGACACGACCGGCCCGTTCGAAGAGCGTGGCCAAGTCGGTGTACAGGTAGCCGGGATAGCCGCGCCGCCCGGGAATCTCTTCGCGCGCGGTGGAGAGCTCACGCAGAGCCTCGCCGTAGGCCAGCACATCGGTCATCACCACGAGAACGTTGAGGCCGAGATCAAAGGCGAGGTGCTCGGCCAGTGTCAGCGCACAGCGCGGTGTGAGCAGCCGTTCGATGGCCGGGTCGTCCGCCAGGTTCAGGAAGACGGCGATGCGGTCCAGTGCGCCGGAGCTGGTGAAGGCATCGCGGAACTCATCAGCTTCACGGCGCGTGATGCCCATGGCTGCGAAGACCGTCACGAAACGCTCCTCGCCAAGCAGGCGGGCGCCGGTCGCGATGCGGGCCGCCAGCTCGTTGGCCGGCAGTCCGGAACCGGTGAAGATGGGCAGCTTCTGGCCACGCACCAGTGAGGCGAGCAGATCGATGGCGCTGATGCCGGTCTCGATGAAGTCCTCTGGGTGGTCTCGCGACGCGGGGTTGATGGCGCCACCGTTCACGTCCTGTCGCCGCAGGGGGACGATCGGCGGCCCAGCATCGGCGGGCCTGCCTCGCCCATCAAGCACTCGCCCGAGCATGGCGCTCGACACGCCCAGCCGGAAGGTGTCGCCCGAGAGCTCGACCTGGACCGACTTGAGATCAAGGCCGCTGGTGCCCTCGTAGACCTGGATGATGGCGACCTCTTCGTCCAGTTCCGCGATCTGGCCGTGGCGGATGATCCCGTCGGCGGCACGGACGGTGACGTCCTCACCCAGAGCCATGCGCGGGGCGCGTCGCAGGACGAGGAGCGGACCGACCAGGCGGTCGGCTCCACGGAGGCGGTGGGCCGACAAGGATCGGACATCCCCTGCCGACGCGGCATCGGCCGGCCGCTGTCGGCGCTTCGCCTCGAGCTGCCCGGCCTCCGGAGCCGCGGGATCGACCGTCGCGGCGATCTGGGCCGTCGCGTCTGCATCGCTGGCCTCGGTGGCGACAGACTCGGGCCCGTCTGGTGCCGCCGGCTCATCTTCAGGGTCGTCACCTCGGAGTCGCTCCGCGAGCGCCCGCAGACGCTGGGCGACATCGGGACCCGAAAGCTCGCGAGCGCGACGCAACTCCGCGATCAGATCCGCCTCCAGGGCCGACTGCAGCGTCTCGCCACCCTCGAGAGCTCGGTCAAGATAGGCCTCTGACGCGAGGACGGCCTCCAGAAGCGCGAGCTGCTCGTCGAGCGGCCGCGCTGAATCGACGGGGTCGAAGGCACCCTGCTGGAGGAACGTCTCGCGTAGCAGACGCGCCACCTCCAGGAGAGCCCGGTCTCGATCGGGCAGCGCATCGGCACCGACGAGCGCGACGATGTCGAGCAGACCCTTCTCGCGAGCCAGCATCTCCACGGCGGCTTCCCGGGAATCAGCCCATGAGCCGCCCAGGCTGGCCCCGTACCAGCTGGTCAATGCATCCACGTAGAGCGAATAGGAGCGGTCCCAACCGATGGCCGGGTAATGGCGTGCGTGAGCCAGTCCTGAGTCAAGCGCCCAGAACGTTCCCGCCAGGCGGAGGCTCGCCTGCGTCACCGGCTCGGAGAAGTCGCCACCCGGCGGCGAGACCGCGCCGACCAGCGTGACCGACCCGGTCCGCTCCGGAGCGCCGCCAGCGACGACCTGCCCGGCCCGCTCGTAGAAGGCAGCCAGGCGGCTAGCGAGATAGGCCGGGAAGCCCTCCTCACCTGGGAGCTCCTCCAGTCGGCCGCTGATCTCCCTGAGGGCCTCGGCCCAGCGCGAGGTGGAATCGGCCAGGAGCGCCACGTGCAGTCCCTGGTCTCGGAAGTACTCGGCGATGGTCATGCCCAGCTGCACCGATGCCTCGCGAGCCGCCACAGGCATGTTGGAGGTATTGGCGATCAGGACCGTCCGGTCCAGCAGCGGAGCACCGGAGCGAGGATCCTGGAGTTCCGGGAAGGTGGAAAGCAGCTCGGCCATCTCGTTGCCACGCTCGCCGCAGCCGACGTAGACAACGACGTCCGAGTCGGACCAGCGGGCCAGCTGCTGCTCGACGACCGTCTTGCCGGTGCCGAAGCCGCCAGGGATCACCGCGGTCCCGCCGCGGGCGACCGGGTAAAGCATGTCGATGACGCGCTGCCCGGTCACGAGCGGGCGGTCCAGCGGCAGGCGGCGCTGCGCGGGACGAGCGGAACGCAGCGGCCAGGGGTGGGCCAGCGTCAGCGACACCTGGCCCGACCCGACCTCCAGCCGACCGATGGTGTCGGCGACGCCATATGAGCCCGAGTCCAGCTCCAGCAGCTGACCGGACCCGACCCCGGGCGGGATGGTCACCGCGTGGCTCAGACCGCCTTCGCGCACTTCCCCGATGACATCACCCGGGCCGACTGTCTTGCCGGTCTCCGCGGTCGCCTGGAAGGCCCAGCGTGTGTCTCCCAGGGTGGCGACGCCGCCCAGTGTTTCCGGGGCCGCGACCTCTGATGATCCTTCCCCGGCCAACGCACCTGGCCGAAGGAGCCAGGTACCAGCAGCAGCGTAGGCGTCCAGCGGCCGCTGCAGGCCATCGAAGACTCGTCCCAACATCCCGGGGCCGAGCCAGGCCACCAGGGGCGCCCCGGTGAGGTGGACGGGTTCACCGATGCGCAGCCCGCCGGTCTCCTCGTAGACCTGGAGCGTGGCAATATCTCCGTCCACGTGGATGACTTCCGCAAGGAGTCTGCGTGAGCCGACGCGTACGACCTCCCCGATGGCCGCCGAGCCCGGGATCCGGGCACGCACGACCGGGCCACTCGCGGCCACGACGGTCGCGTCAGTCGCCCTGATAGCCGGTTCCGCGCTCATCGTTCCGCGTCGCCGGTGATCTCGATGCGGAAGCCGATGGCACGCTGGAACATCTCGCCGAGCAGCTGGACGCGGGCTGCTCCCGGTGTGCGCGCGCCTTCCGGGATGGGCATGACCACCGGGCGGGCCAGCTGCTCAACGTCGCCACGCAGTCGCTCGTCCAGGCTCGACCAGATGTCCGCGCTGACGAGCAACACGCCGATGTCCGCGGCCTGGGCAAGGTGCCGCAGTGCAGCCGCCGCTTCGGGCCCGGGCGACGCCACCACCGTCGAGCAGCCCGCGAGGCGATAGCCGTCTGCCAGTCCCGGAGCACTCAGGATCACGACGCGAGCCATGCCGGCCTCTCCGTCCTGGCCAGATACGGGGCCGCATCCTCAGCCGACCACCGTGCGCGCACTCTCGCGACCATGGCGCGCACGCGGATGGCCTGCGCCTCGACGGCCGCGACGTATCCAACGGCTACGCCGATGCCCAGAAGGTCGCGCCGAGCCAGCACGGCCAGGGCATCGAGCCTGGCCAGCCTGGTGCTCCGTTCGAGGATGGTGGCGAAGCTGGGCCCTGCCTCCGTCAGCTCGACGACGACCGCATCTCGGTCGGCTCCTTCATGCTCGAGCAGCCGACGGACGACCGCGGCGTCGTGGCCCCTGCCGCTGGTGCGAGCCCATCGCGAGCGGTCGATCGCTTCCTGCAGCATGGCCTCCAGCTCCGCGCTCCGGGTCCCACGGGTCTCGGCCGCGGCGATCTGCTCGGCATCGTCTCGCTCCAGAAGCCCCCGATCGACGAGCGGGCGAAGCGTCGCGGCCGGTCCAGGCGCCCGCGCCATCAACGCCAGCGAATGTGCGTCGAGCAAGGCGCCGGGCACGACGGTGGTGGCGATCACGTCAGCCGGCTCCCCAGCGCGGCGCCGTCGCATGACGGCCAGTGCCCGCTCCGTGTCGAGCGGTATGACGAGCGCCTCGACCAGGCGTTGCTCCTGCCCCTCGTAGAAGTGCGGCAGGGCGCTCCAACGCGCGGAGCGATGGAATTCGATGGCAGCCTCGAGCGCAGCGGTGGCGTCCGTCCCGAGAGGTGCCACCTGCCGGAGGATGGCTGCCCAGTCATCTGAGCGCTCCAGCTGAGCGACCATCGCTGAGGGATTGGCGGCTTCACCCAGCCGGGCGATGGCGGCGGGCTCCAGCAGGCGGCCGCGCATGCTGGCGAGTCGAGCGTTGCCATACTCGAAACCCATCGTCTACCCGGCCTGTCCGTGGCCGATGCCACCGGGCTCGATCGCCAGCATCCTGGCCACGGACTCGGCGGTGAGAGAGCGAGCGCGCTCCACGCGGACCGCCAGACTCGCGTCCACCTCGATGCGCCCGTCGGGCGAGCTCGTCACGAGGCCAGCTCGAGTCGCACCATCGAGCGGCATCACGTGAGCATCCCAGCGGCGCGTCGCATCGGCGATCGCGGGGACATCCTGGGATCTGATGGCGACGGAGGCACCTTCTCCGACCGAAGCGAGCGTGTCGGAGCAGAGCTGCTCCAGTGCGGCCCACCAGCGCTGCTCGTCGGCGCCTGCGGCGATGTCGTCCAGGTGTGCCTCGGCAGCGTCGAAGACGGCGGTCAGCCGGGCCGCATCATCGCGCGCGCGCTCTTCCAGGATGCGCAGGCGGACCGCATTGATACGTCGCTGCGATGCAGCCCGGAGCTCAGGACCGACGCGCTCGAGCGCGTCGGCGATCCGCGCCTCGACATCGGCCTGGGCTACTGCCACCGACTCGCGGACCGCGGCCTCGGCGTCAGCGACGATCTTCGTCGCCTCGTCCTCTGCCTCGCGTTCGATGAGCTGGATGATCTTCTCGACACTCATCGGCGTGACGTCAGATGCGACTCACAGGACCAGGATCATCGCGGCCACGACGAACCCGAGGATGACGATCGTCTCTGGCAGCACGAGGATCAGGAAGATGTTGTTGAGTAGCTCGGGCTTCTCGGCCAGCACGCCGGCTCCGGCCGAGCCGATGCGGGCCTGTGCCCAGGCGGTCCCCAGTCCACTCAAGCCGATCGCCAGTGCGGCACCGATGAACTTACCCCAATCGTCCATCCCATCTACCTCCCGTCCTGCTGGACGCTGCTGTGCGCGCCGAGCACTGACGTGAAGGGCGCATATGGCGTGCCCCCCGGCTCGACGAACTTGGTGAAAAACTCGACGTAGTGCAGTCGCAGCCCCTGGACCGAAGCATCGAAGACGCCCAGCGCGATGTTCAGGGAGTGCAGCAGGATCGCCACGAGAATCCCGAAGACGATGCTGGGCATGAGACTGCCCAGTTCTTCGGCGATGAGCGCCAGCATGACCCCGGCGAATGCGACGGCCATCAGTCGCGCATACGAGAGCACGTTGCTCATGACGCCCAGCATCTCGATGGGTCCCGCGATGCCCATCGACAGCGCCGCGATCACGGTCGCGGCGATGAGTGACGCGACGCCGAGGACGACGAGCTCGCGCGGCAGGAGCCCACCGACCGCTGCGGCCATGACGACGACCATGGCAAGCCCGACGAGGAGCGCGGCGCGCCCGACTGCCTCGCGCCGGTGCTGCACCTGGGCGGCATTCCAGACCCCCAGCGCCAGCCCCAGGCCGACCTGAGCGAAGCCGATGGTGATCGCGATCAAGAGCATGATCAGGACAGCCTCATCGACGTTGGAACGGTCGAAGAGGATCGGGTGGAGGCCCAGCACATGGCGCCCTGCCTCACCGAAGACCTCGGCGAAGAGCACGCCGAAGAAGATCGTCGACATGGCCATCGTCAGGCCCACGGGCCAGACCTTGCGCAGCATCGGAGAGCGCATCATGCGACTCCGGAAGACGAGCAGGAGTGCCAGCAGCACGATGCCGTAGCCAGCGTCGCCGATCATGAACCCCACGAAAGCCGGGAAGGTCAACGCCAGCAACGGCGTGGGATCGATGGTTCCGTAGCGCGGCACAGCCATGAACCGCGCCAACGGCTCGAACGAGCGCGTGATGGGTCCGTTGGTGACGGCCACCGGCGCCTCGTGTTCGGTGGAACGAGCATCACCGTGGTCGATGACGATGACCTCCTCACCGAACCCGTCGGCGAGATCGACCTTCAGCCCATCGAGCCGGGTCGCCGGGACCCAGCCGGTGAACACGATGAGATGGTCGGAGTGTGCGGCTCGATGCAGCTCCCGCGCCTCGTCCATCCGGTCGGCCAGAACGAGCTGAAGCGCGGAGACCGTCTCGGCGTTCTCGTCCGAGAGTCGCGCGAACTCGTCCTCGAGCTGCGCGATCAGCGATCGTAGGCGGTCCACCTCGCCGGCCATGCGCGGCGCCAGCTCGTCGAAGGGCACGCCCTGGAGGTCTGCAGGCAGGCTGACCTCCTCGAGATCGCGCCCACCCAGCAGGTCCGAGACCTCGGTCGCGACGCTGGCCGGATAGAGCATCACAGCAGCGGTGCGGTCGTCGGCAAGATCGGCCGAGATCACCTCACAGCGACCCTGGGTGACCGCCTCGAGCTCCTCGCCGACCAGGCTGATGAGGGCGCGGTGCCTGGTGCCCACGATGATGCCCGTGGCAGCGTAGCCACGCAGCCGTGGCAATCGACCGACGGCGCCCGACAAGCCATCGATGATGTGCCGATAGGCGTCAAGTCGCTCGAGGTCGGCGGTGGCCCTGACGCGCTCACCGGTGAGCCGGTCGGCCTGGGCCTCGACCTGACGCAGTCCATCGACGGCTGCGAGAAGCGCGTCGTCTTCCAGCGCCCAGGTCTGCTCCAGTCGAGCCTGGCTCACTGACACCGTCCCGATGAGGGCACCGAGCCGGGCGACGTCCTCCAGCGGCTTCTGGAACCTGCCGCCGTCATCGAGTGGCGCTGCCCCGGCGTGCTCCACGTCCGGGATCGCGAAGGCTCCAGGCCCCACGCCCTCAAGCCGTTCGAACGTCTCGAGGTGGACGACACCGGCCCGATGGATCAGCCGCAGCACGTCGGGGGCCGTCGAGCGTGGCGCGACGATCTCGACACGGTTCATCGTGACGAGCATCAGGAACCGTCTTCCTGCTCGAGCGCCAAACTGCGCTCACCGAGGACGAGGGCGACGACTAGCTCGGTGGCCTGCTCGAAGACGGGGTCGTCGTCTGAAGACCGAGCGCGCGCGCGGGT
>Ga0255055_10003650_pt1 | contig 10328 bp, 13 predicted proteins | sample JV7_2_27_MG_FD_188633 | JGI IMG/M metagenome (GOLD analysis project Ga0255055, IMG submission 188633) | Seawater microbial communities from Jervis Inlet, British Columbia, Canada - JV7_2_27 | ecosystem: Environmental > Aquatic > Marine > Inlet | place: Canada: British Columbia | collected... | reverse complement strand
ACAGTACGAGCAGTTAACACAGAGCTTGCGGTTACCACTCTTACCATCGGGAGTATCAGTGAAGCCCCTGTCAGGCGCTATCACTGGATCCTTGACGCTATCCTTGATAGCCTCTAGGCTCAGAGGTGTGGTGCTGTGTGTCTTAGCGGGAGCAGCTAGGCCCACCTTACCGTTCTGCTTATCCATAACAAGGAACTTAGGGTTACTACCCTCTACTTCAAGCTGATCCTTGTTCATGTCGTAGAAGCCTAACTGACCAGAATACCCGAAGGCATCGTTCTCTTTGGTCAGTCCATCATCTACCATCTTTGTGTAAGAGTATGGCGATGCTGTCTTCACGTCTACGATCTCGCCGTCTATCACAGCGTCGATGCGTCCACGTATCTGCCAGCCATCGTCGAACTCATACACTACAGATGCTTGCTGCTTGGATACTTCGTGACCTGATACTTGAGCGAGGAACAAGAGTACCTCTTCAAGAATGTCACCATACATAAACTTCAAGCGTGTCTGTGGGGTCAGGTACTCTCCCTTCTCAGGGTAATGGACCTTGTACCAGAGCTTACGGAGGCAGGGTTCACCTACCTCCGAAGCGTATAGCACTTTAGGTTCACGCACCTTCACGTGTTCCTGTAGGGCCTTAGTTACCTGAAACCCAATACCAACGGCCAGCTCAGTTGTCTCGTCAGCCGAAGCCTCAAAGGTTTTTGTGCTGTCCAATACGTCGAAGATGTCTTCAACAATTGTATCAAGTTTCTTATCCATAGCTTATTCCTTTGCGAGTTTAGCTAAGTGAGCGCCACTAGAGAAAGCTGCCAGTTCATAGGCAAGATTGATCACTGCCTCGGTAGACAGATCAATCTCCTTGTCGAGCGTTACACTTCTCAGTTCCAACAGTTTGATAGCGTTCGTCAAGCTGTTCTGGTGGATGATTGCCATATCACCATGGTCAGCAGGTACGGGGAATACCTTGGGTACGAACTTACCGCCACCACCCCAAGGGGCCTTGGGTGCGGCAGCCGGAGGCGTTTCACACGTTGCCTCTTCGTCGATGCTAGCCTGTCTAACAAACTGCCACTGACCGAACTTCTTCTCGATCTCAATAGCAACCTTGTCGTTCTTACTGAACGAAAGCGTTTCAGGCTTGGTGAAGCCCAAGCTAACAGGGCCAAACGTTTTAAACACGATGTTATGTGTAGTGTATGGCTTGCCAGCCTTGCTGATCTTCGATTCAGATGAGAAGTCTACTACTTTATCTTTTACGATTTCCATATTTATTTCCTTTACAATTACTACTTACGTACACATCCCTCAAGGATGCGATCCTTTGACTCCGAACAATTCTCTCGTTGGATCTGACGGGCAAGCTCGTTGTCTGCCATTTCTTTCTCAAGACGTTCGATAGTCTCCTGTGCTTCAACCCCATGGGTCATGTGATTGAAACAATCCTGCTTAGCTTTGCTACTTCTTTCCTGACTCTTATCCCAAAACGTGGAGTACAGGCTCTTGTTCTGGCACTTCCAGAACCAACCCAACTCACGCTCTCCCGCAGCGAATGCGTCATCAGCAGCTTGCTCATAGTCACATCGCTTGCTGCGCCATGGAATACCAAGAGCACCCGACTCACCACCCTTACCGAAGGCGATACCCCACACACGTATACAAGACTCCGTGTTGTTGTTGGGTACGAGGACTACACTGGTTGTGTTGTTCTCAATCTGATCACCCTCTGCATTGAAGGAATTACCTGACGGGGAAGCGATCTGAGTGCTACCCACGTGGGCATCACCACCGTCACCGCCAACCGCCACTTGACCTTGTGCTTGTGCTTGGCCTTGATCAGAACTGCCTCCCGTAGCGTCACCACCTTGTGCCACCTGTCCCTGCAATTGACCTTGACCCTGTAGCTGGCCTTGGTGTTGGCCTTGGTCTTGATCCATCGTAGGATTAGATGGTTTGTTACCTGTCGCTACTGCCGTTGCAGACACGAGCAACAGGATAATCGTTACTAATGCTTTCATATACATACTCCTATTTATTTTGTATGTGTACCACTATTATACCATGGTTCCTTCGTAATGTCAAGCTCTTTTAGATTTCCCCATGATTCTCCTACCTCATACTCCAATGTCAATGGCACATTCCATTTCATATTCTTGAATGTGGAATTGATAATGTCGTCTAGGTCACTGAATACCTTCTCGTGTAGCTCCTTGCATACCTCCTTTACCTCACTCATATCAGCACAGTCTAATGTAACGCTGTCGTGGGTGGTGGTAACCATCTTCACTCTATCCATTTGGCATACCACCTTACGTATCTTGCCCAACAGCACGGGCACTATGTCAGCGGTGGCCGTCCCCTGTACTGGGTAGTTTCTAACCTCAGTGTAACTAGGTCCCGGTCGGTACTGATCTTGATGGAACTTGTATGTCCTACCTGTTGGGCTTACCCACTCGAAGTAATGCTCGGGGCCGTGTGGTCCACGATAGATCTCATCTAGGCAGTGCCCAAAATCCCGGATAGCATCAGAGAAGTGGGTATAGAAATCCTTGATCGTATCGTATCTACCATAGAAACTATCCATGATCTTCCTGACTCTCTCCAATGGTATGCCACTAGACTTAGCAATACCCTTAGCACCAGCACCATAGAGCATGGCGAATACAACCGCCTTGATATCTCTTCGCTCCCTCTTGGTTACCTTGCCTACTCCCAACACCATCTCACCAACCTCGGTGTGAATGTCCCTTCCATGTTTGATATCATCTATGAGGGTGGGATCCATTGTCAACCACGCCAGTACACATACCTCCAGTTGCTTGAAGTCTATCTCAAGTATCCTACCATTGAGGTACCGGCTGGTGAAGCACGCCTTCACGTTGGTGAGTGGATCCTCCGTAGCTATGGGAACGTTCTGTAGGTTGGGCTTGCTTGAGCTAAGCCGACCAGTCGCAGCAATGGTTTGATTCAGTGTGTGGTGTACTATATCTTTAATCTCCATTGAACTAAAGTTATTGAGGTAGGTAGATAAGATCTTATTGTACTTCTTAATTATAGTTACCTGTCCTATTGCCTGCATCATAAACCCTGAGAGCAGGGGGTGGTGGGCAGCGTTCCTAAGAACGTCCTCGTCAGTAGTGTAAATAATATTTCCAGCCTTAGTCTTCTTCTTGGTGTGCTCAGCACCCACATCCTCAGGCTCCATGATTCTATCAAAGACAATGGTGCGGTAGTCCCAGCCTTCCTTCACCTTACCCTTACGTGGGCCTGTCTTGTACAGCCCCTTGTTGACTCGCGCTTTGTAGTCAATCGTACCACCGAAGAGCATACAGCTAAGCACGTTGCCACTGTTGTACCAATCCGGCTTATGCTCAGCAAAGTCAGCATGGTCAGTTGATTCCCCAGCCATGTAGGTCTGGGCCATGCTTGTCTGTGTCACTATGCTGTCAATGATGTTGACCTGCATGTCTTCTACTGCATCAACATCGGTGAACATCCCATTGAATTCCATTTCTTCCACGGCCTTGAGACATTCACCCATCTGTATGATCAGATCGAACTGATCTTGGGTACACCTAGCCATTTGCTGTTCAGCTACATCACCTGTAGTATAGAGGTCATGCTTGAGGTATGCCTCCAGTTCCTTTGGGTCAGCAAACTCAGCGCCCATGCCTCCAGCGAACAGATCTTTGACAGCCTTGTGCTCTGTTGCCTTGACCTCTCCACCATACAGCTCAGCCAAATCATCCAAGCTGATCATGGTTTTCAATTGTCCAGAGAGAACATACTCCGCTATCTGTGTATCCCAGATTAGAATGTTATTTACTAGAGTCTTAAAGTTCTCAACTTCCATATACTTTCTAAGGTAGTGCAGATCGAACTTAATATTCTGTCCTACTATCAATGAACCCGGCTCTCTGAATAATCTACCTAATTTTGTTGGGGGCATGACAAAGGTTTGATGCTTCCCATCCTCATACCGTGCCTGTATGCCCCACAGAACTACATGGTTCTCAGGAAAGAAAGGATTCGACATACTCCTAGATTCCTCAGGATCCAGCATAGTTGTCTCACTGTCCCATACATCGAACAGTCTGTCTTCTTTAGTATTCAATTGTTTCATACCTCCCCTTGGCACCACGGAACTTAACCTCGAAGTGTGAGTCCTCGCGCAATGCAGGCACTGTGCGTGGACCGGATGGTAGTTTGTTACGGGCTACGTTGATATACCTCTGTGACTTTAGCATCGGGTCATACACCTTACCGATACCAATGATCACATCACACTCACCTGCAACACCTGTCTTGCTTCCGTACATCATCTCCTGTGTTACCCACTTCTCACCAGCTGCAAGTGCACCTGCTTGGTGGGCAGGCATACTAACCAAGTCATACTTGTCAGCCATATTCCTACCGAACTGATACGTCAGCCTGTATTGTTCAGCATCTGTTGCCTTAGCATGGCGACCCGGTAACCTGACCTTGTACAATTGATTGAACACCACCACCTTAGGGCGGAATGCCTTGATGACACGCTCGATGTCAGCTGTGGTAGCACTGCTGTTCTGATACACAGCGATAGCCTTCTCACCTACATCCTTGTTCCACTTCTCCTCGTACTTGGCAACGTTCTTAAGAACGTCATCATCGGTGACGTTGAAGTAGCTACAATAGATGGCATTCCATATCGCTTCCTTACTCTCCTCGTTGTTTACAAACAAGATACGTCTGTCGTCCGGATCCAACTGTGTAACGAAGTGTGTAATCTCATTGGTAATGAACCTAGTCTTACCCACGTTGGGGCAAGCAGTGACACACACCTGATCACCACCATGCAAGGGTCCTATTGATACGTTCAGGTCCTCTAGTCTCCACTCAAGGCCACCAGCTCTGTATATCTTATCGTATACCGCCTCCATATCGGAGAAGCTAAGCACATCCTCAAGGGAGCTATCACTTACCAAGGCCACGTCCTTATCGAACTCTTCGAGGATGGTATGCACCTCATCAAGAGGTACGTTCTTACCACCTATAATCTTATCGACATGGTTACGTATCTTGGTAGCATGGTGTAATCCAACGAAGTACTCAATCAATTCATCTGCCTTCGGGCTAGGTTCTGGATCACTGATGATAGCATCAATGATAGCTGCGTGCATACCACCACGCACTGGCCCTAGTGCTGTTGCTGCCTTCACCATGTAGTGTGTTCGGAAGCCCGACCACTCTACCTCAGTGGCAGCAGGGTGACTTGAGTAGTACTCCCGCATCCCCTCTAATAGATGCCATGTCTCTTCCAAGACGGCAGCCTCAAGGATGAAGTGGTTGTACTTGTCAAAGGATTCCCTAGTACCCATCAACTTGAGTAGATCAAGATCTCCATACTCAGTAGCCATATTACTTCCTCATTTCTTCAATCACCTGACTCATAGCAGACATCTCTCGTTCGTCCAGTAACTGTGGTGCCAGTACCAGCACTGCATCATCAACAGCAGCAGTCATTAGTGGTGCGTTGCTTAATGCTCTCGTTGTCTGGTTGGCAGACAGTATCACTAACAATGCGCTTGCATTTTCTTCACTCATGTCTCTCTCCAAAATTTTCCGAGGAAAAATTATCCTCAGATTCTAGGCGTTCTTAGGAACGTCACATAGTAAGTTAATAGTCTTATATACTATACATTATAATATACATTATAATCTATCTTATATAAGTTAAGTATATTAAGTAAGGTTTAATATACTTATATAGTTTATCCCATATTATTTAAGTATGTTATACCCAATAATACAGATAAAAACATGAACCAAAACAAGTACATATAAACCATAATCAATTACCCCTATTAGATTATAATGTAGTTTATTTATTAAACTACTTAATAACCTAGTTAACGTACATAGCTAGATCAAAAACAATTGTTCAATAACATCTATGTTATCTTCAATGTCTTCAATAATCATGCGCCCCTCATCTTGCACATTCGGTGGCGCTCCATCAATGGACTTTTTAATCAGTTGTGTCGTGTGCATCAGGTGACTTTTGATCTTAGTCCACGCTTTCAGTTGCTCTGGTGTCGTCGTCATCACGTACCCTCTATTGTGTCGTTGATTATCTCACGTACACGTGCTGCCGTGAGGCCATATCGTTCAGCAATCTCATTGATCACCATTCCCTCGTCCCTGTCCATGTCCGAGTGGATCCAAGCGAGCAATGCTTGTTCCTCATTCTCATTTCTCGGCATCTTGTTTCTCCTTATGCTTCTTCTTAAGCATGTGTGTCTTGTACTTCAACGAGGTATTCATATCCTTCTGGTCTTGGATACCTCTCAGGAACCCAACATAAAGACCACCAAAGAACAGGCCAATGCTCCGACCTATGATACCAAGTAACGAATTCCACAGTAGGATTACTGCTGCTAACATGTCCTTCATAACATCACCTCTTCAATAATATGTATTATACCTTTCTCACTGTAGTGTTTGGGATCGGACCTCTGGCCTACTCTCAAGACATTGGGTGCCACGCCCGTAAGGGCTGCCCTCTTGCGGATTTCACGAGAGTGTCGGATCACAGTGGCATTATCATTGTCTAGCCACACTACTATTGTATCATACTTACCCATCAATGTCAAGTAGATATCGTCAGCCATTGTGCTGGTGAACAGAGGTACGGCTGCGTACCCCGCTTCCGCGCAACGGATTGCACTTACCATATCTTCAACAATAATGCAAGTATTATTTTTTCCTTTACCCATTAGGGCATGATGATAGTACGCACCTTTTTCTTTGTAAGTTAGGTACTTAGGTGTACCATCACCGTACAATCGACGGCTCTGATACATCACAAGATCGCCACTCTCGTCCCGAGTAGGAATGATAATGCGCCTATCAACGGAGTCATATACTATACCATATTTAGTTGCAATTGTCAAGTCAATACCACATTCTTTAAGCCATAACCGCATCTCTTTCGGCCATGTAGTAGGTGATTTGACCAAATCGCCTATCATTTCTAGTCTTTCTCTCTTGCTTGTCGCTGATATCGGAGGTAAGTGAGCCAAACGAAACCGGCTGGCACCCCCACTGACACCACTGTTCCCACAATTATGACAATAGGCCACGACATTTCCTTCCTCCTTACGTGTCACATATAGACGACGTTTGATATCCGTTCCCGCAGGACAATCCTCATGGTTCACACGCTCAGTACCCCGAAGTGTTGGGGCATAGGGCATGAATTCAGTGGATCTTAATCGTCCCATGGCCTTGTCTTCCTTTCAAAAATCAGACCGAACTCAATATCAATCTCTTGATTGATCTCATCCGAGTCATCTTGGCTAGCCTTACGGCATGTAACACACAGGTCTTCAAGTTCACCCGTCTCTTCGCGCATGTACATGTCATGCTCGGCTAGTATCGCATCACAAGCCTTGCAACGCATCGTCTGATGCCTCCCAATACCGCTTGAACGCACGTCCTACCGCAATAGCACGACCAATCTTCTTAACAGGCTGGTCAGACTCGTCACAGTTAGAGTGCGCAAAAGATAGTACTTCTCCTGATTCGGCATCTACTAATTGACACTGCGTAAACCACTTAGGTAGGTGCATACTGTTCTCCGGGTTGCGAAACCTAGAGGTGTATCGCACTTGTACTAACACACCAGTCGGTATGTTAGATTCAACGAATCGCATCTTTCTCATCTCTTTCTCCTCGTTCCTAGGAACGCTTAGTGTAGTACCCTTTCTATGGATTGGTCATCGGGACCTGCTACTTCAATCCAATCCTCGAACTTCATACCTGCGGGGATCATGCCCCGTGCCCTTTCCTCTTCGAACTGTTGCCTTGCAATCTTCTCGGCGTCACCCATTAGGGACTTAAGTACCTGCTCAAGCCCTAGGTCTGCCACTGAAGTGGCGGTACCATCGAAGTTCTCCACCTCAACACAGTTGGGATGGATCTGTGCCTGCCGACACAGTACTACTGCCACCTCCATCAGTTGACCCATGGTGTAGTGACCATCGCCGTGCTCGCCACTCTCCATCTTGGCAAGATCAATCTTGTCCATCACTTCCTTGGGCAGTACCACGCGGATACCGAAGAGGCTGTCATTCTCACCCTTCGGATCTGGTACATGGTAGAATTGCAAGTACACCCCACTGATCTCTTCATTCGTGAAGTGCACCGTGCCCTTCTTGTCTGTCCTACAGTCTGGTCCTAACATGTTAATCTCCTAGGCCGAGGTGCCAAACACTTTCTTGTACAGTGTGGCAACCACGGTCTCATCATCGGGCGATAGCCCATTCATAAAGGTGTACCTGAACGCGAGTCCGAAGTCACCAAACAACAACCCATCCGCCGCCCACTCAATCAGTGTACGTGGGGACACGGTTGCACTCTCAAGATTACCCTTCTCGAAGGCACTACGTACCTCGTTGGCAAACCTCACCATCTCAGCAAGGGTAGTCTTATTAACACCGGGCACATGGTTGTTCACCATTCGGATCTCATCCTTCGTGGTCATGTACCCTAGCTTGATCGTCTTAGCGATACGATCACGGAACGCCTCGTTCTGTACGTTGGTACCTACGTAGTGTCCAGTGTGGTCACCACCTAGGGCAGTGTTATCCGTCAGTACAATACGGAACGTATCATGTGGGGTGATCTGTTTATCCATCGGGTCCTCGGATGGGTGGTCAGGTAAGATTACCTTACCGTTGTTCTCCATCGTGTACTGCAAGGCCAGTGCTGCACCTGCCTGTAGTACCGAGGCTTCATCGAGGCACACCACTCCACCATGCCGTGCGGCCAGAGTGATAGGTCCATCGTTGAAGGCCAATGTCTTATCTCGCACCGTGACTGATCCAAACAAGTCACTCGCCTCCATATCACGGCGACACGGGATACGGTAGAAGGGCTGGTTGGTACGTGCTGCGTACACCTTGGGCATGGTGGACTTACCACTGCCCTTGGGTCCGAAGATCAGTATCCTCTGTCCCTTGTTCATGGCGATGGTGAACTGCGCAGTAGGCATAGGTGCTGCGACATACTCAGGCTCATCCTCGGGGATGTACCCTCGTACCTCTTCAGCAAACTCATCGGGATCAAACACCCCGCACTCCACTGCGAAATCAGGGAAGGGCTTAGGTGGCTTCCTATTCCACAGCTTGGAATAACGGTAGCTATCCTTATCCCCTGCCTTCAGTCCCATCTCTAGGTCAGGCTCAGGTGGCACAGCAGCAGCTACCTTGGCAGCTGTATGTGCTGAAGTCTTAGCCTTGAGAGCTTCAATGCGTTCCTTCACCGCACTTCGCATCTCTTCAGGTTCTGTGCTCGTTGTGCTCATCTACTTCTCCTCTTCACTAGCCAACATCTTGTTGGCAACTAAGTCAATCAGTGCAGTGGGCATATCCTCTGCCCTGTTGACTACCACATGTTGAGTATAGTACCTATCTACTGCCTTTGATTCAATACCCAATCCCATAATCTCCACCATTGGATCGGCTTCGATCTCTTGTACTACAAACTTCAATGCCTCTTGCGGGTGGTACACGTTGTGAGTAGCGGGATGCCCGTCACTCAGCACCAACAATAGCTTCTTCTTCTCCGGCCTCTGCCTCAAGCGGTGGTAGTTGAACATCACCGCAGCTGCATCGTTGTTGTTGCTCTGTTCATACGCTGCCCTCTCGCTCCTATCCAGCAGTAGCTCGGGGTTCACATGCTCATCGAAGTGCTTCACCGTATACATGGTAGTACCCTTGTGTATAGTAGAGAACATGTTCACCTCCACTGGCACACCTAGCACGTTAAGTGCATGTACCAGTAGGTCCGTGCCTATGTGCGTGAGTGCTGTCCTGTTACCGTGCATACTACCACTGTAGTCAACACACAGGGACACAGCTGTGTCCAGTATGTCCGACTCATGCTTACGCTTGAACATCCTGTCCTCACCCGGCATCTCGTGGTCCACGCATAGCTTATACAAGTTACGAGTACTCAGCTTGCCACGCCTATGTCCGTGTGTGTAGAAGGCTTGGCTCTTTACCATGATCAAGCGGCGTAGTTTGTTGGCAAACATAGCGTTGCTACCTGATACGGTATGCCCCCGTGTCCACCCTGCTATCTGTCCTCTGTTCGGTTGACAGTTAGGCTTCTTCTTGAAGTCTATATGTATCAGGTCATCAGGGTTCTCAAACTCAGGGTGCCTATCACTAGGTGGTGTTGTCTCCACATGACAGCCCGGTGCCTCGGGGTCAGGTTCAGGTGAGTGCCCATCATTCTCCGTGTACCCTATCTCTTCATCGGTTGCATCAGTGGCAGAGTGT
>Ga0255055_10003649_pt1 | contig 10329 bp, 12 predicted proteins | sample JV7_2_27_MG_FD_188633 | JGI IMG/M metagenome (GOLD analysis project Ga0255055, IMG submission 188633) | Seawater microbial communities from Jervis Inlet, British Columbia, Canada - JV7_2_27 | ecosystem: Environmental > Aquatic > Marine > Inlet | place: Canada: British Columbia | collected... | reverse complement strand
GTGCCTGTTTTTATATCTAGTAGTGCTTTTTTTTCGGTACAACTGATCACTTTCAACACTTTAACACATTGTTGATTCTTTACTTGTGACCGTATTATGCTCACACCGACGCGAATAACGATTATGTCCCAGGTGCCACGGTTGCGGTTTGTCTCCGATTGGGTACTCGGTTCCATTGTTACCACAAATGGTCACAAATTGGTCTGGCACGACATAAACCCCAGTAAGGCGCACAGTTGAAGGCGTTTCAACACACCACATTGTTTCTCGCGAGACCATAGTATCGTCACAATTCTGTTTTATTCGGAGAAAATATTATCTCACTGTTCTTTGAGACCAGGCGGGATTTAATCAACAGACATTTGGCACGGCTTTGCCGATGCCCTCTGGGCTGCCAAATGTGTCGATAGTTTAGGCAAATATGGACAAAAGCACCCAAGACAACCTATACGCACACCACATGACATTTTTTACTCACCATATCCAAATGGACTCAGATATTGGCCTCCCCATAGGCATTATAGGCGCCTGTATAGTCTCGATCATCTTCTTCTGGTGTACCTACCGGAATCAAGTTGAACCAGCAGGCGGCAGGGGATCCGAAGACGCTATCAATGCCCAACAAGCCAGAGAAATCCAAAGGGAAATTGCGCTAGAGACCCAAAGAATGACAGAAGCCAAGAAAGAAGAAAAGATACCAGATCAAATCCGCCTAGACGATCAAAATTGACATAAAACTCTCCCACTAAATTCTAAGTAACTATGGCAGGTGCACAATTCTCTCAATCATCCCTTTTATACACCAAATCTAAGAATAAAGCTTACCTCAAATCAAAGGGAATCTTCTTTACACCCAAAATCCAACGCGAAGCACTTCTCTCCAAGGTAGAACACCTCCTCCACGGAGAATGCCAAGTTCTTGAACCATCCGCCGGGTCAGGCGAATTCATACAAGATCTTCTCGCCTACAACAACCCAGATATGTTCATTCTTGCCGTAGAACTCGACAGACAACTCTACGAACGTACACTTATCGATTTCAAAGCAGCCGTCACAATACACGCCGACTTCCTCGATAAAGACGCAGGCCACAACCACCTCCGCTATGACCTTATCATCGGAAACCCACCCTTCTTCGAAATACAGAAAAACAATCCCTACAAAGATCGCTATCCCGACTGGTTCAACGGTAGGACAAACATCTACACCCTCTTCCTCCTCAGATCCATGGAACTCCTTAAAGATGGCGGAACCATGGCCTTCATAATCCCAAAATCATGGATGAACGGAAAATACTTCGAGTACCTACGTGAGAAACTTCACGAAAATGGAGGAATTACACACCTTGAGGATCTCTCCGCTCTAGGAGGATTCATGAAAACCTCTCAAGCTACCATGGCATTCATCTATACAAAAGGGGCCGATGACGACAAATATTACTTCCGACTACCCTCTCCCAGAAGCCCCTCCTTCTACCACCCTCAAAAAAACAGGATACTTACACTCGGATATAACCGACCCACTCTCTCCTCCATGGGAGCTGTGATCGAGACAGGCCCAGTAGTCTGGAATCAAGTCAAGGATAAACTCACAAATAACCTCTCAGATACATCCACCCCTCTCATATACTCCAACAATATCGCCACCGGAACCATCGAGATCCCTCTTGAGATGAAAAATGGGCGAAAACAATATGTTCTGAAGGAAGATGTAAAGACATATACCACCCCTGTTCTCGTCCTTAACCGTGGCTTCGGGGCTAGGAGCACCGGTGGGCGCTATAAACTCACATACGCCATCTGTGACCTTGCCGAGTTTACATGCGAAAATCACACAAATACCGTCAGCTTCCCCCATCTCTCCAGATCCGACGCATTATCCAAACTAAACATCATATCAAAAAGTTTAGAATCAAATTATACAAGCGAATGGTGCTCCCTCTTCCTCTCCACTGGCCAACTCTCAAAGACAGAACTCGCCGAATACCTCCCCATCTTCATTTGACATGCCACCTGATATTCGAAATACCATTTCCATTACCCCAACATAGGCGCGCCTCTCCATGATATTCTTTTTTCTGCCCTACAAGAGTGTAGAATAGATCAACCGTCGGATAGGCATTGCCACAGTTTGATAGACAAGCTCGGAAATTTTCTGCCTTTTGGCTAGGGTACCAGCGCGCTTCGATCGGCTCGAGATCCGCCCTATTCGCATAGATAGCGACCAACCAGGCATCCTTCTGTGATAGAGCATCGTGGAAATTCGCCTCCAACTGTCTCTCGAATGCCTGCCACTCTTCCTTGTGCTCCTGCGGCGACTGGATAAATGGCCGCCAAAATACCCTTAGTGATTCCTCGGCTAGCCCCTTAAATACCCCTTCATTCTCCCTCTTTTTGACTTTCGCAGCTAGACCGAAGGCCGAGCTAGCCCCGAACCTACCTCCATCCTGCTTGACCCATGCCTCGAACACCGGTGGGGCTGGCAAATCCGGCCATCGCGCTCTAATCAAAGGTATATACTTGTCATACCAGAGCCGAGCATACCCCATTGCCAACGGAAAAGTATGAAGTGTCGGATTTACCAACTGTGGAGTACCTGTCCAGGGGCGGCTGCCAGCAGGTGGAAGGAGAGCTGGCGCTGTCTCCCCTTTCATCTCAATCCTAAATCGACCCATCTGGTCCCCTACCCTGGTATCGGCCTCGATATCATGCTTGTTACTGGATCCTCCAGCCTGTCGAAAGGCCGATATATCCTCCATCCGTAAACCTGTAGCTCCAAACCCCTGGAACAGATTATGGTGGGGAAGATCAGGGTTTAATCGCTCATTCCGAGGTACATATCTCATAGCTTCTAGCCAATGAACCCAGCCCGCAAGACGCAAGACTTCTATTGATGTATTTCTTGCTCTTCCTGCCATATTACAGTGTCGTGATAATACTGTAATATGCCATACAACGCACTCCGGTCAATTTTCCTATCGGTCAAACTAGGGAAATATCCGAAAAACCATCATCCGTTCTTGGGGCAATCTGTCTGTATATAATCTCCACCCTCCTGTCCTGATTCCTCTGGCACAGTGACCTCCGACCGCAACAACAACAAAGACACTTCATTCTCGTCAGTACACCGCCCATCTACTATACCCCCGTATTTAATATTCTCCCTTCGAGCCAAAACTATCCATAAAAGGTTCCCCATTTTATCCTACTAGTATGTAATAATGAATCTTTTACCCATTTTTTTACTCTGCCTTCATGTCTTTTACGAGCACACCCTCGGCGACCGTCTTCTTTATGTTGCGCATCTGTTTCGAGCGCTCCACATCCCCAGACGCACCCAATATACTCTGGACGAACCCATTCCACTTCGCCTGCGTCGCCGGGTCGCTTAAATAAGCCGGATGACGCTTCTCCCATTCATTCAAGGCACTCAGATGCTTCATCTTCACCACCTCGATCGCATGATCCATCTTCTCCCCCGAATCCCGGTTCCACTCATCCTTATCCTTCACATAAAACTTCAACCTCTTCGCATCCGTACAATGTAAAGGTCTCTCCGTACTTGGAATGTCCTCAAGTCCCTTCATTATGACGTTGGAAATTCCAGCAGCATGCCCCTGGTCGCCCGTAATCCTCAGATCATTAAAAGTCATACTCAATCTCTCCAGAAAGTCCGTAAGATTCATAGCATTCTTACAATTTTCATTCAAGAACACATTGATCGATATGTTCCTCACATGATTGTTCACCACCGGCGCCTTAGAGTCATTTTCCACCACCTTCACCACCTGCTCCTGAAGCTCCACTATACGCTTTTGGGCCTCCGCCACATCACTCATCGCCTTCGCCAACAACGGATTCGGTCCAGAGCATCTGCCCCGGTGCTTCCATAATCCAGATCTCGTCTTATAAAATTTTCCACATTGTCTACATGTATACGTCTGCCTATTTTTGCCTTTTTTTGTCCTATTGTCCCTACATAAATCGTTTCCAAATGTTTCCAATTTGTGCTTTGTAGTGCCCAAATGTTGCGACCAGTGTTTGCTTTTAGACGTACTATAGTCACACTTTTTACAGTAAAATTTCTGGTCCTTTTTTCCGTTTCCAAATGTTTCCATCCCGTTTTCTAACATTGCATGAGATTTTAGCTCTAAGCCATTGACTCCAAAAAATGATGGAGAGGCGCTTTTTCACTTGTCCTAGATTACCAACCTTCAATATAGTAGTAAGACACACAACTTACACAACCTTTTTACAAAATTGTTGAGCCACTTCTGCATTCTGGACATTTTAAAATGTCCAAAATCGAAAGTGAAAATTTAAATATCGAAAAAAAGCCAAAAAGGTTGAGTTCACTTTTTTCAGTGCTCTTTTTTCAGTTGGTCAAAATTGAAGTAAATGTACCTAGAGACAAATGGACCAAATTTCAATACAATGACCCACCAAACTACCGGCCGCACACGGGATACTCTCGATAAATTCTACACATCCGCGACGATCGCGAAAATGTGCGTTGACCTTTGGTTCTCCCACATCTCACCACAAAAAGTTGACGCCGTCTGTGAACCTAGCGCAGGTAGCGGGGCCTTCGTCGCACAACTCGAAAATCGTATGAGACTCTGGCACATCATCGCCCTCGATATCAGCCCAGCCATAGCACCTCAATGCCACACACATATACAAGGCTGCGACTTCTTATCTACTAGATGGAATACCGCCAAGGGCCCATGTAAATACCACTTCATAGGGAACCCACCATTCGGAAGACAAGCTTCCATAGCTCGCAAATTCATCAAACACATCACTAGTTGCGATCGTGCCCAAAGTGTTTCCTTCATCCTTCCAAAAAGCTTTAAGAAATTAAGCATGCAGAAGGTCTTCCCACTGAAGTGGGGGCTTATCGCAAGCATGGATATTCCCAAGGGAGCATTCCTTCTAAATGGCGAACCCTATCACGTGCCAACTGTCTTTCAAATATGGGTTAAGGGGGAGACGGATCGGGACATTCCTCTACAGGAGGACCCAAAAGACTTCTCTTTCGTCAAAAAAGACCAAAATCCTGATATAGCCATCCGGCGAGTCGGAGTAAATGCCGGTCGCGTCAGCGATGAGCCCTCGAATCTGTCCGAACAAAGCCACTACTTCATTAAACTCAATGAAGGAGTAGATAAAAAACAGTTCCTTGCTCACGCCAAGGCAGGTAGTTACCCTACAGCGACAGACACTACGGGACCAAAATCCATCACCAAACAGGATATTGTTCTATACCTCAATCAGGACACCAATACATCATCATCATCATCAAATGGGTATCTGTAAGAAATCTCATTATCGTAATCAGGTATGAATAATATTGGGTCCTCCCTCTGCCTCCGGCAACAACACATTTTTTCAGGACAACACCAACATAACCAGCACAATAAACCTGCGAGACTTCCTGAGACCAATGCAATTATCTTTACACTTGTTGGGAACGATTCCATCTCTAGGGATTTCTAACAGAAGTTTTATATCGTTTGCCTAGACAGTCAATCCTAACTTGACACCCGACAGCTCCTCTATCTTATTGAATATCTTACTTCCCTTAAAGGACGAGAATGCGCGGTAAGGCCTCGAGGCACTCAATGGCGAAGGATGCGAACTGACCAATAAACGATGCCTCTTCATATCTACATTCATCATCCGATTATGAGCAAACGCTCCCCAGGCAACAAATACTACCCCCTTACAGTTTTTGTTGATCCAGTCAATGATATAACCAGTAAACTTACTCCATATCTTCATATTGGAGGCCGGACTATGCTCTCTAACTGTTAAAGCAGCATTAAGTAGCAACACGCCACTCTGAGCCCACTCTACCAGGTCCGATGAAGCAAGTCTCCTCTGGGTACTAGCCCAGAGTTCTTTCCTTATGTTGCGCAAAGAGGGTGGAACTGGTGTCTTCGATTCGACAGCAAAGCAAAGGCCAGTGGCCTGCTTCGGACCATGGTACGGATCCTGTCCCAATATTACCACCTTCAAATCCTTCGGATCAAAGAACTCAAAACACCTGAATACACTCATGGGTGGCGGATACACCCGGATATACTGGCCAATAGTCTCGCGCTCCTCTCTGTAGGCGGCCACAAGGGCCGCCAAGCCGGGAAATGCCAATATAACATCCCTCCACTTTGTAGGAATGGCAGAAATGAGATCCTGGAGTGGGATAGACATCGGTATATGTATATTCCATTCATTTCTCCAAATCTATTTTTTAACACGTGAGTTTTTCTGTAATCCACTTGCGAATCTTCAAAAACAACGGCGTCAACATGGCATCCAATCCCAGTAAATAGCTTGTCTTATACGCCTCATTCTCTTCCTCCTCCAACATCAGGAGTGAACTATATACTAAACTCAGGATGTGTTCTGTATATAGCTCCCGAATGCCCTGAAAGACATTGTCCATCGTCACCTGGTCAGCGGCATCGTCCTTAAATATCGCCGGTGTTTCCAAATCTAAAACATTCTTGTAAAGAGAAAGCGTGTGGCGGATCGACAGCTTGTCAGAACCACTATACGTCTCAATCAATCGGTCGATTCCCTTAATAGCACAACTCATAATATAGGCATAAACTCCGCCTAACTGGTCTTCATCATCCAACTCATCCTCCTGATCCGCATACCATTTGTAATATCTCCTAATCGCATGAAACAGGTAATACAAGTCATCCTTATTGTCTGATGCCCACCATCTTGTTAACCCCTGGAAGCTTGTAGGACCCTGAATGTAAAGGGTGTTGTTCGCTACTCTCAACTTCGCTCCTATCGGGTAATGCGCTAGCAAAGCCAGCTGGATCATTACCTGCATAGGTTCCAAAATCATATCTGCTCTCTCCTTCGCCGGCACGGTTAGAGACTCCATTAAACTACCATTACATCTAAAGTTGCTGTGTTATCCTCAAATTGTCCGAAAGGCACTTAACGATAGGCCAGGATGACTATATAGTTTAAATGGAGGCATCATTGGCTGACACTTTCGAAGTTTCCATGCCACGGACAAAGGCTACAACCCAATTCTTAGCTCTTCACACCAAAGAGAAGCTTAAAGTCATCGAATTAGGCATGACATTCCTCTCTACAGGAAACAGACAGGTCCAGTACTGGAATAATGATCAATGGGAGGGAAAGTTGACAGCATTGAAGTTGGAGAAACAGAAGCGAATTGAGAAACTACTGACTGAAATGAGGGATTTAAAAGAAGAGCTGGAGAGATTGACAGTAAATCATCATGGAGATATGAATACTTTAGTCTCAAAGGCAAGGGCACAAGCAAAAGTGTTATATAAAGGGGAGATAGAGAGTCTGAGGGAAACCATAAGAACAAAAGATGCGGCGATCGCCTCTAAGGCCCTCGAAGCCAGTACATCCTATCAAAAGGCCTACGCTGATTTCTCTGATAAACTCGACTCCCGAGAAGCGCATTGGGAAGCAAAGATGGTATCTCAACGGGACAGATATGAGACGAGGCTCCAAGAAGCCACAGATGCCCTTAATCAGCTGACAATGAGAGCGCAAAACTCCACACTCAAGGGACAGTCGGGGGAGAGCCTTACCCTTCACGTCCTTACTCGCATGTTCCCCACAGCCGAGGTAGAAGACACACACAGCCAAAAGGGGAGAGGAGACTTCATTATGAGAGAAACTGACTTCTGCATGCTCATCGAGACGAAAAACTATCGGAATAACGTAACAAAGCCCGAAATTGACAAATTTTACCGAGATATCGAAGTAAACAACGACATCGATTGCGGACTCTTTATGAGCCTTAAATCGGGTATCTGTGCTCGAGCTGATTTCGCCTTAGAAGTCTGCAGCGGGAAGCCCATTATTTTTCTTCATAATGTGACTGACAATATGGAGAATGTGCGGTTGGCGGTTCAACTTTTCCGCCTAATTAAACAGTCGGATATGGTCGATTTGACAAGCACTGAGATCACATGTAAGCTTAAGAATAGCATACCAGTCATCAAAAGAAATTGGAGCAAGATAAGACAACGGCTCCAGAAGCTTCAGGTTGCTGTAGGGGAGTGTATAGATGACCAGGAAGGTGTTGTCAGGACGATTTTCGAACTGGCAAACCTAAGATATTAATATACTTTAGAGATGTTCGGACTATGCAAGTACAAGAATATGTTCGGGAAACCGAACACAGGTATTCACCGCTTCCGGATCTTCGGCCTCGCCGCCGTCGATATTATCCTCACCCTCCTCCTAGCCTACATCCTTCAACTCATCTTCTACCCAGAAACACATTACCTCAAAATACTCGCCTACTGCTTCCTTTTAGGAATCATAATCCACAGAGCCTTCTGCGTACACACACCCATAGACAAATTCCTCTTCCTCTAACGCTGCCTATTACGACGTGAACTACGCCTCGAAGGGGAGCGACGAGACTTTCTCGTTTTACGCACACTACGCGGATGTAAGAGAGCATTTCTAAGGTTTTGTAGCTTTTTCCAGCTCAATTCCTTTAAGGAATGACGAAGTTTCCTTGTTTTGCGACCCTTCCTCCTGGAAACACCATACTTCCGGGCCACAGACCGGCCTCTTTTTGGCGATTGTTTGATAAATCCTTCAACTTCAAGGACTAATCTGCGCTTATACTCCTTTTCTATGCGCTGTCGGAGCTTTCGGTCCTTGATTCGTGGGCTCGGTCGTGTCTCATTATCCACCCTCTTAATCGCTCTGATACTCACCGGCGTAAGATGGGCTCTCCACCCATATTTGTCTTCTAATTTACCCTTCGGCATTGTACTAAGACCAGATTATATTCGGAGTATATAACAGATGTCTTATGACTACCTATTCAAACTTATATTAGTGGGGGACAACGCAGTTGGGAAAACGTCTCTTGTAAACATGTTGATACAGAGGGACTTTCATTATGACTACAACCCTACTATCGGGGTAGAATTCGCTTCGAGGACGGTTGTCATGCCCGATAAGAAACTTGTGAAAACGCACTTATGGGATACAGCAGGACAAGAGTGCTTCGCTCCAATTATCAAAAGCTACTACAGAGGGACGGCAGGCATCATCATCGTATTCGATCTCTCATCACGCCAGAGCTTCAAAAGGGTAAACTACTGGTTGAAAGAAATACGCGACAATCGAGATGATGACCCTTTGGCAACGATCCTTATAGGCAATAAATCAGACAGACGTGATCGGTGCATCACAAGAGAAGAAGCAGAAAAACTAGCAGAACAGGAGGGGCTCCTGTATGAAGAAACCAGTGCGAAACTTGGCAACAATATAGATGCCGCTTTTCATAGATTTGTGAAGAATATATATGAAAATATCAAGCCAGGAGACGAGCCAGGACCCGGAGTACGGCTACATTTCGCAAAGGATAAGGGAAAGAAGGGAAGAGATGGAGACTGTCGAAAAGGAAGATATGACTGTTGCTGCTTATGTTAATACTGGTAGAGCTGCTCGACTAGAAGAGAAAACGAAAAGTCCATGCCATTCAGGTTGAGACATAGACCCTTATCATTCAATAGGCGAACCTGCAAACGAGTTATTGTGACCGGGCCAAAGTACTGCCGCTTATTATTCGCATTCAAATTGTTAAAGATCAAAGGCACTTGCTGGTTGGGGCTCAGCCTCTGGACCGGAAAGCGTATCAGTATATTCGAGTTTGTCGGTGCTAAATACCTCCGCACTTCGTTCTTACATGCTCGCTCTCGCAATATCTGTTGAGCCGTGTATTTTTGAGCCTTCGTCAGAGTATCTCGACCAACATGGATATCCTCTGGGTTATTTGGCCCCTTTCGTGCCTTTCGCTCAACAATCTCCGGCTCCGGGTTGAGACACGGGAGGCCCGTATCAGGATTGATCTGATGGGAGTTTTTGGTCTCAGTATAGTAAGATGGGATCTTGAAAGTGGTTTGTTTATGCTCTATTGTAGTAAGATTTTGATTGATGCGATTTCGATTGAAATCTTCCACCTCCAACATTATATAGCGGGTGCCTAATGTATCCACCTGAGCCTCACTGGTGATACTGCCAATTGTGGCAGCACCGCCTGGATTCGGGATGATATACTGTGGCTGCCGGAAACCTAATAACCAGCCTAAATTATAGTCAATCTTGTGCCCTGTCTTGGAACTCTTACACGCCCCACACGCCTTCCCGGTCCCCTCTCCCGCATCCCCCTTACAGCAGCTACACCCGTCTTGACCCGCACAGCACCCAGAATCGGGGACAAAGTTTATGACACGGCCGACTGGGCCATATATTGTGGTCTTGAAAGTAATGGGGACCCGGGGCCAGGTACTAGAGG
>Ga0255055_10003648_pt1 | contig 10330 bp, 6 predicted proteins | sample JV7_2_27_MG_FD_188633 | JGI IMG/M metagenome (GOLD analysis project Ga0255055, IMG submission 188633) | Seawater microbial communities from Jervis Inlet, British Columbia, Canada - JV7_2_27 | ecosystem: Environmental > Aquatic > Marine > Inlet | place: Canada: British Columbia | collected... | reverse complement strand
GGATAATTATATGCTTCAGCTCTAGAATTTCCTGTTGGTTTCAGATCAAAATGCTTTGCAGATTGTCTATCATTGATATATGTTTCTAAAACCCCATTTCTTATTACGTAGGTTTTTTGACCAGGTACTCCTTCATCGTCATATTTGATATAGCCAAAAGACCGAATACCATTTGTTTCAACAAGAGATCCATCATCAATAAGATTCACAATAGGTGATCCAACTCTTTTTCCTAGTTTTCCACGAAGTACTCCAGCTGTTTGAACAAAATCACCTTCAGCAGAATGACCTGCAGCCTCATGAGCAAATAAATGATTGATAGTACCATCTAACACTACAGGATACCTTCCTCCTTTAACTTTCGGAGCTTTTAATCCTTCTAAAGCTCTCTCTTTTGCTGATTCACCCATCTCTTGAGGTGTCCTCACATCTACAACTTCTATACCTCCTAGGTGACCAAATCTGCTTCTTCCTTCAATAGATTGATCCCCTTCTCTTGCAACAGCTGTAGCAAACATCATAACATAAGGAACCTTATATTCTATTCTTGTTCCCTCGGTAGTTACAAGTTGCATTCTTCTGAGAACTTCTCGAAAAGCTGATGATCTAGATTTTATTCTTTCATCTTCTTGAGCTTTATCAGTTTCAAGAGTCATCTTGATCTTTTCATCGAATCCAATGTCCTCTAATTTCTTCTTTTGTTCTCCTTCGAATTTATCTTCAACAACTTTAATTTCTGCTAGTTTCACATCTTCCTTCTTATGCTTAAGATTTAGCTTGTTTGCTTGTAAAGCCATTTTCACAACTTCAGCGTAGTTTTCTATAGGTCCATAGGAGAATCCCCATGCACCGTTCTTTAGTAATCTTAATCCTAATCCTGATTCTACACCTGTTGTGCTTTGTTCAACTTTACCGTTAACAGTTCTAATCTGGGTCATTAGCGAGTTTTCTATTCTAAAATCAGCATAAGTTACTGATTCTTTTTCTAATTCGATGAGAATTTTTTCACTAATATCTGACATAATATCAGTTGGAATGTTGAACAGATTCTTATAAAGTTATTCAAATGAAATTCTTTTATTGTTTAGAGTAGATTTAAAATCTCAATTATTAATTTAGAATCATGGAACTAGGTTTAAGCAACAAACACATCTTAGTTACAGGTGGTGCTGGAGGAATAGGGAAAGCGATAGTTAAGCTGCTTCATGAAGAAGGAGCTAATATCAGCCTTCATTACAATAAAAGTAAGGAAAGAGCTTTAGAAATACAGAAAAACTGTGATCCGAAAAAAGTGCAACTTGTCCAGGGAGATTTGAGAAAAGAGGATGATGTAAAGAACATTTTTTCTTCTGCAATTGATAATTATGGCAGAATAGATTATCTCATTGCTAATGCAGCTACTGCGTCTCCTGAGAGAGCTTTAACATCTGATATAACCTTGGAAAGATGGAATAATACTATACAAACAAATCTTACAGGTGTATTTCTGTGTGTTCGAGAGTTTTTCAATAATCTCAAGCAATTTCCAGATAAATTTGGTTCTGCGGTATTAATTGGATCAACAGCTGGTGAATTTGGCGAAGCAGGACATGCAGATTATTCTGCTACTAAGGCAGCTATGATGTATGGTTTAACAAAGACTTGGAAGAATGAAATAGTCAAATTTGCACCTCTTGGAAGGATTAATACAGTCGCACCTGGTTGGGTTTATACAAAAATGGCTGAAGGTACACTTGACGATACTGAAGCTTTGAAGAAAATTCTACAAACAATTCCTATGAGCAAAATAGCTGTTACTGAAGATATTGCACATGCAGTGGTATTTTTGCTATCAGAAATAACTTCGGGACATATAAGCGGTCAAACTTTGATGATTCATGGTGGAATGGAAGGACGACTACTATATGAAAAAGATGAAGTGGACCTATCTTTCACTAATAAATATAAAAAATCGATTTAATCTGGAAAATTCACTAGTATATAGCAACAATTTTATTTTTCTTGTTTAAATGTTTAATTAATGTCTGATAGATCAGAATCAATTGATGTGGAATCAAATTACCTTGAAGTAATGAGAATTATTGATGAAACAGCAACAAAATCAAACTATGATCCTTCAGATATTACTGTTGTTGGAGTAACTAAAAGGATTGAAACTTCAAGAATAAAATCTGCTTTAGATTCAGGCTTGAAAGTTATAGGAGAAGTTGTAGGGACAGAGTTCAAGAAAAAACTTCCTCAAATTAAAGAACATAAAAATCTAGAGGAGATTCATGTTGTTGGATTAATGCAATCTAATAAAGTCAAATTCTCCGTTGAACACTGTGATTTAATTCAAAGTGTTCAATCTGAAAAACATCTTATGCTGATAGACAAATGTGCCAAAAACATTAACAAAATCTACCCTATTCTTCTACAGGTTGATTTTAGCTCAGTACCGAGACCTAAGGGTTTGAACCTAAAAGAAACAACTAATTTCATCAATGTAATAGATGAAAAATATTCGAATGTTAAAGTTAAAGGTATTATGACCATAGCTCCATTGGAATATGAAGAAGATCTACAAGTATTAAGAAAATTCTTTGCAAAGACTAGGAATCATTTCGATGATTTAATTCCTCTTTTAGACACTGATTCCCCTCAATTATCAATGGGAATGTCTTCTGATTATGGAATTGCAATTGAAGAAGGTTCAACAATGGTTAGAATTGGTACAGCGATATTTGGTCCTCGACTTTAACAAGGAGATTATTGTTTCTTCTGCTTCTCCTCAACAATCTGTGTCGGATAATCAGATATTCTGAATAATGCTTCTTTTATTGTTTCAGATAAATCGATAATATTAGTTTCCCCATGTTCCATAAGGTAGGAAATAACAGATTTTATACCATCTAAAACAGGGCCTGTATTTTCATCGAACTTAATACGAGCTACGAAACCAACCACATCTGAGAAAACAATGAGTCTATCTCTATATTCATTTATCTCCTTCTTGTATTCTGGTTCCAGATACAATCTTACTTCCCATTCATCACCAGCACTTACCACTTCTACATTTGGGAACTGTAAAATAGACAAAACATCAGTTTTTGTTGAGTAAATAGCTTTTGATATTTTTCCGAGGATGATGTAAATCCCTTGTATATCACTTAGTAGTGCTAAATCATTTTGTATGAATAGAGTACTGATCAACCTACCATATGTGTTAATCATTTTTGTGAAAGTATTGCCAAGAACTCTCATGTTTAGATAAAGATTGTTTTCAAATTCGGTTCTAGAACGACTTTTGCTCCACGCTTTCATTATTGAATCTGAGATTTTCTTTTCTCCAAGTAAAGCATTATAGGATTCGTCTATTACATAATCTGGAATTCTTCTGTAGAGTAGAATAGAAGTAGCAATCTCTATGAAATTCTTTGGAAGTTCTTCTATATCCTTTGGATTTGTTTCCTTGAGTAGATCTACTATTTGTTTATTACATTGCTCATGGGATATTGTAAATTTCCCATAATCAAGCTTCAGAATTTTAAATGCATCTCCAATCCATTTATTCACATTTTTACTGACTTCATCGAGATGACCAGATAAATCAACACTTACATCCTTTGACCATCTCTCAACCATTTTTGTCATTTGGTCATTCAATGGATTCCAGTCTTTGATTAGACATTTTCTAATATACTTGAGCTGCTTTGTCGCATTGCTATAGAGTTTTTTCGCTTTTCTTTTGTAATTCAAATCATTTGTTCGAAGAGCTGAAAACCCATTGAGAATATCTTGAATTACCACATGTATTTCTGGAGCGTATTGGTTCCAACTTTCTTGACACTTATCGTGGAATCGCTTTCCAGTAAATCTTTGAGGAACATCTCTAATTAAAGGAAATGATGGAAAGCTATTGTTTATATCAGGAAGTCTATGAGCTGGTCGAAGTTTTGAAACCATCTCTTTGTTAAATACTGTAATCAGAGTATCAATTTTGTTAATCACCTCTCCCTCAAATTGAAACATTTGCTGCAAATATGATTCAATCATTCCTCGCAAAATTGCCATGGAATATGCTCTTTTCAGTATTTTTTCACTGGTGAAACATGTTGTCAGTAATTCTGCATCCTTCTCTATTTCTCTAAGAGATAATATCTTACCATTTAGACTGAGAGTTACTCCCGGTTTTTGTAACAACTCTGCTGAGGATATAGATCTTCCATCAAATCGCAAATGAGTTCCTTTAAAGAAAGACCGTTTCATTTGGACAGGTACTGAATTCACAAAACTTTTTATTTCTCCTTCCTCAATTCCAGCACCAATTAATTCCCTTGCACTTAAACTCATTTGTTGAGCTGTGTCATATCCTCTAGTCTTGATGTCTTGTGTGACTTTTGATAGAATATTAACTAGTACAGTTTTAGGTGCAGTATTTTTGAATTTATCAATCATATATACAAAAATATCTCCTAAATTTGCGTTGAAAAGTTGATCTTTTATTATCTTCTCCAAAGTTGTAATAATTGATCTTTCTAGTGCATTTGCAAAAAGAACTGATTCTTCAATATTAGATATTTGAAGTTGTTTTCCAATGCCTAGTTTCATAAATTTATCAGTTAACTCTTTCAACCATTTTGGTTGAATTACAGATAATTTTGCTATTCTATCTTTTAGTAATCCTCTTTTAAACTCAATTGAAGACTTTCGATTTGGTGAGCTTTCTTTTGACTTTTTCTTGATATTCTTTTCCTCAACTATTGAGAATGTAAAATCTACAATTACATTCCATATACTAGGAGGTAAAGTTTTTCCATAAAATGGACTTATAAGTTGTTTAAAGAAAAGCCTAGCACTCTGTAACACTTGTGGAGAAACGTCTTCTATCAATGCATCACAAATCATCGCTCCAGGATTTGGAACATCCGCAACTGTGTCTATTTGTTTTTGAATAGTACTATAAAGAGGAATATCTCTAAAATCATACAAAGCAAGTAGAGGATTCTCTTTTGCTAGTCTAAAGACAACTTCTTGAGCTAAACTATTGGAAATGAATGTATTTCCTGAATGAATTTGATTAATGTTTAATTTTTTTACATGAGAAGATAATTTCTTGGAAATATCTTTAGCTATGTATTGATTGATTAATTCTTGAGGATCAATTTCTTTTTTCCTTAGATATTTTTCAATTTCATTTCTTGCCTCTTCTATTACATATCTAGGTGTTTCATATTCCAAAATAGTAAATGGTTCTTCAATGATTATCTGATTCAAAATATCTTGAGCGACCATCTGAACTAGAAGTTGCCTTTTAAAAGGTAGAATTGATCCCTTATCCCACGTAGTTTCGTCTTCTCCCAACCATTCCTTCAGATTTCTTAACTGTTGTAGAGTTTGAAACTGATCTGGTTTCTTTTCTAAGTTCTCCAGATGTTTGGCTATTGCTGATATTAATCCTTTGTTATTAACAGGAACAGATATTTTTTGCTTAGCAATCGTACATGCTTTAGAAAACGATTTTGAAACATAATCTAGAGATATCATCTTACCTGAATCGAGGTTTTTATGAAAATTAGGTGTGAGAATTATATATCTGCAAAATGCAAGAGCAAGTTCTTGAACTAATTGTTCGTCTTTCTTAGATAACTTATTCGCTTGATCTGACTTTACAACATATTGAACAATAACATGATCTGATTCTTCTGCCATTGTAAAGGTACCAAATTTGACAAATTCATTTTCTCCAGTCATGAACTGTGAATTCGCTACATTCACTTCTGTTGTCATTAATGATTGCAAGGAAAGTAAAATTCCTTGCATCATACTAGAATCTCTCGCTAAACGTCCTACGGTAGCGAAACTAATCCCAGCGTCACTTCCTGTTGATATCCACAAATCATATGGAAAATTCTTTGTCATAAACCTCACACGTCTCTAGACCCAACCTATGGTTCCCAGTACCTTATATTAGTAATCTCCATTATTACTTTTTTTATTGTTAACGCTATATGCAACACCATTTTAAAGGATTTCATTAAGGAATCTGATTCAATGAACATAAAGTTTAATAATCTGTCAATCGAACGTGAGCGTAATTCAATTACTATTTAATGGGAATAACAGATGGCAGAGTCATCAAAGAAAGTTAATATTCGAAGACTTGTATTAGATGTTTTAAAACCTCATCAACCCAGAATTGATGTATTAGCACTTGCTCTTGGAGAAATGGATGGGATAGAATCAGTTAACATAATCAGAACAGAAACAGATTCAAGCACAGAAGGAATTATTGTTACAATCGTAGGTTCTGATTTGATTTTTGCAGATATTGAAGAAACTCTTAGAGATTATGGTTCATCAATTCATTCTGTTGATGAAGTAGTTGCTGGTGAAGATATTATCGATACTGTAGTATTACCAACAGAAGAAGAAAGGATTGAGTATAAGTAAGCAGAAATTTCATTCTACAAAAGTCGAAAATCCTTTGTGCAATACAGGTTGATGGACTAATTAGTTTTTATTGATTTGATTCCAAGTTCAAATGCTTTTAGATTAGGTTCAATGTATTTAGTAGGGACTCGTTTTCTTAGCGCTTCTCGTAATTCCTCTTCAGTTAGAGGAAACTCTTCAATTTGAGAAAGAGCTCCTAATAATACTATATTCTGAGCAATTGCTAAACCAGCTTCAATAGCAAGTTGTTCTGCATCAATCATTAATACATCTGCTTTGAATTTTGCTAGATTTTCTTTAATCTTTTTTCTTGCTTCCACGGCAGCGTTTTTATCTTTTTTCCAAGTAATTGGGAAAAGTACAACTTCTGAACTAATCACTGTTCCTCCTGGTTTTAGGAATTTCATATATCTTAGGGTTTCATTCTGCTCAAGACCCACTATTATTTCACTTGAACCTATTGGAATTGTAGGTGAATGTAAGTCACCACCGATTTTAAGATTAGTAACAACGGATCCCCCTTTCTGAGCCATTCCATGAACTTCTGATCCCAGTATGCTAATACCTTTATTCCTTGCAGCAATTGTTATCACATCAGAGATAGTTAGGATTCCTTGACCACCAACACCACAAATTATCATTTGAAATGTTTCTTCCATTTTTAATCCTCCAATTTAGTAATTGCTCCTGTAGGACAAATTTGCGAACAAACACTACATCCAGTACACATTGATGGATCAATTACAGAATAATTCTTGTCCTTCGAATTTGTATCTAAACTCCAATGAATTGCAGGACATTGATATTGAACTAAACAGGTTCCACAAGAGATACAGACTTCAGGATCTACTTGGTAAACTTCTATTTTTTCTCCTTTCCTTCTCTTTTGTCTCCACCATTCATTTGCACATATTTTTCTCATTATTATTACAGTAGGTCCTTCGTGTTTAACTGCATCTTCAAACACTTTCTTTCCATTTTCAAAATCATAAGGATCAAATTCTACTACATATTCAACACCCATTGATTTTGCAATCTCAACTATGTCCATTTCTTCAGTAGGATTAGGCTGAAAACCTGTCATTGCAGTCATTCGATTATCTAGGACTAAGACATTTATGTTTGCTTTATGATAAACAGCATTTGCTAATGCAGGTAATCCAGTATGAAAGAATGTGCTATCTCCGATGTATGCAAAAACAGGTTTATCTTTAATTACTCGCGAGAAACCATTAGCCATACTTATTCCACCACCCATGCATAATATTGTATCAGTTACCCAAGGATCAAGTGAATAACATCCTATATCAGAAGCGAAAATTCCTTTATTCTTTCTTACAACTTTTGATAATTCCCAAAAAGCTGCTCTATGTTGGCACCCGGGACAAAAGAGGGGAGGTCTGAATGGAATAAAGTCTTTAGTTTCATCAGTTGCTACTTCTATTTCATCTACTGATTCTATTACCCCTCCTATGATCTCTTTCAAAGCTACTGCAACTATTCGACTGTTTAATTCATGATATCTTTTTGTTATTCCTGAACTTTTACCATGAATTTTAGGTGTTACTTCATTTTGCAATAATAAAGCTGATATTCTATCCTCAAGATAAGAATCTACTTCTTCAATGAAAATTATGTTCTCTTTATCTTTAGCGAAAGAGATAATGGTTTTTTCATCTAAAGGAGAAACCATGCCTAATTTCAGAAGAGGAATATCTTTCTTTAATTTAAGAAGAGCATCTTTTACATAGGCATAACTAATACCACTTGTTATTATTCCAAATTGCTCGCTTTTTGTTCCTTCAATCACAGATAAACCACTAAAAGGTAACCATTCCTTGATTTCATCAATCTTTGCAATTAATTTAGGATGATTAGCTCGGGCAAGAGCTGGAAGACATTTGAATCTATTAGATTTTTCTAATTCTCCTTCTCTATACTTTGTTTCAAAACTATCAAACTGAATATCTGCACGTGCATGAGATATTCTAGTGGTCGATCTTAGTAACATTGGCATTTCGAATTTTTCACTTATGTCAAATGCTTTTTTTACAAATTCCTTAGCCTCTTGAGGATTTGATGGTTCTATAATCGGAAAATTAGCTGATACTCCTAACCAGCGCGAATCTTGTTCATTTTGACTGGAAAAGCAGTGAGGATCATCTCCAACAACTGTAACAAAACCTCCTTTACAGCCCATATACATGAATGAGTAAAAAGCATCAGCTGCTACATTCAATCCTACGTGCTTGCAAGCTGTCATTGCTCGAACACCACTTATAGAAGCTGCATATGCCGTTTCCATCGCAATTTTTTCATTTGTGCTCCATTCAGCATAAAATCCCAATTTAGGAGCTGCTGCAATTAGAGCAGTACTGATTTCAGAACTAGGTGTTCCTGGATAAGCAGCAAAAACCTGAACTCCAGCTTCAATCGCTCCTCTGGCTATTGCTTCATTGCCAAGACAGAGCACATTCTGATCTTTATTTGCAATAAGTTCCTCCAATTTCGTCATAGATATCTAAAAACGAGTTTGACTATCTAATAAAAAACATTTTGAAATGAATGTCAAATCCAGCGTCATTTAATTATATTACTTGTTAATTGTGTTTGGTATAGGTCGTAGTATTTTCCTTTATTTAAAAGTAATTTCTCATGTGTTCCTTCTTCAACTATTTCACCATTATCAAGAACAACAATTTTAGAGGTGTTTTTGATTGTACTCAACCTATGAGCTATAATTATTGAGGTTCTTCCTTTGAGCATATAATTGATGCCTTTTTGGATTAGCGTTTCAGTAATGGGATCAATAGAACTACTACATTCATCTAAAATTAGAATACTTGGATTTGCAATTACTGCTCTCGCGAGAGAAATTAGTTGTCTTTGACCAAGTGATAATCTTGATCCCCCTTCTTTCACGTCAGTTTCATATCCCTCAGGAAGCTTCAAAATGTAATCGTGAAGACCAAGTATCAAGCACACTTCTTGCACTTCATCATCAGTAGCATCTTTTTGTCCATACTTCAAATTATCCATAATTGTTCCACTAAAAAGGTAAACATCCTGTGGTACAACAGCAATGTTTTTCCTCATAGTTTCCATATCTATATCTTTTATATTTGTCTCATCGATTAGAACATCCCCATCAGTTGTATCATAATAGCGTGAAAGAAGTTTCGTTATTGTAGTTTTACCTGCTCCTGTTTGACCGACAAGTGCAACACTGTTCCCAGATTCTATTACTAGATTTATATTCTTCAAAACTTGAACATCTTGTTGATAACTAAAATTAACTGAATCTAATTCTAAGTGACCTTTAATCTCTTTAGGTATAATGGGGTGTTCAGCGTTTTTTACAGATGGCTCTTGATCTATGATTTCAAATATTCTTTCTGCACTTGCGAAACCTGATTGAATAACTGTATAAAATGTAAATAAACTTATCACAGGCATAAAGAATCGATTTGAGTATTCCAGAAATGCATAAAGTGTTCCTAATGTCATCTCTCCTAAGACTATTACAGAGTATCCTCCATAGATAAGTACTATTGCACTTCCTAGCGCTGCTATAATTTGAATTAATGGCATAAACAGAGAGGATACTCCAGCTGCTTGTACGTTTGCAGAATAGTTTTCTTTATTCAATCCTTTAAATTGTTCAATATTTTTTTCCTCTCGAGATAAAGCTTTGGTAACCTTCACTCCAGTAATTGTTTCCTGTAGATTCGCAGTCACTTGTGCAATAGCAACTCTTGTTCTTCTATAAGCAGATCTAACTCTCTTCTGGAAGAAGAATGCAGCAATTAGAAGAATGGGGATCACTGTAAATGTAAACAAAGTCATTCTAACATTATATACGAACATTATTGCCAATATCCAAATCAAGCTTACAAAA
>Ga0255055_10003647_pt1 | contig 10334 bp, 12 predicted proteins | sample JV7_2_27_MG_FD_188633 | JGI IMG/M metagenome (GOLD analysis project Ga0255055, IMG submission 188633) | Seawater microbial communities from Jervis Inlet, British Columbia, Canada - JV7_2_27 | ecosystem: Environmental > Aquatic > Marine > Inlet | place: Canada: British Columbia | collected... | reverse complement strand
GGCGGATTTTGACACGTGGGTGATCGCGCAAATTGTTGTAGACGCTCTGCTCCCCGAAGAACGCGGCAAGCAATTGGCTGAGTTGAATGGGTGCATAGGCTGTCACACGACAGACGGCAATCGATCTCTGGGTCCGACCTGGCTGGGACTGTTTGGGGCGCAAGAACTGCTTGAGGACGGCACAACCATATCGGTCGACGAAGCCTACCTACTCAAGTCGATCCTGGATCCCAATTCTCAGATCGTTGAGGGCTTCTTGCCGGACTTGATGCCAAAGATCTATGAGAACACGTTCAGCCAGGCAGAAATCGACGATTTGGTCGTATATATTCGAAGTCTGGGAAATTAGCATGCAAGCAACCAACAACCGCACGTTCTCTGGAGGGGCAACCATATGACGATACTTTCGCTAGGCATCGTCAGAGGCCTAATCGGCCAGGTTATCGGCACCGCATTAGGCATCGTCGGGGCCGTAATTGTTCGTACGGAGATGGGTCTTTCTGTTGAGGTCAAAGAGGGAGCCATCATCGTTGGAATCCTGGTTGGCGCGGTGGGATTCCTGATTGGTGCGGGAGTCTTCACCGACTGGTTCAAGTGGATGCTTGGAATGGACACTCCGATGCGCCACGGGCCTCCGGAGGGCAAGCCGTCGTGGACTCGCTATTTTGGAGTGGACTACAGCCACAAGATCATTGGTATCCAGTACGGTGTCACCTCGGTGGCTCTGCTATTTCTGGCCGGCCTGCTAGCGCTCACCTTCCGCGTCGAACTCACAAGTTCCGGTCTGCAACTTCTCGACAACCACACCTACAACACCATCATGAGCACCCACGGCATTGTGATGATCGCCGCCATGCTGGTGGGGATCGGCGCTATGGCAAATTATCTGACTCCGTTGATGATCGGAGCCTCGGATATGGTGTTTCCACGCCTGAACGCCTTCGCCTTTTGGATCAATGTTCCAGCAGCAATCATCGTTGCTGCAAGTATGTACGTTGGAGGCTGGGACACAGGCTGGACCGCCTATGCACCGCTGAGCGTCAACGCCCCCCTGGGGATGCAGTTTGTCTTGCTTGGCGTATTTATGATCGGGCTGTCATCCATCATGGGCTCGATCAACGTTATTGTGACTGTACTCCACCGACGATCGCCCGGCATGAGCTTGTTCCGCATGCCCATTTTTGTTTGGTCCGTGTTAGCCACCAGTATCATCGCCCTCACCGCCACACAGCTCATCGGGCTTGCGTTTCTGATGGTCAGTGCCGAGCGCGCGCTGGGAATGACTTTCTTCAGCCCCATACTTACTCCCGGAGCCGTTGCTGTTGGATCGCCTCCGGGTCAGGCTCTGTTGTTTCAGAATCTATTCTGGTTCTACTCGCATCCGGCAGTGTACGTTTTCATTCTGCCAGGGTTAGGCATCATCAGCGAACTGTTGCCGGTTTTCGCGCGCAAACCACTGTTCGGCTACAAGTGGGTAGCTCTATCGAGCATGGCCATCGCGTTGATGGGTTTCCTCGTCTGGGGGCATCATATGTTTACCTCAGGGATGTTTGAGGGTCTGCGAATTCCCTTTATGGTCACTACCATGCTGATCGCGGTACCTACTGGAGTTAAGTTCTTCAGCTGGGCCGCTACCATGTGGGGTGGCAAGATCAGCCTGAAGACACCGATGCTCTTTACGATGGGTGCCATCTCAATTTTTCTGATTGGCGGGCTCACTGGGCCGCCCAACGGGGTGGCCGTAACGGATCTCTTCCTGCATGACACCTACTATATTGTGGGCCATTTCCATGCCACCATGTTCGGTGGGTTTATCTTTCCCTTCATCGCTGCCATTTACTACTGGTTCCCAAAGATTACTGGCCGCATGTATGACGAAGGGTTGGGAAAACTTCACTTTTGGTTGATGCTGCCGGCATTCTGGCTGCAGAGCCTTGCAATGGCTCGCATCGGATTAATGGGGATGCGCCGTCGTATCGCCGATTGGGATGCCACGCTAGGCATCGAATTAGGACAGATAATGATTACGGTTGCCGGATTCACGATCGGTATTTCCATGTTGATCTTCCTGGCTAACCTGATTATCAGCGCCGTCCGAGGAAAGGTGGCCAGTGCCAACCCCTGGCAATCACGCTCGCCCGAATTTCAGGTCCCCTCTCCGATTCCCGAACACAGCTACGAACGGCCGCCTGTAGTAACCGGAGAGCCATATGACTACGCTGAACCCGACTCGGTGTATGTGAGCCTGAGTCCGGCCAGTTCTGCAGCGGATTGAGAGACGACACGATATGAATGACAAGAAGCGCGCTGCCTATCGAACCGGCATCATTGTGTTTCTTATATTGGCCGCTCTGACTGCGGGGGAGTTTTATTTGGCATCGATCTCCGGAGCAGCGGCGGGTTTGTTCATCATCGCGCTCATAAAGGCCGCTTTGATCATTCGCTACTTCATGCATGTAAACCGACTTTGGGCTGAGGAAGGTCACGAATGAGCGTCGCAGCAAATACTCTCTCTCAGTACCGCGACCAGCTTCGCAGCAACCGACTTGGATTGTGGTTGTTCTTCATTTCAGAAGCCTTCTTATTTGGTGGCCTCCTGGTCGCACGTTTCTACCTCTGGGGCGGCACTCGCCCCGACCTCGATCAGGTTACCGGCCTGATCATCACTTCGATCCTGCTCCTGAGCAGTTTCTTTATGTACACCGCCGAGGTGGCCGCGGAGCATGAGAATCGGAAGACATTTCTCTTCAGCTTGATCATGACCGCATTGCTCGGCACCGCATTCCTGGTGGGGGTGGTTGTTTTTGAGTGGGGTGGTCACATCAAACCTTGGGACGGCGCGTTCGGCGCAGTGCTGTATGGGATGACCGGTATGCACGCGCTGCATGTCGCCAGCGGTATCGTCTTCATCCTGATCGTCTGGTATAACGGCCTCAAGGGCCATTACACGGCCGAGCGGCATTGGGGTGTCGAAGCCTGTGCCATCTACTGGCATTACGTCGACGTGATTTGGGTATTCTTCTACCCCGCGATCTACCTTATAGGCACTGTTCCCACCTAGATAATCAATGGATCCCCAGCTGTTGCGCGCATGGGACCTTCGTCCAGAAGTCCTGCTGACGCTGCTGCTGGCTGGATCGCTCTTCGTTCTGGGCTGGTGGCGATTGCGCCAAGTTCCAGGCCCGCGCTTCGCCGAGGGTTGGCGCCTGGTGGCATATCTCAGCGGGTTAGGATTGCTCGGCCTGGCGCTGCTCTCTCCCATTGACACCCTCGCAAGCTATCTGCTCTCCATGCACATGGTTCAGCACTTGCTGCTGGTCATGCTCGTCCCTGTCTTCTTGCTCATCGCCAATCCGCTGCCGTTTACTTTGTGGGGGATGCCGGCTACGTTGAGACATCAGTTGGGAGACCTATTACGTCGAGGGGCGTGGCTACGGCGTGCTCTAACCGCACTTACATCCCCCGGCGTCGTCTGGATCGCGCTGGTTGTCGTGCTGGTGGGATGGCACGATCCCAGAGCCTACGACGCCGCACTGCGCAGCGACTTTGTTCATAACCTGGAGCACCTCAGCTTCTTTGCGGTAGCAATGCTTTTCTGGTGGCATGTCACCGGAGCGGGGCCACGACTGCATGCATCCACTTCAACAGGGATGCAGATCGCACTTCTGCTGATCACGGTCCCCGTTACGATGGGGATTGGGATTGTCATCGCGCTCAGCACACGCCCGATCTATTTGAACTACCTCACAGTGCCTCGCGTGCTGGGGCTATCGGTAATGGAGGATCAGCGCTTGGCTGGAGCGATCATGTGGATCCCGGGCAGCATGATGCTCATCCTCGCCGCACTCGTGTTGATCGCTCGGGCCATCAACGTGGAGGAAAACAAGCCGCCTCTCTCACTGGACTCCGTCGTCGCTGACCCGAATTCCTCGTAGGTCCTCGATTGGTCATTCAATGGGCGACAGCCAATTTCGGATGTCGTGGTTTTCGAACCAGATCCTCTCCATACCTGGCGATCAGTACACCCGCAACGACCCAGAGAATGAGTGCGTAAATTCCCCACCAGAGCGTTTCGTCCGCGGGCGTGATCGGTGAAGGTCCGAATACAACCAGCGATCCGGTTGAGCTGGCGTGAGTGAGTTGAGCCAGAAAAAGGCTCCGGGTGTTGGTGTAGATCCAGACCAGGATGACGCGCATCGCCACCATGGCTACCATCCACATGACGGTAAACCGAGGCAGCCAGTAGACGCCGAGGCTGGACGCCTCAAATAAGTAGTTCGGCCCGACGTGCCAAACCCCATGGATCAGTCCCAGAATAAGGGCGGCCCTCAGCGCTCCGTGCTTCTTCTGCATCTTTGGGTAGGCATACCCTGTCCAACCAATTTCCTCCAGGAAACCGGCGAACAAGCCCATCACGACCCCGATCGCCAGAAAATTCGGGGTGAACTCAGAAGAGGCGAAATTGCTGAGAACCAACAGCAATGCGACGATGAGCACAGGGAACGTAAGGATCCCAGCTGCGTACCAGCGAGGCGCTACCCGCCATTTGAGCATGCGGGAAAGAAGATTCTGCAAGCCCTCTTTGCCGTCTACCAGATAGGTCGAGAGGATCCCAGCCACTAACGGACCTGCCATTATCAGCATGCCAACTTGGATCACCCTCGAGAGCTCAAACGTCTCGCCGCGCATGGATGCGGGCCCAATGATGAGAAAAGTCGAGCCCCATGAGATCGCGAAGGCAAGTACAAAGTAAGTGGCGAGGGGATAGCGTTGAAAAAGTGATCGGATTTTCATGATTGTCCTCCTTTGACGGCCCTGAGATCCAGCTCGCGAAGCTCTTGCGATAGTCAAAGCGTACGATTCTTCTTGTTCTGGGTGATCCTTCAGTTGGTGGGTTAAGGACTTGGTCAATCGTCTAGTTATTTATTGGCGTCTCGAGTGGAAGATAGATCCACTCGTTGGACATCTGGATAGGGTCTCAACTGTCCGATCGGATCTTCCCTATTCACACAGCGGCATTCAGAATACTGGTATGAGCCAAGAGCCTCGCAATTTAGAGGGCCAGACGACGCGAATGGAAAGGCTTCCACGAGGCGTCTGGCGCCTATTCCGATATTTGCCCCCGCGATTGGCGTACATGATCGGCCTCGGCCCGCTCGTCGGGCGGTTTGTTCTGCTGCTGAAGACCGTCGGCCGTAAGTCAGGGAAATCTCGCGTGACCCCGCTTTTGTACGATCAAGTCAACGAGACTATCTTTGTCGCACCGGCGAGAGGCGCCCATGCTGATTGGTATAAGAACCTGGTTGCGAATCCCAATGTGGAAGTCACCATTGGGTCGCGTCAATTCAATGGTTGCGCGGAGCCAATCATCAATCAATTTGAAATTACAGACTTTTTGGAAAAGCGAATGAGGCTCCACCCTCGAATTACTCGAGCCGCATTCCGAATGGAAGGATTAGGACCCTCGCCCACTCGTGGGCAGCTTGAGGAATATGCGAAAAAGAGGGGGCTGGTAGCGATTCACCTACTCGAGGATTGATTGTCAGGAACCATAGTGAAGCAAAACGCGGGACCAATCGTCATTGACTGAGCGACAAACCACTCACAGTAGGAGATTGTCCCGAATGCGTTTTCGATCCTTCTTGGCGCAATTTTGGATTCTGATCTTCTTGGTGGGATGCAGCCAGGCAGCAGCAACCGAAACGCCGGACGTTCTCCAGGAATCAAACGGGGCTTGGCCTACGCAGGGTTGGCAGGCCTCTGCGCCTGAGGCTCAGGGAATGGATTCGGGTGTTCTGGCAGCCATGCTGGAGGATATCCAGCGTCAGGGCCACAACATAGACAGCGTGACAGTAATCCGGAATGGCTATCTCGTCGCGGACGCGGCGATTTACCCGTACGAGCAAGATACGAAACACATCATTCATTCCTGCACCAAGAGCATCGTCTCTGCTCTAATTGGCATCGCCATTGAGCAAGGGTATATCGATGGTGTGCAGACTCCGGTCTTGGATTTCTTCCCAGGTCGATCCGCCGAGAATATTGATGAGAACAAGAAGAGCATGACCCTGGATGATCTTCTGACTATGTCTTCGGGATTGAACTGTAGAGATTCGTATCTCTATCGCTGGAGCGGGCTCAATGAAATGCGAGCAAGCAGCGACTGGGTTCAGCACATGCTCGATCTGCCCATGGCGGAAGCACCGGGGACTAGGTTTGAATACTGCAACGGAGCCTCGTTTCTCCTGTCGGCTATCCTGACGGAAACGACCGGCATGAGCGCGCATGAATTCGCCGACAAATATCTATTTGGTCCTTTGGGAATCACGGATGTGATTTGGCCGATCAACCCCCAAGGAATCAATATCGGTTGGGGTGAGCTGCGAATGAGGCCTCAGGATCTGGCGAAGATTGGCTACCTCTATTTGCGCGGCGGTGAGTGGGATGGCGAGCAGATTATTCCATCTTCATGGGTGGAGGAGTCCACTCAGAAACACATTTCCGGGACCTTGGAGGACGGCTACGGCTATCAGTGGTGGGTTGATGACTCAGGCATTTTTATGGCAGTCGGGTACGCGGGGCAGTTTATCTTTGTTGTGCCAGAGGAGGAGTTAGTGGTGGTCTTTAACAGCGACCTTGACGATAGAGACTTTTACGTTCCTCAAGTGCTGCTGGTCGACTACATCATTCCTGCAGTCATTTCCTCAAAGCCTCTTCCGACTGACCCCGAGGCTGAAGCATCACTGCGGCTGCAAATCGAAGCGCTTTCCAAGCCCTAGATCGTCTACTCCTTTATTCCGAGCGCTGCATTGTTGGGTTCGATTATTGCCGTTAAGTCGAATAAGCGAGAAGGAATTGAACGGCTGCAAGCACTAGATTTGCCAGGGCTCCAGCAAGTACTCGATACAACTGCGGCACCTAGGTTGAATATAACTCCAGCATAAAGGCCATACACAACGTAAGGTCCCCGGGTCAGAATTGCGAAGGCAACCAGTAATTGAAAGGTAATGAGTAGGGACGTAAAGACCTTTGAATGGGGAATGACGACGTTTCGGACGAATTTCCGCGAAGGTGCGAACCAAGCCCCTTCGGCAAAGCCTCCATAGAATTCGTCGCCATGCCTGAACGTATAAGCTGAATTGAAAATCGCACCGACTAAGTAGACGAGTCCAATTCCGATCTCGAGTACATCTCGAACGGTTTGATTTATCTCCATTGGGCATCCCTCGGAAAGCGCGGCGGGATCTAACGGATTTGAATAATTTGTATTCGTTCTAGGTTGCCCGACGATTCATATACTTGTTAGACCGTCCTCGCCGTTGTTGAGCGTGCCTCTACGATCAGCCCCGTCAGGTACGTTGCGAAAAAGAGCAGCGCGAACGGAATCCATGTCCCGAGCGGATCCTGGAACATCTCCAAACTTTGGTTGATCACAAGGGCTACCAAGAAGAAGTCCATGAACATCACGATCCCCAGGAAGATGAAGGCTGTTTGGAGAGGCGTAGTGTAGTGAAACCTGGTGAAGTAGATCCAGCTGATGATCGCGAAAATCACCGGCGCCCCAACGGCATGCACCATCAGAGTAGTCTGCATCGACGTAACTTCCATGCCGATGAACATAATGGCTCCGCATAGCGCCCACCCCACCAACCCAAACACACCGATCGCCAAGATCTGCCTAGAGCTAAGTTGTCTCATTAGTACCTCCTCCGTTGGTTTGATCCTGCAGCCTGTTGAAGCTCAAATTACAGCAATTCCATCGCAATTCGGGTGGCCTGTTCGCAGTACCCTCTGCAGCGCCCCGACTGGTCACTCTCGAGATACGCTTGCAAACCCTCAGGCGTAGTCAAGTCATTCCCGGTCAATTCCCTGCAATTCGTTGAACCGACCTCCTCCTCAAATTGCCGGATAAATTCCTGTACAACTTGATAGTTCTCATCCACCTGCTCGTCCGGAGAGCGCCTGCCCGTTGACAGGCCCAGTCCCATGATTGCGCCGCTGACAGCTCCGCATGTGCGGTTTGTTCTAGCCATACCCGCACACAAGCCAGTCGCGATAGATGGAATCCAATCCTCCTCAACGCCATTGGCCTCCGCCAGTGAGAGCAACACGCTTTCCGCACAGTAGAAGCCAGAATCCCAGTGCTCCATACAACGCTGAACAGCTAGGTCAACCTGGATTTTTTCTATTACGCTGGATCTCACAGGGAGGTAAGCACTATCGTAGGGGATGGATCGGGGCTGTCCAAGTGCGCTTCTACCTGTGCATAGTGGAAACTCATCCTGCAGTTACAAATGATGGGGGGCGCTGCGCAATGTACGCTAGTCAGGCGCGCCGCTGATCAGAATGTTAGAGGTCAATAAAGGCCGTGCGCTTAGCGTAATTAGGAATCTAGTTGATACACTGCGAATATGGCGCTCTGGATCAGGCTACCTGCTTGCGTACACCCAGGTCTCACCGTCTTCCGTGAAGGCCACGACATCGAAAGGCGCAGGATCGCCTCCCATGCCAGGCGATCCTGGTGGCATTCCCGGAACCCCTAGCCCGACAATATCTGGCCGTTCGCTGAGCAGTTCGTCGATGAGGTCAGCAGGTACATGACCCTCGATGACATAGCCGTCCACGAGCGCTGTGTGGCAGGAGAAGAGCTCCGGAGGCACCCCATATTGCACTTTCAGCGCGTCCAATTGATCGAATTCCATATCAACCGTTTCGACCTCAAATCCGTTTGAGAGTAGGTGACCCACCCACCCGCTGCAGCAACCTCAGGTGGGGCTCCGGCTGACGGTGACCAGCGGTTTACCGCTGTCTTCCGGGTTTTGTGCTTCAGTATCACCTGCATCTGAGCTTGATACTTCTAGATTGTCTACTTCAGCGGGGACTATTTCAGTCGTGGATCCTTGACCACAGGCTGTGGCGAACAGCACAAGTGCTCCGCCAAGGACCAGACCGAATATGGTTTTCGACATCACATTTCTCCCTTTTAGTGGCCGAACCGTTCCGTAAGTTGATGTTAGCCGCCAGCTTTAGCGTAGATGTTACGGCGATGGCCGCATGAAACGAAGTGCCGTTCGGCGCACCGTTATTTGACAAATCTCACATAGCGCAAGGAGGCAAGGGGGAGAGAGCGCATTCTATAGCAATCGCTTGGCGGCGAGCATCAGTCCGGGCTCCGATTTGGCAGGATTAGGGCTGTGTCGCCTAAGAAAATCTAAACCGCCACCGCGCGATCAGCATGAATCCCAGCGCCATAGCCAGCAGGATTGCGACCTGCGGCAGGATCTGGGTGAAGCCAGCGTTCTCAGCCATCAGGCTGTAGTACCCCTCAACAGCGTGGGCATGAGGGGTAAGTTTAGTCACGACGCCCATAAACCCTTCGCTACGAGAGAGCGGGGTTGCAGAAAGGGCAATCGCACCACCAATCCCGGCAAGCACAAAGGCCAGGATGGTGCCTGCGCTGTCGGCTTGCTGGGCAGTCCTGGCCAGTGCTCCGATGAGCACTCCCATAGCCGCAACGACCAGTGCCAGCGCGATAGTGAGCAGAATCAAGGCGGCAGGCGACTCTCCCAGCGGCATTCCGAAGAAAAGGCTGGCTACGCCGAAGAGCACTAGCACCTGAAGGCAGACCAACAGCACGAAGGCCAGCATCTTGCCTCCGATGATGGCGCTGCGCGAAATAGGGGATGCCAGCAGTCGACGAAGCGTACCCGTGTCTCTTTCATTTATCAGCGAGGCACCTGCCATGCCGACGGTAAAGAAGGTAAACATTACGGTAATCCCGGGAAACAGGTAAGCGAAGTAGGTGGTGATTCCTCCCCCAGTTGATTCGCCTTCCAGGTCTTCACTGACTACCAGTATTGCAGGTTGTTGCCGCATGTCATTGAGAGTGGTCATGATCACTCCCATGTTTTGCGCCTCTAAGGCTCGCAGGGTATCCGAACCGGCATCGATTAATATGCTTGTCTCTTCCAATAGGGTTCGGATACCGAATTGAATTTCGCCCCAAATGGTTACTTCGGTGACGACCTGGTTCATGATGCCGGCGACAATGCTGGCGCCCTCGGGTTGGGCTGGGTCCACGATTATTTCGACCTCAGAGGGAGTGTGTGAATCAATATCACGAGTGAAGTTGGCAGGGATGATAACGGCTGCCGCTGCTTCACCGGTTTCTACGAGATCTTCAGCTTGAGCCTTTGTAGAAATGTCCTCGACATTGAGTTCGTCTATCTGCTTGAGCGCTTCGGCTACCTGATTGCCGAAGACCGCATTGTCCTCGTTCACCAACAAGACGTTCACTAGTATCGCTAGCTGTTCGTCTTCGCCTGCAAGCTGCA
>Ga0255055_10003646_pt1 | contig 10335 bp, 4 predicted proteins | sample JV7_2_27_MG_FD_188633 | JGI IMG/M metagenome (GOLD analysis project Ga0255055, IMG submission 188633) | Seawater microbial communities from Jervis Inlet, British Columbia, Canada - JV7_2_27 | ecosystem: Environmental > Aquatic > Marine > Inlet | place: Canada: British Columbia | collected... | reverse complement strand
GGCTATTCGGCTATACGGCAGATGCTCTTGACAATGCCGACACCGAAACCGATGGTTCGCCGTAAAGCCGTAAAGCCGTAAAGCCGTAAAGCCGTAAAGCCGTAAAGCCGTAAAACCCCAGGCCCCAGGCCTGTGTGAGAGACGCTATGATGGGGTGATCGCCGAAAGGACCCGATGATGGACGTGCTCAGGGAGTTTCTCGAATTTATCGAGTACTCGAAGCCGCAACCGGTGGCCGAGCTTCTCAGTCGGGTACTGCTCAGGAGCCGCCATCTGACCGGCGCCGAAGCCGGCAGTGTCTTCATCGCCCGGGGCCGGGGCAAGACCCGGCGCCTCGAGGCGGCCGACACCCAGAACGACCGTGTCGCCCTCGAGCCCGCCAGCTTTGTCGTGCCCCTCAACACTTCGTCGATCGCTGGCTACACGGCGTCCACGGGTGAAACGGTCTTTGTGGCTGACCTATACAACATACCGGACGATCTCCCTTTCAAATTCGATCCCAGCTTCGATCGAAAACTCGGCTACAGCAGCCGCTCGATGCTCAGCTTCCCGCTCGTCAATCACGACCGCAAGGTGATCGGTGTCGTCCAGCTGATCAACCGCCTCGATGGTTCAGGTAACGGGCCCGTGCCCTTCGAGCGCGAGCAGGCCGATCTCATCGTTCCCTTCAACCACATCGTCGGCGGCGCGATCGAGCGCGCTGACATGGTCGAGCGCATCTCGGCCCAAAATATTCGCCTGCGCGACCGGAATCGCCTCCTGCGCGAACAGCGCGCCCGCATCGCCGCCCTTCAGGACGAGACCGAGGAGGCGTTCCAGCTCTCCATCAACCTGCTGTCGCGCGCCGCCGAGTTGCACGATGAGGACACCGCCCAGCACGTCGAGCGGGTCAACGAGTACTCATACTTCCTGGCCGGCAAGCTCGGCAAGTCGAAGGCCTTTCGCAACGAGATCCGCTACTCCGCTCAGCTTCATGACGTCGGCAAGATGAGCATCAACGTCGCCATTCTCCGCAAAGAGGGCTCGCTCGACGAGGACGAGCGGTACGAAATGATGCGTCACCCGGAGTACGGCTTTCAGATCCTCTCCGCCTCGGACCGGCTACAAATGGCGGCCGAGATCGCCCTCAACCACCACGAGCAGTGGGACGGCGGCGGCTACCCGGCCGGCCGCAAGGGCGAGGAGATCCCGCTCTCGGCCCGTATCGTCACCCTTGCCGACATTTACGACGCCCTGCGCTCGAAGCGATCGTACAAGCCCTGCTTTACCCATGAGCAGACCCGTCGCATCGTCCTCGAGGGCGACGACCGTTTCGACCCGGAGAGCCACCTCGACCCCAAGCTGCTCGACATCTTCGCAAAAAACCATGAGGGCATGGCGGAGATCTGGGACAGCCTGTCGGGTTAGAGCGCCGGAGACGCGATCAACCAACGGCTCGGGGCGCGAACCTGGCTTTGAGAGACATCATGAATAGGGAAAGCCGCGGAGCGGCGATAGATGATTAGCCTGGGGCGTGAGCCCCAGGATTGGAGCAAGAAAAATGAAAGACAAGCCGCGGAGCGGCGACAGACATAGTGCGCCGACGCCTGCGGCTTGGGCCGCAGCCGAGAATCTGTCGCCCCTCCGGGGCTGGTTTATTTATTGATCCCCCTACCTGGGGCTCACGCCCCAGGCTGAATATCTGTCGCGCCTCCGGCGCGCCATTCGGTTGGCCTGCCTCGTCCAACTCCATGAAGGCTTCATGAGTCTCACCCGCATTGCCCCTGTCCGTTCTCGCAGATCATGGACTCGAGCCTCGCTTGAGCATCGATGCCACGACCTCAGGAGCCATGTCGCTGTTGATCATCGCGAGAAGCTGCTCCAGTTGGGCAACGGAAACCGCACCATTCGAGAAGTTCGAGATCTTCTTGAACGGCAGGTTCTTCTGCACGGCCGCTCGGAAGTCATCCTCGGCCGCCTCGGACAGCGGTTTCTGACCGCGCTGGGCTCGGAAGTAATCGATGACGACCTTGCCACGCGGGTCGCGGTAGACGTCGCCGATGACATGGTGCAACGTGTAGATCTCGCGGGGCATGGTTCCGACCGTCACCTCCATGGGAACGATGGCGCGAATATCGGCAGCCGAGGCACCCACCAAAAGCTCGTATCGACCCGGCTCGATGATCCACCGGCTGTGGTCCGGGTCGAAGTAGGCGAGGCGCTCCGGGTCGAGGTGGATCGTGATCTCGGTCGACTGTCCGGCTTCGACGACGACTTTGGAGAATCCGATCAGCTCGCGATCGGGTCGATCGATGCGAGGGTCGAGGTGCCGCAGATAGACCTGGACGGTTTCGGCGCCCGTCCGTGATCCCGTGTTGTGGAGCTTCATCGTCACATCGAAGCCCTCGTCGAGCGAATCGAGGATGTCCGGTGCGAGGACATCACGGTACTCGAAGCAGGTGTAGCCGAGGCCGTGGCCAAAGGGGTACATGACTTCGCGGTCGAACGACTGAAAGTAGCGATAGCCCACCGCGAGGCCCTCACCGTAGCGAACCGTCAGGGGGCCACCCGGGAAATTGATCGCGCTGGCGTGATCCTTCACCGATCGGGCAAAGGTCTCCGAGAGCCTGCCGGATGGCGACCGTAAGCCGAAGAGCACCTCCGCCACGGCACCACAAAATGCCTGCCCGCCCAACCAGCCCATCAGCATGGCGTTGGCATCGGCGTCGAATGAACGAAGGTCGATGGCGCCGCCTCCGGTCAAGATGACCACGAATTCGACGCCGGCCTCCCGCGCCGTCTGAATGATCGCCAGATCGGCGGGCGCCAGATCCATCGAAGGACGGTCCCAAGCCTCGGCGTCGTGCGACGCCTTTTGCCCGGCGAAGACCAACACGACATCCTGGCGACCGACAAACGTCTGCAACCCGGTTTGCTGGTCGCCGGTCAATCCATCCTCGTCGTACTCGGACTTCCAGAGCTCCAGCGTGTGTCCCTGACGGCTTCCGATTTCCTTCAGGTGGTTCCACGGAGATTCCACCTGAGACGGGCTGATCTGCGAGCTGCCGATTCCCTGAATCCGCGGTTCGATCGCGAGCTTGCCGACGACCCCGATGCGACTCGCACGATCAGCCACGAAGGGGAGGACCCCGTCGTTCTTCAACAGCACCATCGATTCGACGGCCACCTCACGCGCCAGCTCGTGGTTGGTGGCCAGAGCATTGGTCTTCGGCCGATCCTTTGTGTCCGCCCGCCGCGCCGCCAACTGCAGCACGTTGGCCACCGCCCGGTCGAGGTCGGTCTCGTCGAGGGAGCCGTTCTCGACAGCCTCGATGATGATCTGCGGTGTCAGCGGGTTACCGGGCATCTCGATGTCGAGACCGGCGGCAATCGAGGCGACCGGATCGTCCACCGCTCCCCAGTCCGATACCACCAGGCCATCGAACCCCCACTCGTCGCGCAAGACCCCGGTGAGGAGCCAGGAGTTCTGTGAGGCGTAGGTGCCGTTGAGGCGGTTGTAGGAGCTCATCACCGCCTGGGGTCGTCCCTCCTTGACTGCGATCTCGAAGCCGCGCAGATAGAGCTCGCGCAGGGTCCGCTCATCGATGCGGGCATCGATCGACATCCGGCGGTGCTCCTGGTTGTTGGCGGCGTAATGCTTGAGGGTCGCACCGACACCCCGAGATTGCACACCGCGAACGAAGGCGGCGGCGATCTTGCCGCTCAAGAGGGGATCCTCGCTGTAGTACTCGAAGTTGCGCCCGCCCAACGGGTGGCGTTTGAGATTCAGGCCCGGCGCCAGAAGCAGGGTGACGTCATTGGCGTGCGCCTCGGCGCCGATCCCGGCCCCGACCCGCTCGATGAGCCTCGGGTTCCAGGTCGCCGCCATCGCCGCCGCCGACGGGAAGCAGGTGGCGGGCACGCTGTCGGTCAAGGCCGCGCCGAGGTTCTTGCGCAGCCCCACCGGACCATCGGCCATCCACACCGAGGGGATCTCCAGGCGCGGCACCGCACAGGTCTCCCACTTGTTGGTCCCCGTGATCAGGCAGGCCTTCTCTTGAAGGGTCAGCTCATCGACCACGGTCGCAATGTCCAATGTCTGGGCTCCGAGAAGGGCTGGGAGCACGAGGATCATTCCGAAAACTGCAGCCGCACGATGCACTTTCATGTTGCCTCCATCGAATCGACGGACACAGGTTAACCCAGGCGGCTAGTACTCGACCTCATACTCCTCGAGCAGAGCCTGGAAGCGCGGGTCGTCGCGGAGGGGGTCCCAGTAGGAATGTTTGCGAAGGAAACCAACGGTCAGTTGGCTCGGATTCGAAAGTAGGTATTCGATCTGATCGATCGCCGCGTCGTACTCACCCACGAGAACATAGATGTGGGCCAGCTCCCGGACAAGTTGCGAGCCGAATAAGGCGTCTTTTTCGATCACCCCCAACGCCCGTTCACCCTCGCGAATTGCGTCGTCTTTGCGGCCAAGGACCGCATAGACCGTTCCGAGCCAACTATGGGGCTCCTCATTGTCCGGGGAAATTTTGATCTGTTCCTCGAGGATCAAACGAGCCCGGCCACAAGCTTCCTGAACACCCGGCCGATCCTCGAGACGGAAAAAACAGGAACACTCAAACATTGCCTGCAATCCTGCTGCGCGTTCTCCGAAGATCTGGTCGAACACCACCTCGGGGATGGCATCAAGGGTTGCGAAGGCCTCCTCGAACTTCCGCTCCGCGAACTGCAGGTTGAAGCGCAAGATCCCGGTGTATCGAATACCCGCCGGCAGCTCTTCAAACACCGCCCGAGCGTTCCCCCACCGCCCTTGGAAGTAGAAATGCTCCCACTTCCCGACATACCCGTCCACGCGATCGGGCGCCATGGAGATGGTCAGGTCGGCATATTCCAATGCACGTGGGAAATCCCTCAGGAATCCAAAAGTCGAGCTCAAATGGTAGGCGGTGTTGGAGTCCCATGGGGACAACTCGAAGACTCGTTCGAGCAAACCCACCGCCTCTTGCCAATGTCCCTGGCGACGGAATATCCATGCGCGTCCACTCAGTGCGTCAACGTTGTTCGGGCTGATTGCCAGTACACGGGAAAATCCTACCAACGCACGCTCGTAATCCCGATGGCAACGGTAGTAATAGAGGGCCAGCGCCAGACGCACCTCGGGCATCTCCGGATCGAGTTCGATTGCCCTGTCTACAGCCCGCTTGGCGGCGTCACGCCGCTCCGGGGTCCTGTCATGTCCGAAGTGATAAATCTGGGAATGCTGGTCCGACAGACTCGCCCAGGCGACCGCAAATTCCGGGTCGAGCTCCACCGCCCGCTCGAACATCGTCACCGCGAGCTTGTTCTGATTGAAGTCATTGATACGGGAGTTTTGATGGCCCCGAAGGTATGCTTCGTACGCCTCAGGGTTGTCCGTTGGTTTCGCATCGACAGCGCCCTCCTCCTGCTCCAAAAGGGTCACGTGCAGCTGTGCGACGACCTGTTGAGCAATGTCGGACTGGACTTCGAACACGCTCTCGATGGCCCGGTCATAACGATCGCTCCAGAGGTGACGGTCGTCTGAAACCTCAATGAGCTGCGGCGTGATACGGACCCGGCCGCGACCCTCTCCGCTGCGATCCCAGCGGACGGTGCCCTCGAGCACGAAGCCGACATCCAACTCCTCGCCGATCTGTTTCACCGGCAAGCGGCGATCCTTGTAATGCATGGCGCTGGTGCGGGAGATCACCCGCAGCCCGCTGACCGCCGCCAGCCGGCTGGTGATCTCCTCGGTCATGCCGTCCGCGAAGTACTCGTCCTCCGGGGGACCGAGGTTCTCGAACGGCAGGACCACGATGCGGGGCGGGGCGGCGTCAACTGGTTCTTCGACCGCGCCCGAACGGAGGAACCAGACAACCGCGACCGTGCCGAGGAATAGCGCTGCGGCAACTAGCACCGGCGCGATGAAAGGTCGGCGGCGAGACGGTGCACGTGACGGGGCCGCTTCGGTGAGCCCCTCGCGGTCGCTGAGTTGGTCTCGAAAACCTCGCAGGTCTGCGAGGAACTCACCTGCTCCTTGGTATCGCTTGCCGGTTTCCTTCTCCAGCGCCTTTGCCACGATCGCGCCAAGCTCCGGTGGCGCCTCGGGGCGCACCTCGGATAGCGGTGGAGGATCGTCATCGAGGATCGCCCGCGCCACGGCGGTGTTGTTTTCTCCGCCGAAGGGCCTTTGGCCGCCGAGCATCTCGTACAACACCACCCCGAGCGACCACAGGTCGGTGCGCGCATCGACATGGTCACCCCTCGCCTGCTCCGGTGACATGTAGTGAGGCGTGCCGAGCGAGGAACCGGATTTCGTGAGGCTGAGCTCGCCGGCCAGCTTGGCGAGACCGAAATCGACGATCACCACCTCGTCCCGCCGGGTGAGCATGAGATTGGCGGGCTTGATGTCGCGGTGGATGATGTCGGCCCCGTGGGCCCGCTCGAGACCCTCAGCCACCTGGATGGCAATGTCGATCGCCGTGCCGATCGGCAGTCGCCCACGCTCGACCTTCTTCTTCAGCGTCTCGCCCTCGTAGAACGCCATGGCGATGAAGAGCCGTCCGTCCTCGGTCTCATCGATGTCGTGGACGGTGCAAATGCGGGAATCCTCGAGGGCAGAGGCAGCTCGGGCCTCACGCAGGAACCGTTCTCTCGCCGAGGGGTCCCGACTCCACTCCGGCGGCAGGAACTTCAGCGCCACCTCACGCCCGAGCTTCGTGTCCTCGGCCCGGTAGACCACTCCCATCCCACCCCCGCCGAGGTGCTCGACGATGCGGTAGTGGGAAACGGTGGTTCCTTTTTCCATCTGCGTGCCGTCCCTCAGCGGAAGTTCTCCACCAGCATGATGTCGGATTCGGTCTCCCAGCCTTGATAGAGGATCCATCTTCGGTCCGGCGAGACTGAAAAACCCATCGTGCCGGGTTGACCCTCGAGCGCGGCGACCAGGTTGACCTCGCCGGTCTCGAAGTCGAGATGCTCGATCGAGGGAGGATCCGATTCGCGATTGAGAATGCAGATCCCGTCCTCGAGGACCTCCCAATAATCGAAGCCTCCGGCGTCGTGGACCTGCACCGCTTTCCCGCCGTCCACCGGCATCCGCCAGATCCCTGGAATTCCTCCCTCGAGACCCCGCTTGGTGAAGTACAAATTCCTGCTGTCGGGAGACTCGAGAGCGTACACGCCGCCATCGGTAGTGATCTGCTGTGCCTCACCACCCGCAGCAGGCATCTTGAACACCTCGAGTCTGCCTGTTCGGTCTGAACCGAAGTAAATGAAATTTCCGTCCCTGGACCAGGAGATATACCCGTCATTCGATGGCTCGGAAGTGAGTCGTCTCGGGATCCCGCCCGCGGCATCCACGACGTAGATCTCGTAGTTGTCGTTCTCAACCCCACAGAAGGCGATCATCCTGCCGTCCGGTGACCAGGCGCCGGTCAGGGCACCTCCCGGCCTCTCGACCTTCGTGAGCTGCCGGGGATCGGAACCGTCGCTGTTGCAGATCCAGATCTCGTCGGCCCCCGAACGGTAGGAGCCGAAGAGAATCTGCAGCCCGTCGGGCGAGTACTCAGGGAAGTTCTCATAACGGGTGGAGTGGATAAACCGGAGCGGCTGCCGGTCCTCTTCCGCCGAGGCAGGGCCTCCCACTCTCCAGATGTCGGCCTTGTCCTCATCCTTCGCGTAACAGAGCCGATTGCCGTGCCGGGAGAGGCTAGGCCAGGTCCCCTGATCGCCGACGCCGAGTGACACGGGTTCGCCGCCGGCCGTCGGGACCCTCCACAGGCTGATCCAGTGCGTCCTGCCGGCGCGAGACGCGGCAAATATCAGGCTCTCGCCGTCGGCGGTCCAATCGAGCCCCCTCGTGATCCCGTTGTCCATCGTCAGGCGTGTTGGTTCGCCGCCCTCGATGGGGACGACGAAAACGTCCGACTGGATCATCGTTCCCCAACGCGCGAACGCCACGGTTCGTCCGTCCGGCGAAAAATGGGCCGTAAAATCACCGTCGTGGTCTGCCCGCGGGGTGGTGAGGCGTGTCTTGTCACCAGTTTCGAGAGACAGGAGAAAGATGCCACTGGGCCGGTTGGGCGATTCTCTTTCGGCCATCGCGAGGGTGCTTCCGTCCGGGGACCAGGAGAGCCCCCCGACCTGACGGCGACCGGTCGTGGTGAGCTGACGCCGCTGGCCACCGAGTACGGACACTGACTCGACGGTAAACGTATATTCACCGTCTTCGTCCAGGAGCCGGCGGCAATAGGCGATTCGCTGGCCGTCGGGCGACCACGCAGGCGACCAGGTGTCCGATGTGCCGTCGCTCAGCAGCAACGGATCGCCACCACCGACGAGCGTAACGTAGAGGTCCCAGAGACCGGACTCGGCTTGACGCGCGAAGGCCACCATGCTGCCGTCCGGCGAGATTGCAGGGAACATCTCCCGGCCGGGGAAGCTCGTCAAGGGTACGGTTTTCATCGGCGGAAGGTCGGGCTCCGTTGGCCGGAGGGAGATCCACCCGAGCAACGCCGCGGCGGCAACGGTCACCGCACCGGCACTGATCCACATTGCACGCCGACGCCGACGAACCGGTGTCACCGCGGTCGGCGTGACCACCTGCACGGCGTGGTCGGTGGTTATGGAGCGAAGGTTGTAGGCGAGGTCGGAGGAAGACTGGAATCGTGCCTCCGGCTTCTTCTCCAGGCATCGTCGGACGGTGCGATCGAGCTCGGCCGGCAGCGTCGCACCAGAGCCCGCCAGCGGTGCTGGCTCTTCCTTGAGGATGGCCGCGGAGGTTTCAGCGGTGCTGGCCCGGAGGAACGGCGCCCTTCCCCCGACCATCTCGTAGAGAACGCAGCCGAGGGCGAAAATGTCGGACCTGCCGTCCGCCGACTCGCCCCGGAGCTGCTCGGGCGACATATAACCAAGGGTGCCCATAACCGTACCGGGAACCGTGCCCGCCGGGGTCAGGGTGGCGGTCTCGGCGTCCTCCTCGATCGGCGCCTTGATCTGGGCAAGCCCGAAGTCGAGGATCTTCACCCGTCCGTCGGCGGTGATGAAGATGTTCTCCGGCTTCAGATCGCGGTGAACGATGCCCTTGCCGTGCGCCGCCGCCAAGCCATCGGCCACCGCCGCGCCGATCTCCGATGCCCGCTGCCAGCCGAGGCCGCCCGACGGGATGCGCTCGCGCAGATTCTCGCCTTCGAGCAACTCCGTGACCGCGTAGGTGACGCCGTCCTCCGTGCCGAAATCCCAGATCTCGAGGATGTTGGGGTGCGCGAGCTTGGCGACGGCCTTCGCCTCCGTCTCGAATCTGGCGAGGCGGTCGGAGTCGGTAGCCACCTCCTCCAGCAGCACCTTGATCGCCACGTCACGATCGAGCCGCTCGTCGTACGCGCGGTACACAACTCCCATGCCGCCGGCGCCGATCTGATCGACGACCCGGTAGTGGCCGAGCGTGCGACCGATGAGGTCACGCATTGTCTGGGTTCCTGCTGCGCTGATGTTATCGCATTTTTGAGTGAACTTCGAGGATGTTTGCCATCCGACGAATGGACGACCGAACCGCAAATCCGGTGGGGATGAGAGAGATTCTCATAAGGACGCGCTACTATCAATCGGCAGGTATCACCTGCCAGGAGGTCGGCGCGCCATGGGGAGACCCGGATAGTGAAAAGAACCACCGTGATCTCGATTGCCGTGTGCCTTGGAATTGCCGCTTCGGCGGCCGCGGGAGATCTGTGGATCAACTGTGCACCCGGGTTCGAGGTTTTTCTGGATGGGGAGTCGGTGGGTGTGTCTGAACCAGACCAGAACGGGATGCTTCTCCGCGGCATCGAATCCGGTGATCACACCATCAGGATCGAAAAAGATGGTATTGCCCTGGCTGAGTTTTCAGTCACTGTCGGGTTCGCTCCGAATCAGATCGAGGTGGGTGAACTCTCAGCGGAAATGACCGAGGAGCCTCCCGACGCCTCTCTGGAGGGAGCTGAGAAAAAGCTCGTGGGAACGGTAGAAATCACATCGGACCCCAGGGAATGCAACGTTAAATTCGCGGGCCGACGGATCCAGAAGAAACATCCGATCATGACCATCCCGGACATCCCCATCGGTGAACACAAATTCTGGTTCGAGAGCTCGGGTACGGTTCTCAGCGAAACGGTTGTCGTTCAGGCAGCTCAACCGGCCCGGGTCAGGGTGGATTTCCGCAACAAACGGGTCGCGATCACCGGAGACGATTCGGATGTTGAAGGAGGCGATTCAGTAGCCGAAACAGAAATCCCTCGAGCCGCACCCGAGTGCGTTGAATACTGGATTGAGGTGTTGCGAACAAACGACTTC
>Ga0255055_10003644_pt1 | contig 10336 bp, 8 predicted proteins | sample JV7_2_27_MG_FD_188633 | JGI IMG/M metagenome (GOLD analysis project Ga0255055, IMG submission 188633) | Seawater microbial communities from Jervis Inlet, British Columbia, Canada - JV7_2_27 | ecosystem: Environmental > Aquatic > Marine > Inlet | place: Canada: British Columbia | collected... | reverse complement strand
GGAAGATACCCGTTCGGATCGTCGTGGCGGGCCTCTCCGGTCAGGTCCTGCAGGAGGAAATGCTGGAAGCTTGAAGGCGCGGGGAAGCCTTCGCGTCTGGCCTCTCCCCCACAGCTCGCGCAGTCGATGATCGAGGCCGCCAAGCGGTTCGGCACAGCTTGACGCCCGATTGCTGCCCTGATACCATTTTTACGAATCCACAAATCGGAAAGAACCATCCAATCAGTATGACGGACCCCCTCATCCCGCGGGGAAGAGGTGCGGATTACACTATCGGAAGCAGGTGGAAATGATAAATATTGCTCGAACCCTTTTGGTCGCGGCGATCATGTGGGTATTCTTCGCGGCCTTTGCCAATGGCGTAGTGAAATTGTCGAGGATCGCGAACAACGGCACCGGGTATTCGTGGGTCTCCCAGGAGAAACTTCTCTCGCTGGCCAGGCACCACGGAACGGATGCCCTGAAGATCACGGAGCTCGAGGTATCCATCTGGCGCGGCGGGAATTGGGTCCCGGTGCTGAAAAACAAGGAAATCTGACGGCTTCCGGTTCACCTGTCCGGACACTACCGCCTATCCGGAAAACCTTCCCCCCTCTGCGGGCTCACCTTCGCTCCGGCAGTATCCGCGAATCTGTCAAGGGCTAAAGGAGCGAGGCATCTTTTCCTTTTCATGGGAATTTCGAGTTGTTAACATAGAAGAAAATACCCAAGCGCATGGGATTCCCGGATAGACGGGAAACGATTCGCAACCCCCAGGAGAAACAAGGTCGGGGAATGCGCGCTTCGTTTTTTCCTCCGGCCCGGAAACGTGGAAGGAGGCGGCGATGCCGGATTCGATCGCAGTCACTCCCGACCGTTTCGCCCAGACGGGCCTGGATATCCTCCAAACGATACTCGCCGGTTGCCGTCCGATAAATTTTTCCGTCCGGATGTGGGACGGGACGACCTGGGGCCCCGAGGAGGGGCACAAGGCGATTTTCACCATGGTCATCAATCGTCCCGGGGCGCTTCGCAGGATGTTCCTGAAGATTTCCGATCTTTCCGTCGGAGAGGCCTATATTTATGGCGATTTCGACATCGAGGGGGATTTTGAGTCCGCTTTCGCGTTGGAAGGGTACTTCGGCGGCCTGCGCTTGGAGCTAACCGAACGGATTTGGTTAGCCCGGCAACTGAAGAAGCTGCCATCCGATGATCTCCCTTCCGGCGGGAGGGGACCCGCCTCCCCGTCGGGGACCCTCCATTCCCTCGCGCGCGACAGGGAGGCCGTGCGCTACCACTATGACGTATCCAACGCCTTCTACGCCCTTTGGCTGGACCGCCGGATGGTCTACTCGACGGCGTATTTCACGGATCCGGGGGAGGATCTGGACACCGCCCAGGTGCGGAAACTGGACTATATCTGCCGCAAACTTCGCCTGCGCCGCGGTGAGCGTCTGCTGGACATCGGCTGCGGCTGGGGGGGGCTGGTCATCCACGCGGCGAAAACACGGGGAGTGGAGGCGGTCGGAATCACGCTCAGTACGCCGCAGGCGGAACTGGCACGGGAGCGCATCCGGGAAGAAGGCCTGGGCGATCGTTGCCGTGTGGAGGTAAAGGATTACCGTGAGGTCGACGATCCGGCCGGCTTCGACAAGATCGCCAGCGTCGGAATGTTCGAGCACGTGGGAGAATCCCTCCTGGAAGAGTACTTCGCCCGGGCCTGGCGGCTGCTCCGACCCGGCGGCGTATTCCTCAACCACGGAATCGCGGCCGGCGCAATCCAGCCGATCCAATCCGGCCCGTATTTCGCGGACCATTACGTCTTCCCGGACGGAGACTTCGTCCCGGTCAGCACCACGTTGCGCGCAGCCGAACGTTGCGGTTTCGAGGTCCGTGACGTGGAGAGCCTGCGCGAGCATTACCTCCTCACGCTCAGGCACTGGGTCAGGCGCATGGAGGCCCGGTATATAGACGCGAAGCGGGCCACCGACGAGGTGACCTGCCGGGTGTGGCGTCTCTACCTGTACGGAGCGGCCTACCGGTTCCGGGTCGGCGCCACCAACGTCTATCAGGCTCTGCTTGCCAAGCCTGACGGCGGGAGGAGCGGAATGCCTCTTACGAGGCGGGACTGGTACGCCTGACCCGGACGACCCGCGGCGGTTATCCCTTCTTCGGCATCGACAACACGGCGTGGCCGGCTGCGTGGGCGATGTTGCGCACAATCTGCCACTCCTCCTCGATCAGCTTCCGGGCCGTTGTCCAGAGGCTCGGTTCGATCGTTTTCCGGAGCGGTTTCACCCCCACAAGGGACTCGTAGAGCGCGAAGGTCTTCGCCGCGGTCCGGGACATGGAGAACTCGTCGGCCGTATTGGCGATCCTAACGCCTAGCCGCTTTCGTTCCTGCAGGGAGAGCCCGGCGACCCAGGCAAGAGCCGAGACGAATTCCTCGTGGTCCTCACGGGTCACCAGGCGGCCGTTTCTTTCGTCCCGGACCACTTCGCGCACACCCGAAGCGTCTACCGCCACCACCGGTGTCCCTGCCGCCATCGCCTCCGTCAGCACCATCCCCTGGGTTTCCGTTCGGGAGGCGAAGGCGAAGACATCCATCCCTTGGTACGCCGACGCGAGTTCGGGGTGGTCCGTGACGCCCAGGGAAGAAAACCGCTCCGCCATCCCTTGTGCAGCGAACGTCTGTTCGATCTCCTGTTTCAGCGGACCCTCACCCGCGAGGAAGAAGTACGCCCGCTTGTTGCGGGAAAGAAAGCGGATTACGCACTCGGCAAGGAATCCCAGGTTCTTTTCAGGGGCGAGGCGCCCCACGTGGCCGATGAGAAAGGCGTCCGGGGGGATTCCCATCCGTTCCCGGAAGGCATTCCCGTCCCCGGAGGAGAAGAGATCGACATCTACCCCCGTGGGGATGACTTCCACGGGGACCTTCACTCCCCGGCGAACGATTTCTCCGGCCACCGTTTGGCTCGGGGCGATGACTGCGTCGCAGAGGTTGCAGTAGCCGGTGACCAGGTCGAGCACGAAACGCTTGAGTCGCGGCGAGTCGCCGGGGACGTAATGGGTGTATTTCTCGTACATCGTGTGGTGCGTGAAGACCACGGGGATGTCCCGGGTGGCGGCGACGCGCAGTGCCGTGTCGCCCAGCAGGAACGGGTGGTGGGAGTGGACGATCTGCGGAGCGTAGGACTTCAGAGCCGAGATCACCTTTCCGGATACCGGCACGGGGACCGAGAAGTCGCTGCCGTTGAAGTTCTGGATTGCAGGTACCCGGACCACATCCGTTTCTTTCCCCGGGATTCCCTCGAAGATCGGGGCCACGACGACGACACGGTGCCCTCCACGACGGAACTCGGCGGTGAACCCCTGGACGCTTCGGGCCACCCCTCCCACGTGCGGGAAAAAAGCGTTGGTCACCATCAGGATGTTCATGGCACATCCTTGCGGGAGAGGAGAACCGACCGCTCCCCGGCTTCGGCATCCACGGGCGCAAACCCGGGGAGGCGCACCTCGATGTGCGGCGGGTTTCCCCGCCAATTGCCCGCCCACTGAATTTCCGCCGTTTCCCCCTGCGGCAGGATCTTGACGGAAGCCCGTCCAAACTCCGTTGGGGCGGGGCCGAAGGAGAGGGTTTTCGGCTGGTCAAGCCATTCCGGAAAGACGCCGGAACCGATGACGAGCCTGTCTCCCTCCTCCCGGAGGAAACTGTTCCTTACCATCAAAATCCATTCGGCGGACGCCCATACATGGTGTCCGTCCCCCATGCAGCCTCCCCCCGTTCGTACGTGGACGGCCTCCGGCCATTGCCCCGTCGGGGAGGCGATGTCCGCCGTCGTCCGCAAGAGGTCCAGGAACCGGTGGTCTCCCGCACGGAGAAGGACCTGCGCGACGTGCAGGGTCAGGTACGGATTGATCCCGGAGTGGATGATGTCCTGGTAGAATCCCCCGTTTACGAGGCAGCGGGAGAGGATGTATTCGGCCGTATCGAGAAGTCTGGAATCACGAGGAGAGAAGATCCCAAGGGGGTATCCTGCCGCCAGGGAACCTACGGCTCCCGAGTCCATCCGCCGGTACGGTGAAGCCGGCATCCCGGGGCGGTTAAGAAGGTGGGAGACCCGGACGAGACTTTCCTCGATGCATTCGAGGAAACGGTCCGACTCGCGGAGGAAGAAGGCGGCCCTATCCGTATCGCCGAGCGCATTCAAGAGCCAGGCGGCCGCGCGGAGCCCCGCCACCCCCCAGAAGTCGTCCCAGTAGTAATAATCGTTCGGACCCAGATGTTCCGCACTGAACCCGGGCGGAAACAGCCCCGCATGAAGTTCCCCGCCCTCCGGAGAAAGGCGTTTCCGCACGATCCAGCGACCGCCGCGCTCGATGGCCCTTCGCCACCCGGGCTTCGGTTTGCGCCCCGTAAGCTCGCAGTAGCGCTTCATGATCCACAGGGCCTCCCCGTTGGAGTCCCACTCGCCCTCCTGCGACAGGAAGAAACCGGTCCGGGTCTGGCGGTCGGGATAGCGGTCCAGGACCCGTTCTGCCCGGTCCGCCAGGCCGACGCAGAGCAGGGCGTGGAGGATGAAGGCGCTGTCGCGGAACCAGAACCTCTTGTACGTGTAGGGGCCGGGGTACACATCCTCCGGGGAATGAAGCACGATGCTTCGGACTGCGGCCTCGTACAGGTATGCGAATTTGTGGTCGGGGACCATTAAGGGGGGATAACTCCCGAGCCCTTCCTCCCAGCCCGGTTTCCGGGGCTTCGCGACGCCCGACCTCGGTTTCCGCTCCAATGGGATGCTGACACCCACCTCTTTCGCAACGCCCTTCCCTATGGAAAAAAGGGCGGCAGCGGTGGCCATTCCGACCTTGCAGTGAATTCCCGCCGTACGGTCCGGCTCGAAGAGCCGAGTGTGCACGTCGCCGGACCGGTGATTGGAGAACCGGTAATGGTCGGCGTTCGTGTCGAACAGAACCACCCGGTGACGACCAATTCGTAAGCCCAGACCATCCGTCTCCTTTCGGATGTCGTGGACGAAGCTTACACCCTCCGGGTTGTAGGGCCGCAAGGCGACCACCAGCCATGCATCCTCATCGGTCAGGGCACTGACCGTCATCCGGCAGCAGGGGACCCCGTCCCTTTCGTCGACTTCGATTCGGGAGGAGAGGATCCATCCGTCGAGAGAGAAGCGCGTCACCACGGCGAGGCCGCCGTTCAGGTCGAGGTATTGCTCCACGGAATCCATTTGCGACGGGATGATCCGGCGCCCGCCCTCGGACGCCATCCAGGCGTCGAGGGACCAGCTGTCCCAGAAGGGAGTGAGCAGACCCCTCGGGTCCACGATGGGCAGTTCGTCGCAGTCGGGAATCCCCACGGCGGTCCAGTTACGGTGCGTGAGGTTGATATGGGTGAGAGAGAAGGCGCGGGGGATGAACGCCTCGTCCCTCGGGTTGAACTGCCGCTCGACCCAGAAGGGCCAGATCCAGTCCATGTTGTGCTGGATCGCCCCGGTGTTCAGCAGTCCGCGTGCGTGGAACACCATGCCGGCGCGCAGAAGCTCGAGGGGTTCCTTCACTTCGAGCGGCTGGGCGAAGCTCTCGAGGCGCGAGAGAATTTTCACGGGGTCGACAAAGCCCCGGGCCCTTGCCGCACGGCTCACCAGTTGCTTCCAGGGGAACCACCGCAACCACATGGCGAATCGTGTCCTCCACGCACAGCGGTCATCCCGCGGGCACGAAACCGCACTGCTTGCGGTCTGCCGTTCGACATCACCCGGACCGACCGGAAAGAGTCCGGAGAGAACAACTTTCTCTTACAGGTTATCATCGGGGGCGGTATTCGCAAGGCGGGGGAGGTTTTCAAGGGGGCTTGGCGAGGGAAAATGACGCGCACCTCCGTTGACGCCGGACAGGCGATGCGTTAAAAATAAGTAATTACAATGGGAAAAACCCGAAATCCATTTTTCTTCCTTCCTCTGGCAGGGATCGTGACTTGCCTTTTCTTTGCAGCGGCAGTTCCGGCCTGGGGGGGGGATCCGGAACCCCGGCAGCCGGCGTGGGTGGAACCGGACGTGGATCGACCCGGCTCGGACTTCAAGATCCTGTGGCTTCGTGGGGGCCTCGAGGCGTGTCAGGAGGCATGTGCCCAGAATCCCCTTTGTAAATCCTATACATATGTAAGGGTGGGAGTTTCGGAGCGGATCGAGGGGTGCTGGTTGAAGGACGCCGTTACCCCGCCCGTCACGAACGGATGTTGCGTTTCCGGCGTGAAGACGGGCGAGACGGTCTCCCGTTTCCTGCGGGAACCGGTCGTCTTGCCGAGGGGGACAACCCGTCCGATGGAGCAGGAGGTCGTCCCCGAATCTTTCGGTGAGGAACCGGAAATTCTGGAAGAGAAAGTTCCCGAGACAGGTTCGGGGGAAAGGCGTGTCGCGGGATTGAACTTTGCCGCAACTCCTCCCAAAAGGAATCCGGAGGGGGAAAAAATCGGGATTCCCGCCGCGATTTCCCCTCCTGCTGCTAACGTCGGGGCGGACAGGAGAGAGGCGAAGGGAGTGGACTTTGCTGCAATGCCGCCTGAGACTGCTGCCGTGCGGAATCCGGGGCCTGTCAACGCGGAATCTCCGGAGACCCCGGAGACCCCGGAAACCCCGGAAACGGGAACCGGTAGAAGAAATTTGCAGGGAGTCACCTATACAGCCGCTCCGTCATCCGGAAGGAAGTCGTTATCGGAAGGCCGGCGGACCAGGTCGGTGACGAGGAAGGTCACAGGGGTCGATATCACGGCGGTACCTCCACAACGATAATCCAGGGAGGCTGTATGAACGGAGCAGGCGTAACGGTAACGTCGATTATCACAGCCATATTCCTTCTTCATTCCATGCCGTTTTCCGCATCGGCCCAGGAAAAGCGGGGTTCTGCCGGGCTTCCCACTTATATCAAGTCTCCCTCGGACAGGCCCCCTCCCGGGAGTATCGAACCGACGGTCGTCGCGCGAGACCAGACGACAGACGCTTATCTGGCGACGATCCCACAAAAGGATTCGGTGATCGTCATCCGTGGGAAGTTGAACATGAGTGGAAGAGACTACTTCTCCGCGTACCCGATATTCCGCGCAGGATCCTTATACGGGGCCATGAAGGCGTGCAAGAAGGAGTATGTGATGAGTCCCCAGTACAAGGCCACGGAGAGGGAAGGGTACACCATGTTCGTGATCATCAAGGATACCGCGACGGAAGCCGATTGCTGGGACCAGTTCCGGGATCTGGAAACGGTAGATCTCAGTTGCGACCAGATCATGGTGAAAACCGCGGAACAGAACGATCCCGTTGCCTGGAACAACCCGGCCTCCTCCTATGCCAATTCCTTCGATCTCCGTAGGTTCAAGCTGGATCCCGTTACCCCGAAATGACGGGGGAGGGTGTTTAAGCCCTAAGCAACGGGACCGATCATCCTGCCGGAAGAGGTCGCCATGCGGATTCACGAACTGCACCCGGCAGCCCGGGATTGTCATTATGATCGGACACGCCGGACCATGAATCCTTTGGGGTTTCCCCGCTATCTTTAAAGGACAGCGCGAGCGTGTGAAGAGGACAGGATGAGCTACCAGCCGATCGAAAACTACGGGGTCATCGGGGATCTGCATACCGTAGCTCTCGTCGGAATGGACGGGTCGATCGACTTCATGTGCTTCCCCCATTTCGATTCCCCGACGATCTTCGCAGCGATCCTGGATCACGAGAAAGGAGGGCGGTTCCGCATTGCCCCCACTCTCGAGGGTGCGCGCCAGAAACAGCTCTACCTCCCGGACTCGAACATCCTTCTCACCCGCTTTCTTTCGGAGGAGGGCGTTGCCGAGATATCGGATTTCATGGCGATCGAGGAAGGTGGAGACCACTTGCATGACCTCGTGCGCCGGGTGAAGACCGTGCGAGGGGAGCTCCGTTTCCGGATGGTGTGCGACCCGAGGTTCGACTACGGGCGTCGGGGACACAGGATCGAGATCAGGGAAGGGGAGGCCGTCTTCCATCCCGAGGGAAAAGGGCTACAGGCGCTACGGCTCCGGTCGGACGTTCCGCTCCGGAAGGAAAAGGGCGCTGCTACGGCCGAGTTCACGCTTCGCGCGGGAGAGACAGCCTCCTTTGTTCTCGAAGAAGCGCGCGCGGGCAAGGAGTCCCACTCCGTCGGGGAAGAGTATGTCTCCCGAGCCTTCAAGGAAACACTCAACTTCTGGAGGCGGTGGGTAGCCCGCTCTACCTACCGGGGGAGGTGGCGGGAGACGGTGAACCGCTCCGCCCTGACGTTGAAGATGTTGACTTCCCGATCCGACGGCTCGATCGTGGCTGCGCCGACGTTCGGTCTGCCGGAGGAGATCGGTGGGGAGCGAAACTGGGATTACCGGTACACCTGGATCCGGGACGCCTCTTTCACCCTGTATGCGCTGATCCGACTCGGGTATACGGAGGAGGCGGCGGCGTTCATGCGATGGATCGAGGCACGCGCCGGCGAGCTCAATCCCGACGGGTCCTTGCAGATCATGTACGGGATCGACGGGCGGCACGAACTCCCCGAGGAGATCCTCCCCCACTTTGAGGGGTACCGGAAATCCGCCCCGGTCCGGATCGGGAACGGCGCCTACAACCAGCTCCAGCTCGACATCTACGGCGAGCTCATGGACTCGGTCTACCTGTACGACAAGTACGGCGAGCCGATCCACTACGACCTCTGGTCGAATCTCGTCCGGCTGATCGACTGGGTCTGCAGGAATTGGCGGAAGAAGGACGAGGGGATCTGGGAGATCCGTTCCGGGCGAAAGGAGTTTTTATATTCCCGCCTCATGTGCTGGGTGGCGATCGACCGGGGAATACGGCTTGCCCGGAAGCGGTCCCTCCCTGCCCCGCTCGAAAGATGGTACAAGGCCAGGGACACGATCTACCGGGACATCTTCAGGAACTTCTGGGACCCCAGGCGAAAGAGTTTCGTCCAGTCCAAAGGATCCAAAGTGCTCGACTCGGCAAACCTGCTGATGCCGCTGGTGAAGTTTCTGGGCCCCACGGATCCGCGGTGGCTCTCCACCCTTCAGGCGATCGAGGAGGATCTCGTCGAGGATTCGCACGTCTACAGGTACCGGATTGGACACGGGTCTCCGGACGGTCTCCAGGGCGAGGAGGGGACGTTCACCATGTGCTCCTTCTGGTACGTGGAGTGTCTTTCCCGGGCCGGGGAGGTTCAGAAGGCGCGGTTCTTCTTCGAGAAGATGCTCGGGTATGCGAATCACCTGGGGCTCTTCTCGGAGGAGCTGGGACCGAGCGGGGAGCATTTGGGCAACTTTCCCCAGGCGTTCACCCACCTGGGACTCATAAGCGCGGCCCACAACCTCGACCGGAACCTCTCTGACTCACGGGACTAGACGCCCTCCCGGCAGGGAGGGCCGTACCCGATGCATGGACCGGATCTGCGATGCGAAAACATCTCAATGCCGGTACTCCCTTTTTCCCGGTGTGTAGAACGGTCCGAACCTGTGAGAAAATGGCGTACCTGCTCATGGCCGGCGAAGTCATGGTGGTGCAATTCGGGATTCGTCCCTATCGGGACGGGGAGACGGGAAGAGAGGGATGAAACAGGAAGAACCGCCGGTTCTCATTTCCGAGAAAGAGATACGGCGCAAGGTCGAGGAACTGGCCCGGCAGGTGTCCGCGGATTATAAAGGCGCAGGGGAACTTCTCCTGGTCGGAGTGCTTAAAGGGTGTTTCATTTTCCTTGCCGATCTCCTCCGGCTTCTCACCATTCCAAGGAGTGTCGATTTCATCGCGCTTGCCGCCTACCGACAGGACGCCGCCCCGTCCGGCGCCGTGCGCCTCATCATGGATCTCCGGACGGACATCTCGGGGAAACACGTTCTGATCGTCGAGGATATAGCCGACACCGGAAACACGCTCGAGTACCTCGTAGATAACTTTCTTGCGCGGAAGCCGGCCTCCCTGAAGACCTGCGTGCTGTTGCGGAAAAAAGAACGCCTGGAAAAGGAAGTGCGAATCGATTATCTGGGATTCGACATCCCCGACGTGTGGGTCGTGGGATACGGATTGGACTATGCGGACAGGCATCGCGCGCTCCCCTATATCGGTTCCGTGAAGACGGACTGAGGGGAGCGGTTCGGAAAAGGGAGGACTCGATGGACAGGGAAGAACGAGGAAAAAGCGGGGAGTCGGGGGAGGAAAGTTTCCCGGACATGCTCGAGAGGACATACTCGGAACCTGCCAACCTGGAGCCGGGCGAGAAGGTCACCGCGAGGATCATCGGAATCACGTCGGAGCATATCTTCCTGGACCTGGGGAGAAAAGGGGAGGGATGCATCGAG
>Ga0255055_10003643_pt1 | contig 10337 bp, 16 predicted proteins | sample JV7_2_27_MG_FD_188633 | JGI IMG/M metagenome (GOLD analysis project Ga0255055, IMG submission 188633) | Seawater microbial communities from Jervis Inlet, British Columbia, Canada - JV7_2_27 | ecosystem: Environmental > Aquatic > Marine > Inlet | place: Canada: British Columbia | collected... | reverse complement strand
GAAAGAAGTAATTCACAGTACAATTCATTGTCTTGCCGGTTTTTGTCTGGGTGCACCAGAACTTCTCAAGTTCCGGTAGCTTATTGAAAAGATTGCCAAACTTCTGTAATATATTCTCGTCGAACTTGTAAGTTTTCATATCTCCCTGATATGTGCCGCAGCTTGTTTTAAGCCAGCTCTGGGGTATTATGTTTGAGTTGGCTCCTGTGTAAACCTCATTTACAAGGTAATTATAATCCTTTTCGCATTCTTCCACTGCTTCATCCTCATCGAACCCGTAAACATTATATCTCATTTTCTTTATGGTTGAATCCGTATCCATGACATCTATTTCGCATCTGCATTGCTTCACTGATGAAACTATGTCCTCTTCGAGAAAGACTGATTCCTTTATCGTGTCCGAGGCCATGGTATATTCGACAAACTTGGAATCCGTCTCCGTGCACGATCCCGGGACAATATACGAATCCTTGGCAAGGGATTTCATTCCTTCAGGGGCTACTTCTTCCATGTAGCCCATGCAGTTCTCATGGACGCTCATCATATTCGCTCCGCCTATACCTTGGATTTCTGTCTGGGGAGAATTTATTTTATCATTCCTGCATTGGCATTCAAGGTAACTGTCAGCTGATCTGACGACATGATACTTGATGTCACCGAAACCCAGATCACGGGTCTTATCCACGACATGCTCGCATTTGTCATATGGCTTGACAGCTTTACAAGTCCTGTCGCATATTGCATCCGCAGCTCCAGAGTCCTTGGCATAGACAACGAACTTATCGACATCAGTGAGGGCATCTCCCGTTTTGCAGTCAATTGTCCCCAGATCAGTGATGTCCTTTGGTTCCCCCTCTTCCACATCATTCTCTCCCACCTGGAAGGACAACCTTGGAGAGAATCCCGTGACCTGTCCTGTAGTCCCATCTCCATTAACCTCTTTCATGGCCCCACTGGAGGTCGATTCCTCCTCCTCATTGATATCGGCAATGTCGCAGCTTTCGGCATACTGCCCTTCTCCTTCCAACTCATTGGTATTGACGGTATTGATTGCGCACACCAGAGCATCCGTGGAGGCTTTCGCGATCTGAACATCGTTATCAGGTGAATAACAGAAATCAGGCCACTTCTCACAGAAGTCCTTAATTATCTCATCAAGACCGCCGCCATAATTGATTATGATTGCGATTGTGATAACCCCTGCTATCAGAACAAGGAAAAGCGAGAATATTATCCAAAACTGGGAATCCATATAATATTATTAGTCTAGCTTCCTTATAATTAATTATGTCATACAGGAAGATGACAAAGCCTGAACGGAAGAAACACATAAGGAGAAAGTACCGCACAGGAAAGGAGAAACTGTACATTCTCGCTTTCTTTATTTTCCTTCTCGTGATACTCAGCTTTGCTCTGTTCCATACGATCAGGTATGCATATCATCCTATTGTCCCTATAATGATTTTCGTCGGGATTGTGCTAACAGGCATGTTCGGGCTGTTATTCATAGACATGTTCTTCTGGGAAAGCGAGTAGAATTAGACGCCCTGCTGGGAATCAGTGAATACCTTCTTGATCTCTGCGGACTCTACGGACACTGGGGACCTTATCGCCTTCCTGAGCATAATGAGTCTTTTCTTTGGTCCTGGGACAGAACCCCTGATAATGACATAATCACCATTGACATGGCCGTATTTGAGCCACCCACCCTTGATATTGAGGCCTTCGTTTCCGATCTTCATGATCTGCTTGTTGTACTCTGTTCGCGTTTGGTATCCGAGCTGGCCTGGCATGGCAATCTTTCCGGGGAGGACCCTTCCCACACCAACGGAACCTATGTTACCTACATGCCTTCGCTTCTTCTCGTGCTTCCTTGGCCTTATGGTCACGCCGAACCTTTTGACAGGTCCCTGGAAGCCCTTGCCCTTTGAGACGGCCTTGACATCAATAATCTCGCCGTCCTTGAACACTTCGTCAGCCTTGAGCTCGCTGCCAAGCTTCTGTTTTGCGTATTCCCATTTCGCCTTGGATTCACCACCGAGACTGATCTCGAAAATGTCCGGCTTCTTCTTGCCTGTAGCAGTCTTGGGTTGTGTGTGCACAAGCAGCCTCACATCGGCAAATTTCTCGGCCTGATCATCAAGCTTCTCCAGTTTTTTCGCTTCCTTGGGAAGCGTGGTCTTCCTCTTGAGATCTTTTGACGGGTTTTCCATAAGAATAGTGTCATGGGCTTTGAGACCATCATAAGACATGATGTAAGTCCTCACCCCCGCAACGATAACGCTCGGTGCCTCAAGCACGGTGACAGCCTCAGTCTTGTCCTGCTCGATCTGATTGGGACCGAGGTTTTTAGGAACAATAACACGAGTCATCCCTGCCTTGTAAGCAGCGAAATTGAGCGGAACGGGCTCTGCTACATCAGGAAAATTCTTCGGAGTGGAGTAAGATGATTTGGCTCGCTTCCTTGGCCAGAATGCTCTGGAACCGGCAACAGGCTTGTGTCCCTTGGCCATGCTTACACTCTCCTGCCCCTTCTTCCACCAGGCTTTCTTGTTGAATCATGAGGAATTGGTGTGACGTCCTCTATCCTGCCTATCCTGAGACCGGCTCTTACCAGGGCTCTTATGGCAGGCTGTGCGCCCTGACCGGGCATCTTCTTCTTGTGACCACCCGGGGCCCTGATCTTGAGATGGACTGCTGTAATGCCCTTTCCAAGAGCATCAGCTGCGACCTTGCGGGCCGCATTCATGGCGGGGAATGGAGAACCCTTGTCCTTGTCCCTATCTGTGACCATGCCTCCGGAACATCGGGCGATTGTCTCTGCTCCCGTCATGTCAGTAATGTGGATTATGGTGTTGTTTACCGAAGAGTATATGTGTGCTACACCCCATTTCTGTCTTTGTTCAGTCATCATTTACCTCCATGGATCCTTACAGTGTTCTCTTCCTTTGAAGCTATCAAATGGGAAGGAAAACTCGCTTTTTTGTCTCCAATGAAAACATGACCATGAACAATAAATTGCCTTGCCTGTAACGGACTCTTTGCAATTCCCTTCCTGAAGACCACGGTCTGCAGCCTTCTACTAAGAATATCCTCCACATTGAGAGCCAGAACACCATCAAGGTTGCTGCCTTCCTTGAGTATCCCGAGCTTGGCGAGCTTGTCAATGAGCTCCTTCTCTTCAGCCTTGTTTTCCACAGCGATGAGATTCCTGGCACGCTGGCGGAAGTTCCTCAGGATCGCCTCGGCCTGCCACAACTCCCTCTTCACCCTGAGACCATACTCTCTCAGGAGATTCCTTTCCTCAGCTATCCTTACAGAATCCCAGTGGGCTTTCGGCCTTGAGTATTTTCGTCTTATGTTCCTCATTGTCTAGCCACCTTCCTCCTGCTCACACCAACAGACTTTCCGTGACGGAATGAGGACCGGGTCCTCTGACCACGCACAGGAAGGCCAAGGGAATGGCGGACGCCTTTGAATGTCTTCAGTTTTCGCATTTCATTGATGTCCATTTTCTGTGAGAGTTCCAGCGAAGAAGCAGACAGGTGCTTATCCTCCCCTGTAGCGGGTTCCTTTCTCCTGTTGTATAACCATGACGGTATATCGTGCTTTTCCGGATGAGTTATTAATGATTCGAGCCTTTTGATGTCCTCTTCAGAGAGGTCGCCAAGCTTCTTGTGCCCGAAACCGCCTTTCTTGACGATCGCATTGGATAACATGAATGAGACACCGGGAACGCTTCTTATGGCTGCATCTACGCTCTTTCTTCCATCAATGTTCGTTTCAACCAGCCTTACAATCTGCTGTTGTTCTGCTACCATATTTAACACTTAATCCAATTACTAATTGTAATCATATAGATATTTAAATAGTTATTGATGCTGAGCCTCTTGGTTGGCTTATTCGGCTGTAATCCTGTTCAGTCTCTGCTCAAAACCCTGCGATTCCCTCTTGTATTTCTCGATAAGCTTCTGGTAATTCATGACAAGCACCCTGTTCTCTGAGGGGTTCTCGGACCTCATCAGATTGTCAATCCTCACATTAAGCTCTGATATGACTGTCTCGCTCATTGCGAGCTCGAGTTTGCCTATGGACTTCTTCAGGGTGGGGCTCTTCCTGTCAGTCCATATCTCCATGAGAAGCGCATCTATCTTTTCGTTGCTCCCGATCTTGTATCCCTTGAACCTGTCCACAGGTACCAGGACACCCAGCTTGAACTCGCTTCTTTTCTTTATTGCAAAATCCCGTGCGCGCCTGGCAGTGAATGTGTTGTATGTGCTGAAGGCCTTGTTTATCATATCAAATCTCAGGGCAAAAGACCATATCGCCGCGGAGGAGAAGACAAAATAGTTGAATATCATGATGCTGTCTATGAATTCAGGGATTATCATGCTGAACGTGATCTGTTCGGTTCCTGCTGTGACAAACCTGGCGAAATTCAGGAAAAGCAACAGGGCAAGGATACTGACAGCCACAACCGCTACGATGAAATGATTGATCATGTACTTCTGGTAGTTAAGTATTATCTGTTTCTTGACCCTTTTATGGACCCACCAGCTCATGTACCATGAAAGGAAGGAATTACCGATATATAGCACCATGAAAAGGATGAAATAGCTGGGATACTGGCTGAAAATGATGGCAGAGGCAAAGCTGAATATGCCTATACCGAAAAAGTAATAATGAATCCCCTGCAGCCATGAAACCGGAATGTAAAAGCCCATAATTAATATTGCCCGAGGGCGTTAATAAACCTCAATCACATATTGTATTTATATATCCTTCTGCCTAAAACAAAGGATAAGCGCAACTATTGGCAGCTCTGCCAGATAAGGATGAGCATGAAAGTGAATGTATACGGAATTAAAGGCGAAGTTAAAGGAAACCTGAATATAGCTAAAACTTTTTCTCAGAAAGTGCGACCAGACCTTATCAAGAGAGCGGTCCTTGCAGAGCAGTCCAGGGAGCGTCAGGCTTATGGTGCTGATCCTCTTGCAGGAAAACGGACTTCAGCCCACTATCACGGTCGCAGAGGTATACGCCACTCGATGATGAACAGGGAAATGGCAAGAATGAAAAGGATCCATGGTTCAGGATTCCTTCATATGCGTGCACGTTTTGTTCCCCAGGCAGTTAAGGGACGTAAGGCTCATCCGCCTACTGCTGACAGGAACTGGGAACTCAAGATAAACAAGAAAGAAAAGATGAAAGCCCTTTTTTCGGCCGTATCAGCTACTGTTGACAGGGAGCTTCTCGCTAAGCGCGGCCACAGGATAGAGAATGTCAAGCACATACCTCTTGTAATTGATGACAAATTCTCTCAGCTGGCGAAGGCAAAAGACGTGACGGAATTATTCTCAGCGCTCGGCCTTGGGGAGGAGATGGAGCGCGTTTCAGAGAAAAAGATACGTGCAGGACGGGGTACAACCCGCGGACGCAAGTACGTGAGGAAAAAGGGACCAGTCATAATTATCAATGAGGACAAGGGTGTCATGAAGGCAGCAGGCAATCTGCCTGGTTTTGATGTCGTGGGTGTAAAGGAACTTTGTGTTGAGGTCTTGGCTCCCGGAACAGTTCCTGGAAGGTTCTCGATTTGGACGAAGTCCGCTCTTAATGAAATGGAGAAGATGATATGAAAGAATTCTGGGATATTGTGAAATTCCCCCATCTGGCGGAGAAGAGCATGAACATGGTGGAGATGGAGAATAAGCTGGTCTTCGTTGTAGACAAAAAGGCGAGGAGAGAGGACATAAAGAAGGCAGTGGAAACTGAATTCGGTGTTACAGTAGAGAATGTTAACATTGTCATCACGACAAAGGGTATGAAAAAGGCTTTCGTCAAGCTCTCCGAGAAGGACCTGGCCTCGGATATAGCAACAAGGATGGGCATGTTGTAGTATGGGTAAGAGAATTATACAGCAGAGAAGGGGAAGAGGGACATTGACATACAGGGTCCCGGAAAAGAGTTTCACCCCCAAAATAGAGTATAAGGACAAACCGGGAAGGGTTGCCGATATACTCAAGAACCCCCTGGCTAATTCACCAGTTGCGCAGATTGTTTATGATGATAACACGAAGGGATTCGTTATTGCTCCCGAGGGCATGAAGATCGGTGACGCTGTGCAGGGCTTTGTCAAAGCGGCAGCAGAGGTCAGCGAGGGTACTATAGTCTCTGCCATAGAGACATATCCGTACTCAGGACCCAAGCTGTGCAGGGCTCCGGGATCATTTGCCATACTCGTCTCAAAGACCCAGAAGGAATGCACGATACAGCTTCCCTCAAAGAAGACAAAAAGAATCAATCTCCAGTGCCGTGTCACACTGGGAATACCAGCAGGAGAAGGCGCAAAAGAGAAACCTTTAATAAAAGCAGGTAATAAATATCACAGAGCACATGCAAGGGGTAAGCTATATCCGAGAACATCAGGCGGTGCTATGAATGCTGTCGACCATCCATACGGTGGAGGTTATACGGGGCTCGGAAAGCCGAAGTCCGTGAGCAGGCATGCGCCACCAGGGAGAAAGGTCGGTTCACTGTCCCCGAAAAGGACAGGTAAGAGGAAGTAGATATGCCAGGGAAATTTACGTATCGCGGAAAAAGTGAAGAGGAAGTGAAGAAGATGAGCTTGGAGGAGTTCAGCAAGCTCTTAACGTCACGCGAGAGGCGGGGATTGAAGAGGGGTTTCACGGACACTGAAAAGAAACTTCTCATGAACATAAGGGCAAACCCTACAGGATTCCACAAGACCCATTCAAGGGAAATGATAATAATTCCTGAAATGATAGGAGTGAAAATGGGCGTACATAATGGAAAGGAGTATGCATCCATGGAGATAAGGCCTGAGATGATCGGTCACAGGCTAGGAGAGTTCGTGCTCACAAGGAGGACTGTGAAGCACTCCGCTCCTGGTTTCGGTGCTACGAAGTCATCCAAATACGTGCCATTGAAGTAGGTGAATATGTTAAGATACGCTTTCAATGAAAACCCGAAGAGGTCTGCCAAGGTTTATGGTAGAGGATTGAGGATTTCCCCAAAGAACTCCAAGATAGTATGCTCAACCGTTTCGGGCAAGCAGCTCGAAAAGGGCAAGAAGATCCTGGAGAATCTGATCAGCCAGAAGAGTAGCCTTGACGGCAAATACTACACAAACACATCAAAGGAGCTCCTAGAGCTCTTAAAGAGCGCGGAAGGCAACGCGGAATTCAAGGGCCTTGACACGGAAAGACTTTTCATTCACGCTTCCGCCCACAAGGGCTTCAGCTTCTGGAGGCCAAGGGCATTCAAGATGAGGGGACAGCGCAGGAAGGTTACGAACGTTCAGGTAGTGCTGGAGCAGAGGTAATATGTTGAAGGATTTTTTCGTCAAGCAGGGCATCAGGGAAGTCGAGATACAGACATTCATCAGGACGAAGTTCCCCATGGGCGATTACTCGAAGATGGAGCTTCAGAGGACGCCTCTGGGAATCAAGATAGTCATATACACGAACAAGCCCGGAAGGATAATCGGCCGTGGCGGAAAGAACATCAATGAGATGACGGATGCGCTCAAGGGAAAGTTCGGTCTTGAGAACCCGCAGATTGACATCAAGTCAATAAAGAACCCGAACCTTGACGCGAGGATTGTTGCAAAGCAGATATCATCCGCCCTTGAAAAGGGCTACAACCACAAGAAGATAGGCAACCTGACGCTGAAGAGGATTATGGACTCGGGAGCCATTGGTGCCCAGATTGTCATCTCAGGCAAGCTTGGTGGTGGCAAGGGTGTTATGTCCAAGTTCATGGAAGGATATCTGAAGCATTCGGGACAGCCGTCAAAAGAGCTTGTTGATTATGGTTTCGAGGAAGCCAACACAAAACCCGGCAAGATAGGCATCCGGGTCAAGATAATGAAAGATTTCAAGGACATAACAGGAAATTTCGCTGAGCTTGGAGAGAAAAAGAAGGTCTTTGTTGAAGCACCCGAAATCTCAAAGGAAGAGATAAAGGAAGCAGAAAAAGAGGTTAAGGAAAAAACCACACAAACCACAAAGAAACCCGTCAAGACTGTGAAGAAACCCACCAAAAAGAAAACCACACAAACCACAAAGAAACCCGAAAGGAAAACAATTAAAAAGGGGAAAGAGAAAAATAAAACAACGAAGAAAAAGGAATGATCATGGCTATAATGAAGATCAAGGACATAAGGAAGCTTGATGCCGATGCAAAGCAGAAAAGGATTGGTGAGCTCAAGCTAGAGTTCGCCAAGGAAAAGGCAAACATAGCCATAGGCGCTAATGTTACTTCTCCTGGTAGGTTCAAGGAACTGAGAAAGACCATTGCCAGAATCAAGACAATCCAGAACGAGCAAAAGGGAGGTATCAGCAAATAATGAACGAAATATGCCCTAAGTGTGGGCTTAGCAAAGAGCTTTGTGTCTGTGAAACAATCGCCAAGGAAAAGGAAAAGATACGCGTTTCTGAAACAAAACGTCGGTATGGTAAAAGCATAACCATCGTGACCGGAATCAGCAGGGACGTGAACATCAAGAACGTTCTAAAGGAACTCAAAACCAAGCTTGCATGCGGCGGGACCCTCAAGGGTGACACGATAGAGCTCCAGGGAAACCACAAAGGCAAGGTGAAGGGAGTACTGGTCAAACTGGGTTTCCCCGAAGATCAGATTGAGGTTGCTTAACTATATGTTAACGCCAAAAAACCTTGTAAAACACGAACTTATAGGTCTCGTTTTAGAGGTAGCTGATTCCAAGAACCCATCCCAGAAGGGTCTCAGGGGCAGGGTTGTGGATGAGACCAGGAACACGCTTGTTATTGAAACGGACAAAGGCGAAAAAACCCTGATGAAGGAACAGTGTGTATTTATTTTCGAGCTTGAACAAGGAAAGGTAAAAGTTAATGGAAGTATGCTTGTGGCTCGTCCCGAGGACAGGATAAAGAAGAAAACCAGAGCATGGTAATGTTTATTTTGATATGGATTTCCTCAGGTCTCTCGCGACCGTTTCCGGAGCGACAATGTCAACATTAAGACCAAAGAACTCGAAACCCGCATGTGTGACAAGCCTGGGTATGAGCTTGATATGGAAGTGCCAGAAATCAGACTTCGGGAAGTTATGATACATCATGTTGTAAGGAAATTCATCAAACAGCTTGTATATGCCACTGAAAACCTTGCGGATTATGGATGCCAGGTCCTTCAGTTCATTATCATTGAGCTGGGAAAGATCATAAACGTGCCTCTTGGGATAGAATCCAATCTCATAAGGCCACACCGAAACAAAGGGAGCTATCACGATCCAACTCTTGTTATCTGCAACAACCCTCTTCTGCCTATTGAGCTCGTTCTCAATCATCTTGCATAAACCACAATCCCTCTCATGCTTGAAGTATCTCTCGGCGGACTCCATCTCCTCCTCTATTATCTCGGGGAACAGTGGTGAAGCAATTATCTGCAAATGTGGATGGTGTATTGACTCCCCTGCACGCTCGCCGTGATTCTTGAAAATCGTAACATAGTTTACGTCGTCAACCTTCATGAGGTCGATATAGTGCTGCCTCAGCATCTTCATGACCATGAAAACCTCATTCACAGGAATCTCATTGTAATCAGCATAGTGCTTGGGCGTCTCAACCAATATGTTATGGAAGCCGAAAGGCGAATGCTTCTGGTAGAGTCCCCCCTTGATGAGCTTGTATGGAGTCTTGTGACCCACAACAGGGAACTTGTTGGGAAAAACCCGAATCTTCCAGTTCCTGACATTGGGATAAGACATTATGACAGGCTCCATGCAGTTCTCGTTTCCCTTACAGAACGGACAGAAACCGGACTCCTTCTTTTTCTTGTGCAGGAACGCGCCAGGACGCTTTGAACGTTTTGTGGCGATTATGACCTCACGGTCGTATACGTCCCGTCTAATCTCATCTCCCATAACATAATATTATTGCAAACATTATATATGATTTTTAAGGAACGGAAACAATATTTCCATATATGAAATTGCGCATAGCCCAGTTCTCACCACCGATCATACCAACACCACCACCACTCTATGGCGGCGTCGAGAAGATTGCAAGTCATGTGACAGAGGAACTGACCAGAAGGGGCCATGATGTAACGCTTTATGCCACAGGCGATTCAAAGACAAGAGCCAAACTGAAGTACATGTACAAGAAAGCGGTTGGAATAAACAAGTATGATCCTTCCCAGGGAATTGCCCATGGCGGCATGTCTTTTGATGATGCTGATAGGTTTGACATAATCCATAACCATTACGGGATATTCGGGATTGCCCTGGCCCGTTATGTGAAGACCCCTGTCGTCACGACCATGCACAATGATTACTG
>Ga0255055_10003642_pt1 | contig 10337 bp, 8 predicted proteins | sample JV7_2_27_MG_FD_188633 | JGI IMG/M metagenome (GOLD analysis project Ga0255055, IMG submission 188633) | Seawater microbial communities from Jervis Inlet, British Columbia, Canada - JV7_2_27 | ecosystem: Environmental > Aquatic > Marine > Inlet | place: Canada: British Columbia | collected... | reverse complement strand
ATTTGCCTTTTGCCATACATTCTAATTGGAGTTCCCGTCTATATATACTTTGTTAAGTTGAATCATTTCCATTAACCAGAGCAAAGCGGCATCAGATTTGAGGAAATGTTGGCCTCCATAATACTTTTGTTTCCAATATCCATCAGCATAACCAAAATATCTGCTCATTCCGGTCCAAGAGAACTCATAAAGTTCCTTAATTCGTAAAACATCTTCTCTTTGATACTCCATAGCGGATCGGTCTGGTAGAATTGGCAAGATCATTCGTCCTCACCCCAGTATTGTAGGTCAGTGTTGACAATATATGCTTCTAAATATTCATAACAGTTATCACTAAATGTAATAAAATCATCTTGCCGTGGGCTTAATATCTTAAACCCTGTATCTTCGTGGATCGGTTTGAGAAAAGTTTTGATAACTTCATTAAAAACTTCAGGATTATCATTGTAAAGTTCCTCTGTGTGGGCATCAGTGAAGAATACTGGGTTGGTTGAGGTTTTTGGATTGGTCATGATGTGATAATTGATGATGTTTTGAACTTTTGGTGAGTTATATAACTTGTAAACCCACATTTTAGTCCAAAGTTTTCCATCTCTGGTCATAATCTTAACTTTATTAAAACTTTCTGCGATCTTAGCAAAACTTTTCTTGTTCTTTCTGGCTTGAATTATCCAAATAAGTAATATATATTCAGATAAGTTAATGTTACCATCAATATCGTAGCCAAACCCCGTTCCTTTGCCCCGCTTGGCTCGGTTATTGTGACCAGCCTTTGACCTCATCTTGATTTTTTCTAACTCAAGTTCAGATAACATGGACTGAATGTAGAGCACAGTGGTATCTTCAAATGGATTACAATCCATGTGGATGTCATACAATTTGATATTTCGCTCTTCGCAGAGAGATTTCAGTTGAAAAGTTCTTGCTCCGTCTCGACTAAACCTTGAGAAGTCGGTGACAAGGACGGTTGCATTCTTATACTCAGGTAAAAGTTCAGCCCACATGGTTTCACTCCATGGTTTTGCACCGGACCCAGAATCTTCATACCATTTATCAATCGTGATGTCATTGGCCTTTGCATACTCAATGATTCTGATTCTCTGGCTTTCGTTATCTTGCTTGTTTTTATCTGATACTCGTAACATCGCTATGGTTGTCATAACACTACCTATACGCTTCCGCTATATATACTTTTGCATAATCGTTTACCATGTGGTCGCAAGTGGTAAACGCAGTAAACGGAGGTAAACGCTCAGTTTTCAAATCGTTTACCACTTCGCTGCCTTTCAGTCAAGCGTTTTATACCCCTTGGTAAACGGAGTAAACGAAGTAAACGATATTTTTATGGGGGTCTGCATTTCTCAGACCATCAAAGTGATTCCAGAATCTAATTTCTGCACTGGTGGGAAGTTTGGACGGATCGGTCCAGTATTCAAAGATCCGAAATCTCGGACCAGAACCTTGAACCAATCAGGTGCGAGGGTGTCTGCATCACCGAATGCTTCGTCAAATGCTACCATTGTGCGACTTGCTTCCACTGCATCTCGTAGTTGAACTGAGGTTTGCATACCTTCTGCGGCACCATACCCCGCTAAATTGTAGAAGAAGTTGTCTGGAGCGTCTGTTCCAGTCATGATTTCGGGCCTAATTCCGCCTTGTTGCCACATTGGGAAGCCTCCAATGATTTCTGCTTGGTCTACAACAACGCCATTACTGTTCAAAATACGCCATTGGTTCTCAGAATACTCTTGGAGCATTCCCATTCCATACTCAACGGCTCCTACATCCACGCTGTCTATCGCAGCATACCATGACATTGCCAGCCTTTCGTCAGGTGCAGTTAGATCATCGCCAGCGAAGATCACCGTTAGATAAAGTTGTGGGGTGTAAAAACTGAAGGTTGGTGAGGCTCCCAAAAATGTGTTTGGGAATGTTTCGACTGTTTGACCGAAACCTCCTGAATACTTTCGCACCTTGAATAACACTGCGTCGTCACCTGCTTGTGGTCCGAATGTCGTTGCCGAAATGCCGGGGAGCACTACATCTTGTAGAATGATGGGGTAGTTTGACACATAAAACTCATACGCAAAGTTAAAACTGGGTGTGTTTAGTGCTCCCAACAGATTACCGTCGTCAAAGAAGTCGCAGTGGTTCAGGGTGTGTCTCTTACCGTGTTGCAGGTTAATACGCTTCTGAACGATTAGAGAGCCGTCAGACCCTGTTCTAACGCCTTGTGTGTTGATTGTCTCTCGTATCTCGTGAATCGTCATTACTTACCCCCCTTCTTTTGCTTGTTGTAGGCGAGTCGGGCAGCACGGGTTCGTCGTGTCAAGTATTCTTGCGAGGACTCAGACTTTCGCTTAGATCGGAATTTAAACCGCTTGTTAAAAGTAATCCACGGGTTACGCTTACGACGCTTAGGCTTGGCAACAGTTTCTGTTATTGCTTCTGCCTCCATTTCGCCTTGCATAACATCTGCGACATTTCCGCCAGTAGGCATCAAAGTTTCGCCAGCCTTTATGTAAATAGTATGGCTTGGAGTAGAACCTGCGAGTAGTGCTGCATATTCATAAGCAGGAACGGCAACATAATCCAACTGAAAGGTCATTTGCCTGTCACCTACAATTACACCAGTGAGAACACCTAAGCCTCCTCCTACTGCGGCCCCTACTGGACCCAGTGGTGCTCCTGCTGCTGCACCTGCGGCACCAAGACCTGCTGCGAGAAGTGCTTTAGATTTAGCACGGTCAATTCTTTTGCTATCAGCCAAGGAGACCACCTTACTGGTCTTGGCCCTGCACGAGCATTTCAGTCAACTGCTTTTGGTTGATGCTGATAGGTTCAGCAATAATCATAACATCCAATTCAATACTCTTGTCATTGATGAGGCTCCACGAATCAGCAGCAACTCCGAAAAGAAGATCGGTAACGACCGGGAAACCATCAGGGTGAAGTGAATCAGTTGGGTAAGTATAGTGGTTGTCATACATGAAAGTGCTACCAGTTTGAGGAGGGTCAGTGACTGGTGCTGGGCCGAGGTAAGTAGACCAAGTCTCAATGTGAAGCACATCGGGAGAAGCAATACCGACATCTGCGGCATCTTCGTAAGCACGAGTAGTAGCGTAGACCTTCAGGTTTGAGCGTTGAATGTTAGTGGTTGAAAGGTTTTGGCTGAATGATTGAGAGTGATTGAAGTTGCCTGTGTTGCCCGCTTCGGAGTCCCGGAGCATCAAATTGATTTCTTTGATGGACAATCCCTTGCGTTCAAGGGTTGAAACATACTCAGAAAGGTCAAAACGACCATAAACTGTCGTCTGATTACCAGATGCGTCGGGTGTAAATTGTAGTCGGTCTCGTAGGATGAGGTCAGATCTGCCTTTTGCCATACATTCTTATTGGAGTTCTCGTCTATTTATACTTATGCATTCCATTAACCAGAGTAAAGCACAGTCAGATTTCAGGAAATGCATCCCACCATAGTATTTTTGCTTCCAATAATTGTCTGCGTAGCCAAAGTATCGAGCCATTTGAGTCCACGAGAACTCATACATCTCTTTTAATCGTAGAATATCGTCACGCTGAAAGTTCATGGCGGATTTTTCTGGGAGGATCGGCCAGTTCATTCTCGTTCACCCCAGTAACCTTCGTCATCGTAGGTGATATATGCAGCGAGGCCCTCGTAATCTTCATCACCAAATGTATCGTAATCATCCCCCCATGGACTCATTAGTTTAAACCCTCTATCTTCATGCACCAGTTCAAGATAGTATTCCATGGCTGCATCATATTCTTCCTTGTTTTCCATATAAAGTTGGTTGTCATAATCAGCCCATGCCTTCACAGTGTTATCTTTTATCTGATAATTGATGATATTCTGAACTTTCGGGGAGTTATACAACTTGTAGATCCACATTTTGGTCCACTTTTTTCCTGCACGAGTCCGCCACTTTACATTATTCATGGATTCGGCAATCTTAGCGAAACTTTTTGGTGCTGTTTTGTAGTCGTTTCGGGCAGCGATGATCAACATCAGCACAATATATTCTTTTATGTAGATGCTACCGTCCTCTTTGAAGCCATACCCCGTCCCTTTGCCCCGCTTGGCTCGGTTATTGTGACCAGCCTTTGACCGCATCTTGATTTTTTCTAACTCAAGTTCAGATAACATGGACTGAATGTAGAGCACAGTGGTATCTTCAAATGGATTACACTCCATGTGGATGTCATACAATTTGATATTTCGCTCTTCGCAGAGAGATTTCAGTTGAAAAGTTCTTGCTCCGTCTCGACTAAACCTTGAGAAGTCGGTGACAAGGACGGTTGCATTCTTATACTCAGGTAAAAGTTCAGCCCACATGGTTTCACTCCATGGTTTTGCACCGGACCCAGAATCTTCATACCATTTATCAATCGTGATGTCATTGGCCTTTGCATACTCAATGATTCTGATTCTCTGGCTTTCGTTATCTTGCTTGTTTTTATCTGATACTCGTAACATCGCTATGGTTGTCATAACACTACCTATACGCTTCCGCTATATATACTTTTGCATAATCGTTTACCATGTGGTCGCAAGTGGTAAACGCAGTAAACGGAGGTAAACGCTCAGTTTTCAAATCGTTTACCACTTCGCTGCCTTTCAGTCAAGCGTTTTATACCCCTTGGTAAACGGAGTAAACGAAGTAAACGATATTTTTATGGGGGTCTGCATTTCTCAGACCATCAAAGTGATTCCAGAATCTAATTTCTGCACTGGTGGGAAGTTTGGACGGATCGGTCCAGTATTCAAAGATCCGAAATCTCGGACCAGAACCTTGAACCAATCAGGTGCGAGGGTGTCTGCATCACCGAATGCTTCGTCAAATGCTACCATTGTGCGACTTGCTTCCACTGCATCTCGTAGTTGAACTGAGGTTTGCATACCTTCTGCGGCACCATACCCCGCTAAATTGTAGAAGAAGTTGTCTGGAGCGTCTGTTCCAGTCATGATTTCGGGCCTAATTCCGCCTTGTTGCCACATTGGGAAGCCTCCAATGATTTCTGCTTGGTCTACAACAACGCCATTACTGTTCAAAATACGCCATTGGTTCTCAGAATACTCTTGGAGCATTCCCATTCCATACTCAACGGCTCCTACATCCACGCTGTCTATCGCAGCATACCATGACATTGCCAGCCTTTCGTCAGGTGCAGTTAGATCATCGCCAGCGAAGATCACCGTTAGATAAAGTTGTGGGGTGTAAAAACTGAAGGTTGGTGAGGCTCCCAAAAATGTGTTTGGGAATGTTTCGACTGTTTGACCGAAACCTCCTGAATACTTTCGCACCTTGAATAACACTGCGTCGTCACCTGCTTGTGGTCCGAATGTCGTTGCCGAAATGCCGGGGAGCACTACATCTTGTAGAATGATGGGGTAGTTTGACACATAAAACTCATACGCAAAGTTAAAACTGGGTGTGTTTAGTGCTCCCAACAGATTACCGTCGTCAAAGAAGTCGCAGTGGTTCAGGGTGTGTCTCTTACCGTGTTGCAGGTTAATACGCTTCTGAACGATTAGAGAGCCGTCAGACCCTGTTCTAACGCCTTGTGTGTTGATTGTCTCTCGTATCTCGTGAATCGTCATTACTTACCCCCCTTCTTTTGCTTGTTGTAGGCGAGTCGGGCAGCACGGGTTCGTCGTGTCAAGTATTCTTGCGAGGACTCAGACTTTCGCTTAGATCGGAATTTAAACCGCTTGTTAAAAGTAATCCACGGGTTACGCTTACGACGCTTAGGCTTGGCAACAGTTTCTGTTATTGCTTCTGCCTCCATTTCGCCTTGCATAACATCTGCGACATTTCCGCCAGTAGGCATCAAAGTTTCGCCAGCCTTTATGTAAATAGTATGGCTTGGAGTAGAACCTGCGAGTAGTGCTGCATATTCATAAGCAGGAACGGCAACATAATCCAACTGAAAGGTCATTTGCCTGTCACCTACAATTACACCAGTGAGAACACCTAAGCCTCCTCCTACTGCGGCCCCTACTGGACCCAGTGGTGCTCCTGCTGCTGCACCTGCGGCACCAAGACCTGCTGCGAGAAGTGCTTTAGATTTAGCACGGTCAATTCTTTTGCTATCAGCCAAGGAGACCACCTTACTGGTCTTGGCCCTGCACGAGCATTTCAGTCAACTGCTTTTGGTTGATGCTGATAGGTTCAGCAATAATCATAACATCCAATTCAATACTCTTGTCATTGATGAGGCTCCACGAATCAGCAGCAACTCCGAAAAGAAGATCGGTAACGACCGGGAAACCATCAGGGTGAAGTGAATCAGTTGGGTAAGTATAGTGGTTGTCATACATGAAAGTGCTACCAGTTTGAGGAGGGTCAGTGACTGGTGCTGGGCCGAGGTAAGTAGACCAAGTCTCAATGTGAAGCACATCGGGAGAAGCAATACCGACATCTGCGGCATCTTCGTAAGCACGAGTAGTAGCGTAGACCTTCAGGTTTGAGCGTTGAATGTTAGTGGTTGAAAGGTTTTGGCTGAATGATTGAGAGTGATTGAAGTTGCCTGTGTTGCCCGCTTCGGAGTCCCGGAGCATCAAATTGATTTCTTTGATGGACAATCCCTTGCGTTCAAGGGTTGAAACATACTCAGAAAGGTCAAAACGACCATAAACTGTCGTCTGATTACCAGATGCGTCGGGTGTAAATTGTAGTCGGTCTCGTAGGATGAGGTCAGATCTGCCTTTTGCCATACATTCTTATTGGAGTTCTCGTCTATTTATACTTATGCATTCCATTAACCAGAGTAAAGCACAGTCAGATTTCAGGAAATGCATCCCACCATAGTATTTTTGCTTCCAATAATTGTCTGCGTAGCCAAAGTATCGAGCCATTTGAGTCCACGAGAACTCATACATCTCTTTTAATCGTAGAATATCGTCACGCTGAAAGTTCATGGCGGATTTTTCTGGGAGGATCGGCCAGTTCATTCTCGGTCACCCCAGTAACCTTCTTCAGTTTCAGTGATATAACAAGCCCAACCTTCCCATTCTGTTTCCTCAAATGTATCATAATCAGTTCCCCATGGACACATTAGTTTAAACCCTGTTGCTTTGCTGATAGGTTTGAGATAAAATTCTATGGCTGCATCATATTCTAACTTGTTTTCTTTATAAAGTTGCTCATCATAGTTGTGCCAATCCTGATAAGTGTTACCTTTTATCTGATAATTGATGATATTCTGAACTTTCGGGGAGTTATACAACTTGTAGACCCACATTTTGCTCCACTTTTTGCCGTCACGAGTCCTGATCCTTAAGTTATTCAAACTTTCGGCAATCTTAGCGAAACTTTTTGTTCTACCAGATTTCCTCGGTCGTCTGGCTTCAATCATCAACATTAGTATCATATATTCTTTTATGTAGATGCTACCGTCCTCTTTGAAGCCATACCCCGTTCCTTTGCCCCGCTTGGCTCGGTTATTGTGACCAGCCTTTGACCTCATCTTGATTTTTTCTAACTCAAGTTCAGATAACATGGACTGAATGTAGAGCACAGTGGTATCTTCAAATGGATTACAATCCATGTGGATGTCATACAATTTGATATTTCGCTCTTCGCAGAGAGATTTCAGTTGAAAAGTTCTTGCTCCGTCTCGACTAAACCTTGAGAAGTCGGTGACAAGGACGGTTGCATTCTTATACTCAGGTAAAAGTTCAGCCCACATGGTTTCACTCCATGGTTTTGCACCGGACCCAGAATCTTCATACCATTTATCAATCGTGATGTCATTGGCCTTTGCATACTCAATGATTCTGATTCTCTGGCTTTCGTTATCTTGCTTGTTTTTATCTGATACTCGTAACATCGCTATGGTTGTCATAACACTACCTATACGCTTCCGCTATATATACTTTTGCATAATCGTTTACCATGTGGTCGCAAGTGGTAAACGCAGTAAACGGAGGTAAACGCTCAGTTTTCAAATCGTTTACCACTTCGCTGCCTTTCAGTCAAGCGTTTTATACCCCTTGGTAAACGGAGTAAACGAAGTAAACGATATTTTTATGGGGGTCTGCATTTCTCAGACCATCAAAGTGATTCCAGAATCTAATTTCTGCACTGGTGGGAAGTTTGGACGGATCGGTCCAGTATTCAAAGATCCGAAATCTCGGACCAGAACCTTGAACCAATCAGGTGCGAGGGTGTCTGCATCACCGAATGCTTCGTCAAATGCTACCATTGTGCGACTTGCTTCCACTGCATCTCGTAGTTGAACTGAGGTTTGCATACCTTCTGCGGCACCATACCCCGCTAAATTGTAGAAGAAGTTGTCTGGAGCGTCTGTTCCAGTCATGATTTCGGGCCTAATTCCGCCTTGTTGCCACATTGGGAAGCCTCCAATGATTTCTGCTTGGTCTACAACAACGCCATTACTGTTCAAAATACGCCATTGGTTCTCAGAATACTCTTGGAGCATTCCCATTCCATACTCAACGGCTCCTACATCCACGCTGTCTATCGCAGCATACCATGACATTGCCAGCCTTTCGTCAGGTGCAGTTAGATCATCGCCAGCGAAGATCACCGTTAGATAAAGTTGTGGGGTGTAAAAACTGAAGGTTGGTGAGGCTCCCAAAAATGTGTTTGGGAATGTTTCGACTGTTTGACCGAAACCTCCTGAATACTTTCGCACCTTGAATAACACTGCGTCGTCACCTGCTTGTGGTCCGAATGTCGTTGCCGAAATGCCGGGGAGCACTACATCTTGTAGAATGATGGGGTAGTTTGACACATAAAACTCATACGCAAAGTTAAAACTGGGTGTGTTTAGTGCTCCCAACAGATTACCGTCGTCAAAGAAGTCGCAGTGGTTCAGGGTGTGTCTCTTACCGTGTTGCAGGTTAATACGCTTCTGAACGATTAGAGAGCCGTCAGACCCTGTTCTAACGCCTTGTGTGTTGATTGTCTCTCGTATCTCGTGAATCGTCATTACTTACCCCCCTTCTTTTGCTTGTTGTAGGCGAGTCGGGCAGCACGGGTTCGTCGTGTCAAGTATTCTTGCGAGGACTCAGACTTTCGCTTAGATCGGAATTTAAACCGCTTGTTAAAAGTAATCCACGGGTTACGCTTACGACGCTTAGGCTTGGCAACAGTTTCTGTTATTGCTTCTGCCTCCATTTCGCCTTGCATAACATCTGCGACATTTCCGCCAGTAGGCATCAAAGTTTCGCCAGCCTTTATGTAAATAGTATGGCTTGGAGTAGAACCTGCGAGTAGTGCTGCATATTCATAAGCAGGAACGGCAACATAATCCAACTGAAAGGTCATTTGCCTGTCACCTACAATTACACCAGTGAGAACACCTAAGCCTCCTCCTACTGCGGCCCCTACTGGACCCAGTGGTGCTCCTGCTGCTGCACCTGCGGCACCAAGACCTGCTGCGAGAAGTGCTTTAGATTTAGCACGGTCAATTCTTTTGCTATCAGCCAAGGAGACCACCTTACTGGTCTTGGCCCTGCACGAGCATTTCAGTCAACTGCTTTTGGTTGATGCTGATAGGTTCAGCAATAATCATAACATCCAATTCAATACTCTTGTCATTGATGAGGCTCCACGAATCAGCAGCAACTCCGAAAAGAAGATCGGTAACGACCGGGAAACCATCAGGGTGAAGTGAATCAGTTGGGTAAGTATAGTGGTTGTCATACATGAAAGTGCTACCAGTTTGAGGAGGGTCAGTGACTGGTGCTGGGCCGAGGTAAGTAGACCAAGTCTCAATGTGAAGCACATCGGGAGAAGCAATACCGACATCTGCGGCATCTTCGTAAGCACGAGTAGTAGCGTAGACCTTCAGGTTTGAGCGTTGAATGTTAGTGGTTGAAAGGTTTTGGCTGAATGATTGAGAGTGATTGAAGTTGCCTGTGTTGCCCGCTTCGGAGTCCCGGAGCATCAAATTGATTTCTTTGATGGACAATCCCTTGCGTTCAAGGGTTGAAACATACTCAGAAAGGTCAAAACGACCATAAACTGTCGTCTGATTACCAGATGCGTCGGGTGTAAATTGTAGTCGGTCTCGTAGGATGAGGTCAGATCTGCCTTTTGCCATACATTCTTATTGGAGTTCTCGTCTATTTATACTTATGCATTCCATTAACCAGAGTAAAGCACAGTCAGATTTCAGGAAATGCATCCCACCATAGTATTTTTGCTTCCAATAATTGTCTGCGTAGCCAAAGTATCGAGCCATTTGAGTCCACGAGAACTCATACATCTCTTTTAATCGTAGAATATCGTCACGCTGAAAGTTCATGGCGGATTTTTCTGGGAGGATCGGCCAGTTCATTCTCG
>Ga0255055_10003641_pt1 | contig 10338 bp, 11 predicted proteins | sample JV7_2_27_MG_FD_188633 | JGI IMG/M metagenome (GOLD analysis project Ga0255055, IMG submission 188633) | Seawater microbial communities from Jervis Inlet, British Columbia, Canada - JV7_2_27 | ecosystem: Environmental > Aquatic > Marine > Inlet | place: Canada: British Columbia | collected... | reverse complement strand
GGACGTTTGTTCCTAGGATCTCCGAGAGGTCTTTGTGGAAGTTGGCGGCGAATTCGGGGTCCTCGACGTAGGGTGTGCCGATCTTTTTGGCCCAGGCCATGGCCCGTTCCTCCTGTTGGTCGTTGAGGGTTAGGGTCTGGCCTTTGACTTTGATGGTGAGGCCTTGTCCCTCGTATCTGGGGGGGACCATGACTCCGTTGTGGGTGAGCTGCTTCATTTGGATCCTCTCGATGCGGGTTTCAGATGAGATGTAGACGGTTATCTATATTGATTTCTGGTCCGTTCATCTGGTTTCCGGGTATTTCTCCCTGATCTCCCTGTCGACCATGGCGGCTATGCTTGCGGTGGTTATGAGGACGTTCTTGGCGCCGAGGAGGTCGGCCAGTTCGGCGGGTTTCTGGTCCTGGGTTATGAGGAGGAGGCCGTGTTTCTTGGCGTGTTCGGCTATTTCGCGGTCCTGTTTTCCCGTGATGCCTTCGTCTCTGACGGTTGTGACTTCCCACCCCAGGACGGTGAGGTGGTCTTTGAGGCCGGTGTACATCTCGTCAAGGAGGAGTTTCATTGTTAGAGGGGGTGGTCGGGGGGTATCTATCGTTTTCGGGTTCTGGCTTGTCCGTGTGGCATAGGATAAGGGTTCCCGGGGGTTCACTGTTCCGTGTGAAGTTCAGGTAGGAGTGATCTGGCGCTCTTCCATATTTATCTCTGGAGCACTCTCCTCTCGTATCGCGCGTCGGGGGAGTATGTCGAAAGGGTTAGCCCTTTCCGGTGGATGGTTGTCAGGTCTTTTTCTTTTTGGGTTTCAGGAGTTGCATGAGTTCGTCCTCGCAGATGTCGAGCCTGAGGGTGCCGTTGGCCCCTTTCAGCTCCACGACCCTCCCCTCGATGAGGGTGATCTCCTCGAGTTTTCCGAGGGATCCCTCGATGAGGATCCTGTTCTGGATCCTGTTGGTGAGGGTGATGTTCTTGATATGGTTCTTGGATTTCAGCTCAATGGAGAATGAGTGTTCGTCGCATCTATCGTCCATGCCGGTTTCAATTTGGCAGAGCGTGGATTTCACATAAGGGCTCCGCATGAATGATGCTACGGTGTTAACATCGATTATGGAAAGCCATGAATTCACTTCGATCTGAAGATTGGAGCGTCGATGCCTGAGTCATTTTATATGGCTGATTCAGGAGGCCCGCTATCCGTCGGGGGCATTGAATGCTTAATCCTCTCTTTCGCTGGAGGCAAGGTGGTGCGCGAGCCTGAGGGCTTCACGCTCGCTGATTATAAACCAAAAATATGCCTTAATGTTTCAAGCCTCTCGGATCAAGCCGTATCGCTCTCTCATGCCCTCTATCTCGGCCAGGTCGAACTCGTCGAGCCGGTAGCTCCAATCGAGTCCATCTTGGTTCCCGTAGGTTTCATTTTCTTCGCCCTCGGCATCCTCCCTCTCCATGCGCTCCAGCATCTCCTCGAAGAGGTCGGCGTAGCGCTCGAACTCCTCCAGGGAGAAGCTCACCTCGGGCTCTTCTGGATTCAGTATAGAGACGGTTTCCTCCACCTCTACTCTCGCAATCACGTACATCCTTCTGGCTGCATTGACCCCGATTTTCGGGATAAAAACTCCGCATGCCCGATGATGGATTCCATGCAACGATGATGGGCTTACAGCATCGATTTTAGAGGGTCAGACACCCGATTGCAGCCCGGTCTAGGCCCCCAGGGCCTTCTCTATCTCGGCGGCGACGGGCATCGCGGTGAACCTATCGGAGACCTTCCCCGCCCGGAAGACGATGACCTGGGGGATGGACAGGACGTCGTAGTCCCTCCAGGTCTCGGTGGCCTCGATGTCCATCTCGAAAAAATCGGCCTCCCCCCCGAGTTTATCCGCTAGCGCCAAGAACTGGGGTTTGAAGACCTTGCACGTGGGGCAGGTGGGCGAGGAGAAGAGGACGACCGCTGTCCTCGAGGCGTGGAGCACCTTCCCCGGGAAATCCGAGTCGGTCAGGGAGGCCGCCTCCCCCGTCGTCTCTTTCTTGAAGAGGCCTCGGAGCCTCGAGAGGGCACCGGGATACTTCTTGTAGGCGATGCGGTAGCCCACGCGTTCCACGGCGGCCTCGATCTCGGCGAGTTGGGTGACCTCGGGGTCGTATGTGACCCTGAGAATCTTGGTCATGTAGCCCCCTCGCACGGCCTCGACTCCCTCGAGTTTCGCCACCTCCTTCTCCAGGAGGGGGATGCACGTGGGGCAGTCCATCCGGAGGATGGGTATCGTCTTCACGGTCAATGCCTCGGACATACTCTACAGCTCCGGCTTGAACCTCCTGAGCAGGAGGCTGTTGGAGACCACGCTCAGGGAGCTGGAGGCCATGGCCGCCGAGGCGAATATGGGGTGCATCTGTATCCCCCAGGGGATCAGCACCCCTGCGGCTATAGGTATTAGGGCGGCGTTGTATCCGAAGGCCCAGAACAGGTTTTGCTTGATCTTGGAGTATGTGGCTTTGCTGAGCTGGATCGCTGTGACCACGTCCATGAGGTCGTTCCTGATGAGTATGATGCCCCCCGTCTCCACGGCGACGTCCGTCCCGCTCCCCAGCGCGATGCCCACGTCTGCCTGGGCCAGGGCGGGCGCATCGTTGATTCCGTCTCCCACCATCGCGACGACGAGCCCCTCCCCCTGGAGCTTCTTCACCTCCCCCACTTTGTCCTGGGGGAGCACCTCCGCGAGGTACCGGTCGATGCCCACCCGCTGGGCGATGGCTTCAGCGGTGCGCTCGTTGTCCCCGGTGATCATCACCACCTGGAGCCCCATGCTCTTCAGCTTCGCGATGGCCTCGGGGGCGCTATCCTTTAACTCGTCGGCCACGGCTATCAGGCCCACCACGGCGCCCTCGACGGAGACGAAGACAAGGGTCTTCCCCTGGTCGTAGAACTCCTCGGCCTTCCCGCTGATCTCGGGGCTCATCTCCGCCCCGATCTCTCCCATGAGCCTCTGGGTGCCCACGATCATGGTTCTCCCGTCAACGGTGCCCTTGATGCCTTTCCCCGCGATGGCCTCGAAGTCCTTGGGTTCAGGCAGCTCCAACCCTTTCTCCCGGGCTTCCCTGACTATGGCCGCCCCGATGGGGTGCTCCGAGCGCCTCTCCAGGGAGGCGACGAGTCTCAGGAGGCCGTCGGGGGTTTCCCCGTAGACGTCGGTGACGGCGATCTCCCCTTTGGTGAGGGTGCCTGTCTTGTCGAATGCAATGGCCTGGAGCTCCCGGGTCTTCTCAAGGTAGTCTCCACCTTTGATGAGTATCCCGTTCTCGGCCCCCTTCGCGGATCCCACCAGGATCGCGGTGGGTGTGGCGATGCCCATGGCGCAGGGGCACGCGACGATGACCACGGAGATGAATGATGTGAGGGCGAACCCGAATGTGGCCCCCAGGACGTAGTACCAGACCGCGAAGCTGGCGATGCCGATGGCGATGACGACGGGGACGAAGTAGCCGGCTATGGTGTCCGCGAGGCGCTGGATGGGGGCTCTGCTGAGCTGGGCGTCCTCCACCATCTGGACGATCTGCTGGAGGGTGGTGTTCATCCCGATCCGTGTGACCTCGATCTTGAACGCCCCCTCCATGTTCACGGTGCCCCCGATCGCCTGGTCCCCAACCTTCTTGGAGACAGGGATGCTCTCCCCCGTGACCATGCTCTCGTCCACAGAGGATGCCCCCTCGATGATGTCCCCGTCCAGGGGCACCTTCTCCCCGGGCTTGATAATCAACACGTCGAAAGGCATCACCTCCTCAACCGGCACCTCCTCCTCGGAGCCGTCCTCGTTGAGTAGCCTGGCCACAGGGGGCTGCAGGTCTAGGAGGCGCCTCACCGCCTCGGACGCCTTCCCCCGGGCGATCTCCTCCAAGAGTTTACCCACCAGGATGAGGGCCAATATCATCGCTGCGGAGTCGAAATAGAGGTCACCGCTCGGAGCGACTCCCGGGAAGAAGACGACGAACGTGCTGTAGGCCCACGCTGTGGTGGTCCCCACCACGATGAGGGTGTCCATGTTCATATTCCTCGCCTTGGCCGCGAGCCAGGCCCCCCGGTAATACTTTCCGCCCGCGATGAACTGCACGGGGGTGGCGAGGAGGAATGCCCAGATGGGCTTGGAGAAGAACGGCAGAGGCCCCCTGTAGAACATGAGGAGCATCCCTGCGGCTGCGAGGATGGAGCTGAAGGCGACCATCCGCTTCAGCTTGATGCGCTCCATCTCCGGCTGGACGAACGTGAGCATGCAGGACTCGCTGCAGAAGTGGTAGGTCTTGCCGTCCACGTCCGCGGTGAACGCGGAGTGTTCCTCGTCGACGTGCATCCCGCACACTGGGTCTCGTGCCATGATGGTCAATGAGACTGTTTCAGGGGGATTAATAAATATATGTCATTTCCAGATATATCTGAACGAGCTGAGAGAGACCTCTAACACCAGTCACGCGCGCGTGTATCGTAGCCTGAGGCGCTCAATCTCGGCGCGGTCGAACTCGTCTAGGAGCCCTTCGAGGTCCCCGACCCCACTGGGCTCACACCTGTCGAGATCATAGAACATCTCCTCGAACAGGTCGCAGTAGAACTCTATCTCCTCAAGGGAGACTTCCATGACTCGGTCCCCAACCTCGACCGTTATGCTCCGCCGGCCCCGGACTGTGTCCGGGGCTCTGATGACTTGGAGTTGGCCTGAGCCCGCCCCCGGCGTCTCCCTTGCAGCTATCTCTTGCATCGGATTTTCACTCGGGATGGATACCCCTCCTGGGGATATAACCCTACATTTTCGAACAATTGAACTAGAATGTAAAACAGTGCCGCGAATCTTTTCATGGGAGCGTCCCGAGGGACTCTTCCAGGAAATCGAGGCGCTCGGTGAGGGAGAGGCCACTGAGGGCGATCCAATAGAGCCTGTCCCCCTCGGCCCAGATGTAGTGATGGGCGCCGTGGCCTTCGCTGTAGTACACGGCGGGATGGCCGTTCCCGGGGAGAGTCATCTCCCTGACATAGGTGTATCCGTCGCCCGGGTCGATCTTTTCGTTCATGAGGTCGAGGAGATCCTGGGCCTGCTCCTCGTCCTCGGCGAGGGAGACGTAGACTATGGCGACGGCGTCTTCCCTTCCCTCGTACTCGACGATGAAGGCGTCCACCATCTTCACCTCTGGGCTCATCAGGTGCATGACGTTGAGCTCGGAGAGGGCCTCGGACCCGGAGCTGAACCGGGCAATGGACATGGAGCCCAGCCTCCTCGGGAACCCATGGGTGCCCCCCGTGAGGCTCAGATACCCCGCGAAGGATACGACGGCAACGACGGCAACCAGGATGATCGCGACGGTTCTCCCCCTCATCCCTCACACTTTGGGCCGGAGCCCTCATATAACTTCTCCAAGGGCGCAAGTTTCTAGTGGTCTGAAACCCACTAGGACCCGTGAATTAGATGCCGAATGAGGGATTCTACGCCGATCTCGCGCTCCTGAACGGGAGGGTCCTGACGGTGGACGCCGAGGACTCCATCGTCGAGGCGGTGGCCCTTAGGGGGAACCTCATCGCGGCGGTGGGCTCCGACGAAACGGTCTCGGAGTGGATCGGGGAGGGCACCGAGGTCATCGACCTCCAGGGGAGGACGGCCCTCCCGGGTCTCATCGACTCCCACATGCACCCCGGCTCCTACGGCGCCTTCAAGGTGAGGGGGGTCCAGTGCGGCCCCGACCTGGAGTCCATCGAGGACCTCCTGGACGTGCTCAAAGGGAAAGCCGAGTCCACCCCCGAGGACCGCTGGATCCTGGGCTACTCCCTCGACGACGTACGGTTGGGGCGTTATCCATCACGGCGGGAGCTCGACGGCGTCACCCCGGAGAATCCCCTCTACATCCAGAGGAGGGACGGCCACATCGGCGTCGTGAACAGCCTAGCGCTGGAGGCCGGGGGCATCACCAAGGATACACCCGACCCTCCTCACGGGAAGATCGACCGGGACGAGTCGGGGGAACCCACGGGGGTCCTCAGGGAGCTCGCGAAGGACCTGGTCTACTCGAAGATACCGGGGAACACCGTGGATGACTATCATGCCGGCCTCAGGATGGTGAACGCCGAGTTCCTTTCCCTGGGGCTCACCACGGTCCACGCCTCCATGACCACCAGCGACGAGTTCAAGGCCCTCCAGCGGCTCAAGCGGGACGGCGAGCTCGCCCTCAGGTATTGCGTCCACGCCTCCGGCCGGGAGGACGGGGTCCTCGAGGCCCTCATCGCCGCGGGGATCCAGACCCCCTTCGGGGACCACTGGCTCAAGATCACAGAGATCGAGTGGGTCTTCGACACCAGCACCAGCGGGCGCACCGCAGCCTACTACGACCCCTACGTCGGGGAGCCCGACAACTACGGCATACTCCTCTACGACCAGGAGGACATCACCGACAGGGTGACCCGGGCACACAAGGCCGGGCTCCGCGTGGGGCTGGACGGCATCGGGGACAGGGGCATCGACCGGGCGCTGGACGCCATCGAGGCTGCTCTCACGGAGGAGCCCCGGGATGATCACCGCCACCGCATCGAGCACTGCTGCTACGTCCCACCCAAGATCCAAGACAGGCTCCTCGAGCTGAAGGTCATCGATGCCTCCGCCAACGGCTTCCTCCACGACCTCGGGGATGCGTACAATGCGAACCGGGGGGAGGCCCAGATGCGCTGGATGTGGCCCCACCGGACGCTACTCGACCGGGGCATCCCCGCCCCGGCCCACAGCGACTGCCCCGTCTGCAGCCCCAACCCCTGGCTCGGGATCTACGGCCTCGTGACCCGGAAGACGAGCGGCGGGGACACCCTCTACGCCGGGGAGGGGATCACCCCCATGGAGGCCATCAGGGCCTACACCATTGACGGGGCCCACTCCGCATGGGAGGAGGATTTCAAGGGGAGCATAGAGCCCGGGAAGCTCGCGGACCTCGTCGTCCTCGACAGGGATCCCCTCACCATCCCCGCCGACGATCTGAAGAACGTGAAAGCGGTCATCACCATCCTCGACGGAAAGGTAGCCTACAGACGAGACGAGGCTTGACGGGTTAGAATGACTGGGGCACGCGGGCGCTCGCTCGCATCCCACTATTTAAGAGAGTTGAGCCCCTGAAGAGAGGCTCAGATGACACTCTCATCCTGGAGCAAGCGGCTTTCCCTGGAAGGGAACATGAGGGTCTTCGCGGTGCAGACCCTGGTCTCCCAGCTGGGCTTCGGGATGTTCTACGTCATCTGGCAGCCCTACATCCTCAAGACGGGGGTGAGCGTCGTGGGGCTCGGGATGATCCAGAGCGTCATCAACATCAGCACCGCGGCGGGGCTCATCGTCTGGGGCTTCCTCGCGGACAGGATCGGCCGCAAGCCCGTCACCCTCGCAGGTTACGCGTGCAGATTCATCGCAATCCTGGCCCTCGTGGTCTCCCAGAGGATAGAGTTCCTCCTCGTCTTCGCGTTCTTCGTCGGTTTCTCCAGCCTCTTCATGCAGGGTAACCCGGGGAAGAGCGCCCTGGTCTCCGAGTCCGTGGACAGCACCTCCCGGGCGACGGCCTTCAGCGTCCTGATGTCCATATCGATGATCACGAACACTGTCACCGCCTCCGCAGGAGGCTGGATCGCCCTCAACGCGGGATTTTCCCCCATATTCTATCTCTGCCTCGTGGGGGAGGGCCTGGGGCTCATCCTCATGAAGATCTACCTCAGGGAGACGCTCAAGCCCGCAGTGGAGGAGACGGAGAAAAAGAGCTTCCTGGAAGAGGTAAAAGGTTTCCTTGTCCCCGAGAAGGGGATAGGGCGCCTCTACGCCATACTCCTCGTGATGGGGTTCGGGTACAGCACGGGGTTCAGCCTCTTCTACGGGACCCTCGTGGACAACTACGGTTTCACAGAGCTCCAGCTGGGGCTCCTCTCGTCGGTGTTCAACCTCTCCTGGGGGCTCTCATCCATCCCCATCGGGAAGCTCACCGACAGGGTGGGGAAGAAGCCCATGCTCATTACGTCCTGGGTCATGGCGATGATATCCCTCCTCGGCATCATGGCCTTCAGAAGCTTTCCCGCCTTCCTGTTCTTCCAGGTCGTTAGCGGCCTCGACCCCTCCTTCTGGGTCCCCGCATGGATGGCCCTCATCTCCGAGAAGGTACCATCGGAACGCCTCTCGACGGCACTCGGCAAGATAAACGCGGCCTCGAGGATCGCCAGCATCCCCGCCCCTTGGCTCGGGGGGCTCCTATACGAGGCATGGGGTTTCGGAGCCCCCCTCGCGGTCCATCTGATCTGCCTGCTGATCTCGGGGGCACTGCTCTTCACATTGAAGGAGTAAGCCCAGTCCCCGTTCAGTCTTCATTTCCGCGGAGCTCCGCCCAGATCCGCTCCCCGATGTCCTCCTCGGATCCCGTCCCGCCGATGAAGGTCCATCTGTTGGAGCGAGCCAAAGCCCGGGCACGGGAGCCAATCTTCTCGAGCTGCTCCTGGGACTCGAACATCTCCCTGTCGGACTCCCGCAGCGCGACGCGCCTGTGAGCCTCCTGGGGATCGACGTCCAGGAATATGGTATGCCGGGGCCTCGGGAGAAAGGTGGCGAAGAAATGGTAGGCGAAGGCCCCGAGGGGGAAAGGGAGATACGCGGTGCCCATGAGGTACCTGACGTAGACGACGTAGTCGCATCTCCGCCAGGGAGTCCTGATGACGCTCATGATGACGTCGGCTATGTAGAACATCGCCGAGGCAAAGTGGGCGCTTAATCCCTCCGCGAGGAGGAAGCGCCTCGCCCTGACCCCCGCCCAGTTATCCCCCTCGGGATGGAAACGCGCGTAGACCGTGTATCCCCTCTCCTCGAGGCGATCCCTGAGCCTCAGAGCCTGGGTGGTCTTCCCCGAGGCGTCGATGCCCTCGACCACCACGAAGACCAGCTCAGAGACCCCCCGAGCCCAGATAGAACGTCAGAGCCCCCAGGACCGGCACAGCGATGTTATCCGAGCCCCGGGGAGACAAGGCCTCAGCCACCGTGCAGACAAGGGCCGCGGCCACCGATGGGAACATCCTCTGGGCCAATGTGAATGATTGCACCGACGATATGCAGGCGAGGCCTATGAGCATGCTCGCGAGGCTCACCGCGAACATCGCGACGGACCCCTCCAGGGTCTTCCCGTTCAGGGTCTCCCGCTTCCCCATGCGACGCCCCACCAGAGCGGCCGAGCTGTCCCCGTAGGCCATGGGGAGGACTCCGGCGGCGACGACGTCGGGCCGCGTCGGGAAGAGAACCACTAGGAGGGTGAAGGAGATCGAGTAGAAGATGAGCCCCGCGTGATGCCCCTCCTCGGTGAGGTCGGCTAGGCTCCCGAGCATCGCCCTGAGCCGGGGGGTCGGGGAGTAGGGGGAGACGAGGAAGGTGACCAGGATGAAGGGGGCCGCTATGAGCGCGGAGGCCGGGGGCCACCGGAAGAAGGGTATCACCAGGACGAGGTTCCCGATCATCGCGTGGAGAAACTTCCTGGAGGAGCCCCGGGAGAGCCCCAGCACCCCCTCGAGGCGCCCGGAGACCGCGATGAACGCGAGGACGTAGCCGTAGGAGAGGAGAATGAGGATGCCGTCTCCCGTTCCCGGTCCCTGCAACTCGTCCTCCTCCAGATCATGAAGGTTGAGGGAAGGCGTGAAAGAGTTTTCCCCTCCCGACCCACCCCGTTTTTATAAAACTCCCCCGAATGATCAGCAGTCCAGCCATGATAGACGGAGAAAGAGACCTGGGCCTCTGGGTCACGGAGGTCGTGAGGGGCTACGTCAACGAGTCCCCCGGGAACACGCTGCAGAACGAGGCCGGCGAGAGGGCCTGGGCTGCTCCCCTGGTGGGTTTCTCCAGCGGCGCTGATCCCCTCTACCCGTTCTACAAGGAGGACATCGGCCCCTTCTTCATGACCCCCGTGGAGTGGTTCGATGCGGCTTACCCGGGAATCGAGGTGGACCCCGGCGAGCTCACGGTGATCAGCTGGGTCCTCCCCCAGACCCAGGCGACCAAGGCGGAGCACCGCCTCCCCCGTAGGATGCCCACGGAGAGGTGGGCGAGGGCGAGGGTCTTCGGCGAGGCGTTCAACGTCAATCTGAGGGGGCACGTGGTGGAGACCCTGAGGGAGATGGGTATCCGGGCGGTTTCTCCGATGATCCACCCCGGCTGGGAGAGACACAAATCGGAAAAATACAACTTCGCCTCCAACTGGTCCGAGCGCCACGCCGCCTACGCCGCCGGCCTCGGCACCTTCGGTCTCTGCGACGGCCTCATCACCCCGAGGGGGAAGGCGATGAGATCCGGCTCCGTCATCGCGAGGATCAGCATC
>Ga0255055_10003640_pt1 | contig 10342 bp, 7 predicted proteins | sample JV7_2_27_MG_FD_188633 | JGI IMG/M metagenome (GOLD analysis project Ga0255055, IMG submission 188633) | Seawater microbial communities from Jervis Inlet, British Columbia, Canada - JV7_2_27 | ecosystem: Environmental > Aquatic > Marine > Inlet | place: Canada: British Columbia | collected... | reverse complement strand
GGCAATTAAACCACCCTACTATGGATATTTCAGGCACTGCCCCAGCCGCAAAAGTCCTCTCCTACCTCACACGTGAGAACGGACGGGGCTACCTGAACCTGCTGTATAAGGAGATGGTTTATGACACTGATAATGACACTGTCCTAGCCAGAACATCCGCAGGTAGTCATACCTATGATCAAGGTGGTATCTACATATTCCAAGACCTGGACAACCCTACATTCAATGGTATGGCTATCCAATACACAGGCAGCCAGATTAGTGGGGTACTGGGAACTGGTCTGTTTGATGATGAGACCCTTGGTGAAGATAACCAAATTATTGTCAATGCAACTGGAGCAGTGCTTGTAGGTTGGCAAATCTGGGACGGTAACGGCTGGGGTGATAACAACAAGTTCACCGTACTAGATAACGAAACCACCGAGACTGATGACAACGGCAACACCATCATCGTAGGTCAGAAGCGAATTGAACTACTTAACTTTATTGGAGATGCAGAATAATGACTGATCTTTCCTATTTTCAAGAGCCAGTCGAAGTACTGGTGACTGAGGAAGTAGGGCACATGGATGAGGCTACCTTTGACTGGGTAGTCGACTCCCCTGCCGTATACGAGACTCAGCAACAAGAACGTAAGCGTCCTCAACAAGTAAGTCATTCTGACCTAGAGCGTATCATCGGTAAGAATATTAACGGTGATAAGTTAGATGCTAAGATTGTTCTCCAACAAGAAGCAGTACAGTGGCAGTGGTACGACAAGTACCAGGATTACCTTACTGAGAAGCTAGATGCAGAGGAATGGAACACAGCTAACGCTGGTACGTTCCTAGATGAAGATGAAGTAGAGTATACGGTAGAGCCTAAAGCATTGCCTGTAGCTCCTACACGTCCTCCTATCATCACTCCTGCTGTGTGGCGCACAAACAACTATACTATCTTACGTCAAGCATCTTATGGTACTTGGCAAGAACAAATGGAAATGTTGTATGATGATCAGGTCAATGGCACATCTACTTTCAGGGATGCTATAGCTGCTGTTAAGACTAAGCATGCCAAGGGAGGTGTGTAATGGTAGGCTTTCTCGGAGGTAATTTCGACTTTACCAAACTACAAGAAACACTAGCTGCTAAAAAGAAAGCAGAAGAAGATGCTAAGAAAGCGCGTATCGGAGACACCCCTGTCTTCGCCGAAGGTGGTGAAGAACGTGCTAAGCAGGTAGGGGATGTTGTTCAACAGAACATCACAGATCCTAAGATCCCTTCCAAGGCAGTACAAACAGCTACTAAGTTACAAGAGACCCCTGGTCAGTTCATAGGTGAGAAGAGAGTACAGACAGGTACACGGACTATCAATCGTCCATCTCGTTTCGGTGGTCCTTTTGAAGTACCTACCTTTGAGACTCAGCAAGACACCTCACAGTTCGAACAGAAGGAAGGTGAGGCTCTTGATCCTGCACAAGCAACAGCTGAAGCACAGCAAGACCCTAACAACATGCAAGCAGCTAGGGTTGATCCTAGTCTTGTAGGTGAAGGTGCTCAGGTTGAAGCAGCACAAGGCACCATCCCTAATGAGATCACAACATCCGGTCGTCTGACTGAGTTGTTGTCTTCTGGTGATGAGGAAGGTATCCCTGCATTTGCACAACCTGCTCTAGCTAAAGTAGACCGTATGCTTGCAGCACGTGGTCTATCTCGTACATCCATCGGTGCTGATCAACTATCTAATATGTTGATCCAAGCTGCTATCCCTTTAGCTCAAGCTGACAGTGCTGCTCTTGTACAGAACTTCTCACAGAACCTCAGTCAAGAACAGCAAGCTGCAATGGCTAACGCTGGCTTCCAACAGCAGGCACTCCTCAGTGACCAAGCTGCTGTTAATGCAGGACAACAGTTCAATGCATCTAGCCAACAACAGACTGACCAGTTCATGGCTTCCCTTAAGAGTACAATTGAGAAGAGTAATGCAGATCGTATTACTGCTACCTCTCAATTCAACACTGGACAAGCGAATGCAGTGAACCAGTTCAACAGTCAACTGGTATTCAACCGTGATCAGTTCAACGCAAAGAATGCCTTGGCCATCGAGCAATCGAATGTGTCGTGGCGTCGTGAGATGAACAAGATCAACACACAATCACAGAACGCTGTCAATCAAGCTAACGCTATGAACGCTTTCAATATGAGTAACCAAGCTCTTACCTTTATGTGGCAAGAGATGCGGGATGCAGCTAAGTGGTCATTCGAAGGTAGCCAGAATGATAAGCAACGTGCATCTTCACTAGCACAAGCAGCGCTCGGTAACGAGTCTATCAAGAAAGCATCTGACATGGCCATGTATCAACAAGGCGGTGCAGCTCTCATTAACATGTGGCTCGACTAACAACTAGAGGTAATACACACAATGGGTTTTTTAAAGAAACTAACAAAGCCTTTCAAGAAGATCGCTAAAAAGATCAAGAAAGTAGCTGGTAAAGTGATGGGTGGTGTTATGAAACTCCCAGGCTTTAAGCAGCTAGGTAGCTTATACAATAAAACGTTCGGTAAGTTAGGACCTCTAGGTGCCATCGCAGCCAGCTTCGTACTCCCTGGACTAGGTAGTATGATATCAAGTGCTTGGACAGGTGCCCTCACTGGTAACTTTGGAGCGATAGTACAGACAGCAGCTAAAGGTCTTCAGACTTTCGGTAACGGTATGAGCCAGTTCGGTAGTGGCATTACTGAGCGGATCACAGGTGCTTGGACAGAGATGGGCGGTGGTGAGCTGACTAAAGGCATTACTGATACCTTTCAGAAAGCATCCGACTGGGTGACAGGTGGTAAATCCCCTGCTGACTTCAACATTGGTGCCCCTTCTAGTATGTCTCCTGCAGCACAACAAGCAATGAATGCTAACCCTGAACTGATCGGTGCAGCTAATGCACAAGCACGTAATCAGTTTGCTAGCATCACTGGTGCACAGAAGACAGAAGCTCTTATGGGTTCTGGTATGCCTACGGAGATCGCAGCTCAGATGGGTCCAAAGCAGATTGCAGATCAATTCGCCCAGACTCCAGGCCTAGCTAACAAGACACTACTACAAACTACTGGTAAGGAAATGGCTAACGTCAACATCCTCGGTAGAGAAGTAGCTAAGACTATGCCTAAGCCTACTAGCTTCGCTAAGAAAGCACTTAAGGGTGCAGCTGCTACGCTGCTAGATAACTCTCTACAACCTATCGATACTTCTATGGCATCAATTGGAAAGGGTTCACTTGATGCATTCGGTTCTCAACGTGCTGGTGCAGGTGGTGTAGGCGCTATGGGTGGACAGTTCCTTACTCCACAACAACAAGCGTTCTTCCAACAGCACGCTTCACTACTCGGACAGGTGGGATAACTTATGGCACAAGAACAAATGGAACAAGTAGCCGGCCAGGCAACTGGCGGCAGTGATATGTTTGATGCACCTATTCCTGGAGCGTCCCTTACTAATTCCAAAGAGACACCACAGCCCTATGAGACTGCTCCTGAGATGAACACAGCTGAAGAAGTCATTAAGGATGTGTGGGAACGTCTCCGTGAGAATGAAGAGGCACTTGACGGTGTACTCGATAGTATGCGTGACGGTATGCCTCTTGAAGATCTGGCACAGATGCTTCTGTTTGAGGGCTTCAGTCAAGGTAAGTTCAACCCTGATGTCGTACTTAATACAATCGAGCCTACCATCTACCTCTTGGCTTTCCTAGCTAACTGGGCAGAGATCCCTGCAGAGATTTACCCTGAAGAAGACTTTGAAGCTGAGGGTGCTGAAGATGATGCAGTGTCTAATGTCTTGGCAGCAATGGAGAGTGAAGAGATTGGAGGCGAAGTAACTGTAGGTAAGACCACATTGAAACGTCCTTCCGCTATCCCTGACTCTCTGTTGTCTTCAGATCAACTTCCTAAGAAAGGAGGAGAAGCATAATGGCTGGTATTGGAAACGTACTCCTAGGTATGGCCTCGGGAGCTGCTGGTGCAATCAATAAAGATGCTGAAGCTAACCGTGAGTTCATACGTAAACGTCAATCAAAGGTAGCTGACTCTCAACTGATACGTCAGGAGAAGGCATATGACAAGCGACGTGCAGATTATGACAACGTAAAGAAGAACGGCACTGGCCCGAATGCTCAGTATGTGTACGCTATGGGTATCTTCAATGACCCTAAGAAAGCAGCGGCTGCAGCACACGCAGGTGTCTTCGCCAATGCTGTTGCAAATATTAAAGATCCTGGTGAGTTTGTACCTTATGATGTTGGTATCTCTGACCAAGAGGCACGTAACAGATATGGTAGAGATACCTTAGGTGGTAAGCTCTTGAGCAAGTTCGGTATAAATGAAGAGCGTCGTAGAGAATTCCGTAAGGATGAATCTGCTGGACGTGATGCTGAATTGGAACAACTCTCACAACAAGCAAGAGTAGCTATGGGTGATGAGACTCCCACACAGCTCACTGACGCCACGAGTGATGTCCTACCTAGCTCAGTACCTATAACAGGAGAAGTACCCGTACAGGGCACTACAGGCGCTCCTACAGGCGCTCCTACAGACACTCACGCTGCAGAGGCTGCCTTGTTCGCACCTGAAAGGGATCTCCAACCACCTCAGCTACAGTACGTACCTAGTTTAGGTAAGTCAATCATGCTTCAGTTCGACTCTGAGAGTCAAGAGTTTGTATCAGGCGACAGTGTCTATAAGATGGCTGATGTCGAGAAAGCTCCTGTCAAAGATAAGAAGAACTATGAGGAACTGTCAGCTCTACGTACGAAGCTTAATGAGGGTACGATAACTCCTGAAGAAAAGAGACGTCATAACTTTCTCCTTAACTCAGTGGCTCCTTGGAGACATGTTACTCTTGACCTTCCTAGTGGTGGCAAGACCACTGAAGTATTCCGTGTAGATCCTCTGACTAACGAGCGTGTAACTATTGATACTGCTGGTAAAAAGTCTGCTGCGACCCTTGATACAATGAGTGAACGTACAGCTGAAGCTACAGGAACCTTCTTGGCGCACAACGTATCTCTTAATACTGGCTACAGTGAAAACACTATAGCTGCTCTTGAGAATATGGATGATGAGGCAAGAGCAGGTTTGGAACTTGTTCTAGGTGCACGTGCTGAACAATACAAGCAAAATCCTGGGGTTACTACTGACCAGAAGGCCTATGAGCTAGCTTTGAAAGAGCTTGAGACAGCTATCCCTGTACCTCCTGCGGTATCGTGGTGGGCATCACCTGAGTATATCTTCGATATGCAGGCAGGACTAGATATCCTAGAAACACCTGCTGTAGTTAGTGATAAGCCAGCTGATTTGATGGCAAAACCTAGCGTGAAGACTAAGACTCTTATGAGCACACCAAATGCAAGTGACGAACAACCAACTGTTGCGCTCACACGTGATCAGAAGATAGCCAAGGCTCGGGCATTTGCGCAGGCTCGGCAGCAACAATAAAGGAGTAGCAACTCATGGCTATTAATTTCGAACAGATGTCTGACGAAGAGTTGGACGCCTACCTAGCTCAGCAGGGAGACGCACCAGTTGCGCCTCCTGTTCCTACAACTGCACCTGCCGTTTCGGGAGAGCAGCAAGAAGAACAAGAAGCCACACCAGTTGATCCAGAACAGATGACTGATGCACAGCTAGATGCCCTCCTCCTTGAGCAACAAGATATACTACAGCAAGAAACTTCTTTCGATCAGATGTCTGAAGAAGAGCTGGATACTTACCTAGCTGAAAATGAGCCCGAAGAAAAGGAAGAAGACCCTCTTGCAGATAGGTCCTTTGATGTTCCTGATACAGAGGGAGACTTCGTAGGGAAACCTTCCGATGTCCCACCTGTTAAAGAAGGTGCAGATTTCTGGGAAGATGTGAGTGATGTCTCAAAGGACATCGCCATACAGACTGTCGCAGGTATTAACGCAGGTGGCCAAGAGATTATGAACACGGTCACGGGTTTCCTTGTTAATGAAAGACCTTTCAAGGATCGTAATATCTTCGGTGATGCTGAAACAACTGCTGGTGGTATAGCTGAAAGTGTCGCCCGTTTTGGAACTGGCTTCGCTGTCGCTCCTGTTAAAGCACTTGGTTTCTCCGTACAAGGTTCTCGTGCCCTTAATACCCTTGTACAGGGAAGTGCACGTGGGTTCGTAGGTGACTACGCAGTAACCAATGCACAAGATAAGACAACAGCCAACCTCATGAAAGAGCTAGGCGCAGACAACTTTATCGTCAATGCACTAGCTGTAAACGAAGATGACTCGTTGCATACTGTAAAGTTCAAGAGTGGTCTGGATGGCATAATCTTAGGATTTGGTATCGGTTCTATCTTTGAGTACGGTCTTAAGCCTGCGGCTAAAATCGTTGGCGATAAGGTGACGGACACTAAGATCGGTATAGATATGCTGACAGAGTCTAAGAAAGCTAGGCTTGATAGAGAGACAGAAGATCTCTTCCAAATAGCTGACACTGATTTCCCTCAGCATGTGCCTGTAGTATCCGCTGACGGTACTATCACTCTTGCAGCAAAGTCTCCTTCATCTGGCCAGCAAGTAATGGATGATATCCAAGCTCTCCAGATACAGGACACCGTCGATCGTAAGATGGTAATCTTGAAGGAACGTCGTGCTAAATTCGAAGAAGACCAAGCTGTGATGGATCCTTTGAAGACAGGCGAATCTCTTAAGACTCGTAAGCAAGCTAAGCAGAATATCTTTGTTATCGAGAAAGATATAGAGAGGCTCGATAAAGATATTATCAAGGCTGAGGAAGCATTAGAAGAAGCTACTAAGCGTCTTGACAACACACCTATCCCTAAGTCTGTGATCGATGAAGACCTTGCTGAGCAAGCTGTACCTGGCCCAGCAGGTCAAGTAACAGAAGGTGGTTCGATCTACCGTGAGCTAGCTACTAACCAGAAGAACATTCTGGAATCTTTGGACAACCTTCAAAAGAATAAGTTGCAAGCAATGGAAGATATCACCGGTCAGAAGTTCATCTTACGTGAACTGACTGATGATGCACAAGCAGCGAAAGCTCTACGTAACAAGGAAGCTCTACGTCTTCGTGGTCCACTACCACCTCAGTATGAGGAGATTGTATTAGAAGATCTAATACCTCTTGCTGCTGGTAAGGCTGCTGGTAAGGTAGATGCGTCTAAGAAAGCACAAGTACCTCGTCCTATTTCACAGCCTGTCCAGCGTCTCAACCCTGATGCTGCTGAGAACATGCTACCTACCAATGAGTGGGATGCTCTCGGTCATAACTTGTTCCACCTCCCTCGTCCAATCGAAAGAGTATGGGCTAAGGTTAATGAGCTAGGATCTTCAGTCATCTTCCGATCTGCTGACAGTATGAAGAGTCTTGGAACAGTCTCTCGTACCGCAGCTCACCTATCTAACATGCTTCGCCACGATACATCTCGCAAAGCTAAGAAGGCAGGTAACTACGGTTACACAGAGAGCGTACAGTTCCTATCAGGTAAGTACAAAGCTGACATGTCAGACACTATCCAGAAGTTTCTTAAGGATGAGGACCTCACACGTTGGGGTAACCTCACTCCTGCAGCTAACAAAAGTATTGCTCGTATACTCCGTGGTATCGATGTTGAGAATGCACCTGCGCACCACAGACGGGCTGCTGAAAGACTCCGAGAGATCTTGAATGACTTTCACGGAGAAGCTAAGACAGATGTACCAACAGGCTTCATCGAGAACTTCTTCCCACGTAAGTGGAAAGCAGGGAACATGCATAAGCAGGCTGATAAGGTACGTGCTAAGCTTAAGGCCGCAGGACATTCTGACGAACGTGTCGATGAGATCGTACGAAAGCTTGTCAATGAAATGAACGAAGACTTAGGTGCCGTTCGTGCCCTTCGTGGAGAGGATGACTTCTCTTTCCGAGGTAGTAAGTTCTTGAGTTCTGGTTCTCGCTCTGTTGAGATAGACGAGCTAGACTTCGAAGAGTTCCTTGATGATGATATTTTAAATGTCCTCAACAACTACTTCGAGAATGGCTCACGTAAGATAACATACAACGATATGTTCGGTTACGATGGCGGTAAGGTCCACAAGATGGTAGAGGCTATCACTATAGAGGCTCGTGAGGGTGGACGTCCCATTCTTCCACAAGAAACAAAAGCACTGAAGAATCTTCTGTCTAACGTACAAGGTATGCAGAAGTTCGGTAATGCATGGGATGGTGTGAACACAGCGGTAGGTACTACGATGCGTGTCATGCACCTTGGTATGGCTGTGCTTGCTTCCTTCGGAGAACCTTTCATTCCCTTCGGTAAGGCAGGTTTCTTACAAGCCACTAAAGGTATGACTAAGGCTGCCACATCTATTCCGAAGCACTGGGCTTCTAAGGTACTTAAAGGCGTACCTGAGGCAGAGGCTTATGCCGCAGCACAGCGTGTCAACTTGGCACTAGATGCTGCTGCTGCTGAACGTCTAAGCTCTTTGTTAGGCGGAGAAGTACTCACTGGCTTCGCAAAGAAACTGAACAATGCATTCTTTAAAGCCACACTCCTCACAGAGTGGGTGAAGATGGTACAAGTTGCAGCATTCCATACAGGGCGCTCTGTCATTACAGATAACTTAACCGTTCTTGCTAAGGGTGATGTGTCTGGTATCGTTTCTAGTGGAGCTATGCGTGAGAAGAAGCTACGGAATGAACTAGAATCATTAGGTGTTGATGTAGAAGCAGGTATCCGTTGGGTCAAGGGTGGTAAGAACATAGATCATCCCTTCATGGAGATGATGGATCGCGGGTCACTCCGCTTTGCTAATGACTCTGCACTACATCCTGATGCTGCAGTGAGACCTAGTATCCAGAACCGTCCAGAAGCTTTACTCTTGACACAGTTCAAGGCGTACCCTACAGCATTCTCTAACGTAGTCCTAAGAGACTGGGGAACTGGTCTTACTCAAGGCTCACCCTTAGAGATAGGGACAAAAGCTGCACGTGTATCTGTTGCTACTGCTCTTATCTTAGGTGCCACCGGATATGGTGTGGATCTACGAGAGCTTATACAGTACCACGGGGAGAATCCTCACAAGGTAGGTCAGACTAGTCAAGAGCGTCTTATAGACAATATGGATGTCTCAGGTATACTTGGACGTGCTGCGATTGTTAAGCACGCTTTTGATGCAGACCGTTACAACCAAGACCCTATGTTCGCATGGGCCGGTCCTGCTATTGGTAAAGGTAAGGAGCTAATTAGTGGACTGGTTGAACTAGCCACTGATGATACAGGTAAAGGGCAAAAGACCCTTGGTAAACTAGCTTCTAGGTCTCTAACTAACGCTCTCCCAGTAGAGATAATGATGAGCTTTGCCAGTAACGATGGCTCTCAAGCTGTACGTGAGAACCTTCGGACAAGCCTAGATGGCACCACGCCTCGGGAGCAACGTAAGAAAGAGAGGCAGCAAGCCAGGGACAAGAGAAAGGCAATGAGGAACAGAGGTAATGACATGGGTTTAGGTATCGATATAGATATCTTTAACGCTGTAGCTGCCCTCTATCCTACAGAGTTCATGTCTTTATTTGATGACGACGATCCTACTGCACATACCATTGAGGATAGTGAAGTCAATACCCCTGATGAATCTTGGTTGAATGAGAATTCTCCACAACAGAAGCCTTCTAAAGATACTAAAGCATTCAAAGCTGCGGACATCTTCGGAGATACGGGCAAGACTGCTGCAGAGTTCTGGGCTAAGAGCTACAACGCTGAGCACAGTCAGTTCAAAGATCCTAAGAAGAGAGCTGAAGTACTCGCAGAGAAGACTCAAGCTTTTGAAGATGCTCAGAAGATTGAGGTCTTGCCTGAAGTGAAGGTAGCCATTGCTGACATTGTAGACTCAGGTGTGTTTGCACTAGAGTTTGAGAAACGTAACATGGACCTTGAAGGTACGAAGGTTGCTCTTGAGAATATCTCTAAGATAGAAACTGCTGGTGGTCGTAATAATGAGATCAGTAGCGGCGCTGCTGGTGGTATCCTACAGGTTATTCCATCTACCTTTAAAGGACTTGTCAGTGACACTCAATTAATAGGCGACCGTGCCTTATCTTTCTTAGGTAAGGATCGTGAGTTTCTCACTGGCCTCTCTAATAAAGAGATTGGTGAGTACTTACGGGATGATAATCGTGCAGGTGCACTCTTCGGAACAGCGGCCTTTATCGATATCTCTAAGAATGCTCAGATTAATTTCGGTGAGGTCTCTCCACTTGAACCTATCGATCAGATGGAGCAACTCCTTCGCCGACGTGATGGACAACCAGAAGAGGTAACTAACTAATGATAGCACAAGTAAGACCGACTACATACC
>Ga0255055_10003638_pt1 | contig 10344 bp, 6 predicted proteins | sample JV7_2_27_MG_FD_188633 | JGI IMG/M metagenome (GOLD analysis project Ga0255055, IMG submission 188633) | Seawater microbial communities from Jervis Inlet, British Columbia, Canada - JV7_2_27 | ecosystem: Environmental > Aquatic > Marine > Inlet | place: Canada: British Columbia | collected... | reverse complement strand
AACTGTCGCAGCGTCAGCAGCCATCTCTCCCCGGATCGAAACCGAATCCGTGTAGACACTCAGTTCCTCTCCTGCAAAGGCAAGGTGGAGTTTGTCGCCCGCGGGATAGGCCAAGGAGCGTACCTCTCCGTCGACGGACGTCGGGATGAGCAAGTCCGAGGAGGCGGGATTCGCGTTGAGGTGCCAGCCTGCACGGATCCGGAGCTCCACGGTAAAAGGACTCCAAGCCGATCCGCCGGGTCTGGGAGCCCGATTCAGCTCGGCTTCGACAATCTGGTGTGCCAGATCCGTCACCGGGTCCGCGGTTGTCGGGCCGTCAGCGGTGCCCGGAGCCATGTCACGGGCCATCAGCACCGCCAGTGCGACCGCTGGCATTCCGGTCTGTACCTGCTCGAGCTCGGCGGCAAAGGCTCCGATGGCGGTTGTCGCCCGAGCCCTATAGAGCGGACGACCCGTAAGCTCCGCCAGGCGCAGCAGGTTGGCGATGGCGACACCGTTGCCAGCCGGGATGGCTCCGCCGCTGGCGGTTCGAGCCCGCACCAAGAGTGTTGGATCCTGGGGGCCCGTGAAATACCCACCCCGCGGCTCGCGGAGCTGCCGCTCCATCTCCACCGTCAGCCGCTCCGCCTCCTCCAACCACCGTGTCTGCTCGGTGGATTCGAACAAGTTCAACAGACCCCGGATCAGAAACGCGTAGTCGTCGAGAAAGGCTGGCAGTCGGGCCACACCATCGCGCCAGACGTGGAGCTGGAGTCCGTCCTGGCCACGCTGGGCAAGGACAAAATCCGCAGCCTTGATGGCCGCGTCGAGGTAGCGATCTTCAGGCAGCAGGCGGCCAGCCCGCGCCAGCGCACCGATGGCCATGCCGTTCCAGTCGGTGAGGATCTTGTCGTCGACCAGCGGAAAAGGGCGCTGGGCGCGATGACTCTCGAGTTTCGCCAGCAGTGTGTCGAAGCGACCCAGGAGGTCTTTCGTGGTCATCCCCAGCCGCCTGGCATGTCCGGCAAGCGAATCAGTCAAGTACAGGGTGTGGCGGTTACCCTCGACGTTTGGCGGATCCTCGAAACCGAGAATGGGCCCCAGGAACTGCGCTTCCTCCGTACCAAGCACTCCCTCCAGCTCCTCTCGGCTCCAGACGTAGAAGGCCCCTTCGACCCCATCGGTCTCGGCATCGATGGCGGAGACGAACGCCCCGTTGGGCAATCGCATCGTCGACAGTACGAAGTCGAGCGTGCCTCGGGCCAGACGCGCGAGCTCCGGATCACCGGTGGCAGCGGCGACGACGGCGAAAATCTCTCCCAACAGTGCGTTGTCATAGAGCATCTTTTCGAAGTGGGGAATTCGCCACGCGCGATCCAGCGTGTAGCGGTGGAATCCACCCGCCAGTTGATCGTAGATGGCTCCCCGACCCATGTTGCGCAGCGACTCGAGCACCATGTCGCGTGACTGGCGATCCCCCGATTCAGCCTGATACCACAACAGATGGAGGCTGGCCGGCGATGGGAACTTCGGCTCGCGGCCAAAGCCGCCGAAATCGGCATCGTAGCGCTGCTTGAGCCCTTCCACCACCGAGCTCGCCGCCGCCGCTGGCAAACCGCTACCTGCCGGATACCGCTGTGCGGACAGCACCTGCCCCAATGCCTCGGCAATCCGATCGGCCTGGGTCTCCACCTCTGAGCGCTTCTCTCCCCAGGCCTGATGCAGGGCCCGCAAGACGGTCGGAAATCCGGGGCGGCCACTCTGGTCCTCGGGTGGAAAATAGGTCCCGGCGTAGAAAGGTCGGAGATCGGGTGTCATGAAGACCGAGTTCGGCCATCCACCGTGCTGAGTTAGGAGCTGTGTGGTGGTCATGTAGATCTCGTCGATATCGGGGCGCTCTTCGCGATCCACCTTGATGTTGATGAACCAACGGTTCATGAGCTCGGCGATGGCCGGATCGGAGAAGACCCGTCGCTCCATGACGTGACACCAGTAGCAGGTGGAATAGCCCACCGACAGGAAGATGGGCTTGTCCTCCTCTCGAGCCCGGGCCAAGGCCTCTTCACCCCAGGGGTACCAATCCACCGGGTTGTAGGCGTGAAGCTGCAGATACGGACTGCTCTCGTCCGCCAAACGGTTGGGCTGGCCTGCCTCGGAGGCCCAGGCTCCATTGACGACCCAGACCGAGCCGGCCACGACCATAGACAGCGTGATGCCACACACTTTTCTCACACCAGACCTCCTTCTCCTGACCCTTCGCTAGGGGAGATACGGACAAGGCTACACCAGCGGCTCTGGGTAGATGCGCAGGATATGATGCCAGGGACGGTTTTCAGTGATCCCGGTGATACCGAGGAGGGAGTTCTCCATGTCGAACAGTCCTGCAGGAGTGGTCCTGGGTTTGGCTCTGGCGAGTCTCGCTGCCAACCATGTCCTCGCAGAGACTCCACTCAAGCCACTGACTTTGGAGCTCATTTTCACTCCCGACAAGGACGTTCGCATCGACTTCAGCGGCTCGCCGCTCTCGAATCTGGAATGGCTCGACAACGGCACCCATTTCCTCCAGCCAACCGGCAACCAGGAGACCTTCGAGACCCCTCTCAAGACCGACGCCGCAACGGGAAAGTCCGTTCCCTTCTTCGATGGCGAGAGAATGGTCGCCGCGCTGGCGAGCTTTCCTGACTGCCCGGAGGAAAAGGCCCAAGGCCTGAAGCCAGACGAGGTTGGCTTCAGCCCCGACCATGCGGCTTTGGCGATCCACTGCGTCGAGGATCTGTACTACTACCGCCTCGGATCCGAAGAGGCTGTCCGGCTCACCCACGAGACCGGCACCGAGGAGATCGCAGAGTTCAGCCCCGACGGAGAGTCCGTTGCGTTCGTACGCGACCACAACCTGCACGTGGTAAGAGTCGAGTCACAGATCGAGACCTCCTTGACCCAGGAGGGCGGACCCGATCTTCTTTTTGGCAAGCTCGATTGGGTCTATCAAGAGGAGATCTACGACCGGGGCAATTTCCAGGCTTACTGGTGGAGTCCCGACTCGTCCCGAATCGCGTTTCTCGAGCTGGATGAGTCCGAGGTCCAAGCGTTCACCGTCGTCGACCACCTGCCAACGCGACTCGACCTCGAGGTCGTCCGCTATCCAAAAGCCGGTGACCCCAATCCCAAAGTAAGGCTGGGAATCGTCCGACCGCCCGATGGAGAGATCGTCTGGGTCGATACCTCGGAGTACAGACAAGCGGATCACCTGATCGTCAGGGTCGGCTGGACCCCCGACAGCAAGCGAGTTGTCTTTCTGGTCCAGGATCGCGAACAGACCTGGCTCGACATCAATCTCGCCGATCCCGACACCGGTTCGGTCTCGACCCTGGCTCACGAAACCAGTCCTGCTTTCGTCGATGTCGATCTGTCCGGGGCTCCGCACTGGTTGGCGGACGGCTCCTTTCTCTGGCTCTCCGGTCGCACCGGGTTCCATCACCTCTACCACTTCGGGTCCGACGGTGCATTGCACCGCCAGTTGACCGATGGCGAATGGGAAGTGCGGCAGCTCTACGGCGTCGATGAAGAGAACGGTTACGTCTACTTCTCCGCCAGCAAGGACAGCCCCATCGAAGACCACCTCTACCGGTCTCACCTGGATGGCTCGAATCTCGAGCGTCTTTCCCAACGCTCCGGCAACCACAGCGCGACTTTCAATTCCACTTTCTCTCTGTACCTCGACACCTGGAGCGACATCCAAACCCCGACCAAGGTCTTTCTGCATCGCGCCGATGGCACCGAGCTCCGGGTCATCGATGCCAATGAGGTGGGGGCTCTCGAGGAGTACCAACTGGCCAAGGTGGAGTTTCTTCAGGTGCCCACACCCGATGGCTTCGAGATGGAAGCCGCCCTGATCAAGCCACCCGACTTCGATCCCAGTCGCAAGTATCCCGTGCTGCAATATAACTATGGAGGCCCTCACGCACCCGTGGTCCGCAACGCCTGGGGAGGCGTCCGCCACATGTGGTTCCGATTCTTGGCGCAGGAGGGCTACGTGGTATGGATGTGCGACAACCGGTCAGCCTCCGCCAAGGGGGTCAAGCCGATGTGGGAGGCCTACCAGCGGCTGGGCGAGATCGAGCTGCGCGACATCGAGGCCGGTCTGGCCTGGCTCAAGCAGCAACCCTGGGTCGACGCCTCACGCATCGGGATCTACGGCGGCAGCTACGGCGGCTTCATGGCTGCCTTTGCCTTGACCCACAGCAAAAGCTTCCGAGTGGGCATCGCCTGGGCGCCGGTGGCCGACTGGCACCTCTACGACTCCATCTACACAGAACGTTTCATGCGGACCCCGCAGAACAACGCGGAGGGCTACGAGGCTACTTCGGTGATCGCGGCTGCTGCCGATCTGCACGGGGCGTTCCTGTTGATGCACGGCACGATGGACGACAATGTTCACCTGCAAAACAGCTTGAAGCTGGCCCACGCGCTACAAATGGCGGGCAAGGACTTCCAGTTGATGCTCTATCCCACTTCGCGGCATGGGTTGCGCCAACCCACCCAGAGGTACCATCTGTATCGGCTCATGACTCGGTTCTTGAGGGAGAATCTTTGACATTCCTTGCACCTAAACTCGGCAGCCCGATCCGGCATCTAAGTAATTGTGAACGACCTGTGTCTTCCGGCGATGGCTCCGATTGTAGGCGCGATTCCAACGCCCACCATCGCACTATGTTTGGCTATGTCCGAAGCCGATCTGGTCTCTAGGGCACAAACCGGCGATGTGGCCGCTTTCGAGGCCCTCTACCGCGCCCACGAGGCTCGCGTGTACGGACTTTGCCTGCGCATGGTGGCCGATCCCTCCCGTGCCGAAGATCTGACTCAGGAAGCCTTTGTCCGAGCCTGGGAGAAACTGCCCTCTTTTCGCGGCCTGAGCGCATTTGCGACCTGGTTGCACCGGTTGACGGTCAACGTCGTTCTAGGCGAGATCCGTACACGGAGTCGGCGCCAGGAGGATGGCACCGCCAGTCCCGAGCTGCAGGTCGTTCCCAACGCGGGACCGGTGCGAGAGCCCGAAGGCGGAATCGATCTGGAGCGAGCGATCTCCAACCTTCCTCCACAGGCTCGAATGGTTTTTGTTCTCCACGATGTCGAAGGATTTCGCCACGCCGAAATCTCCGAGCTGGCGGGGATCGCAGAGGGAACCTCGAAAGCCCATCTGCACCGCGCCCGAAGAATCCTGCGAAAGGCACTGGAGCGATGAACTGCAACGAAGTCCAGCAAGTCCTGCACGACTATGTCGATGACCAGCTGACCGAGGTCTCACGACAGTCCATTGATGAGCATCTCGGTCGGTGCTTGACCTGCCGTCGAGAGCTGGAGTCCCTGCGCTCCCTGTTGGCTGCGGCACAGGGGCTGCCGAGCGAGATCCAGCCATCCACGGATCTCTGGCCCGGGGTGGAATCACGGTTGCCGTCGGCAAGGGCTGTCCGGCCAGAGACGACTCGGTTGGCGCAGCCGGAGCGGTTCCGATGGCTCCAACTGGTCGCGGCCGTGATCACGCTCTTGGTGCTCTCGGTACCCATCTCGGTGTGGTGGGCAGGTCGAGACAGCGACAAGGTCGTCTCGGTACCCCAAATCCCCACTACAGCGCCAGAGATCGGCCCCGAGCTCGTCGCCGTGCAGGCCGAGATAGCCCGATCCGAGGACGGGGTCATGCTGGCCTGGACCGACCTGGTGACGACCATCGAGCGCCAACGGGACGTGATCGAAGAAGACACCGTTCGGGTCTTCGAGGAGAATATGCACCTTCTCGATCTGGCCATCGGTGAGATCAGACAGGCATTGGATGAAGACCCACAGAATCGCCGGCTGAGGATGCTGCTGGCGGCTCGATATCAGCAAGAACGCAAGCTACTGCAGAAGGCCAGCCGGGTGTGAGGCACCCCGGAGGAGGTACGACCATGAAGAAACTCAGCTTCTCACTACTGACAATCATCCTGGCAGCAGGAGCGGTCTGGGCCGACCAACGAGTCGATGAGACCCGCTCGGCGGACGCGGATGCCCGGATCGAGGTGGACATCGTCTCCGGCTCGATTCGGGTCACCGGCTGGGATCGCCCTGAGGTCCAGGTCACCGGCACCATCGGCGACGACGTGGAGGCTCTCGAGGTTTCGGGGAGTGGCAAGAGCGTCTCCATCGACCTGGATGTTCCGGACAGTTGGGGTCGGCGTCATCGCGAAATCGACGCCCACCTGGAGATCTCGGTGCCCGCCGGGGCGCGACTGACGGTGGAGACCGTCAGCGCCGACATCACCGTCTCGGAGGTCGGTGGCTCCGTCGAGCTCGCCTCGGTCAGCGGCGGGGTGAAATTGTCGGGCAGCCCCACGCGGGCGGAAGTGGAGTCGGTGAGCGGTGATATCCGGGTGGACGGACATCAGACTGCCATTTCGGCTGAGACGGTGAGCGGTGATGTCGAATTGCGCGGGGTTGCCGAGAGTGTCGAAGCAGCCAGCGTCAGTGGCGACGTCGAAATCTCGGCTTCCGAGGTGGAAAGGGCGATGTTCGAGTCGGTTTCCGGTTCGGTGGAGTTCACCGGCAGCCTGGCCGGCAACGCTCGACTCAATGTCGAGACCCACAGCGGAAATGTCACTTTGGTGCTGCCGGCCGACACCTCGGCCACCTGGGAGATCGAGACCTTCAGCGGCAATATCAACAATGACTTTGGCCCCGGACCCGACCGCACTAGCGATTATGGTCCGGGCAAGTGGCTGAAGTTCACCACCGGCTCGGGAGACGCCAGAATCACTTTGGACGCTTTCAGCGGCAACATCTGGCTGAAGAAGCGCTGATCCCTAACCTGCATGATTCATGGCCGCGCGAGCAGAATGTCGTGAGCATCCGCCAGATAGGGTCGCACGTAGGGCTGAGCACCGGAGGCATACTTGCCGTATGTTGAGGAGCGAAGTCCGAGTACGGCGCGAGATGGTGGGTGATCGCGGCATTATGCCGTGCGGCTCATGAATAATGCAGGTTAAGCGCTTTCTTTTGCCCGTAGAACCAGAAAGGTGATGTCGTCGTTGGGAGTGCTGTCGCCCGACCACTCGCCTGCCGCCCGAGCCAGCACACCCGTGATGTCATCGGGAGAGGCATCGGTAAGGGTCTCGAAGATCTCCCGCACCCGCTCATAACCCAGAGGCTCACCCTGCGGATTGAGCAGCTCGGGGAAGCCATCGGTCATCAGTAGAACCGTGTCACCCGGCGTCAGTGCCGAGCTCCACTGCTCATAGCTTGCATTTGCCATGCTGCCGAGGGGTGTTCCCACCAGGGCGACCTCCTCGACCCGTCTCGTCTGCCGACGATAGACAAGGACCGGTGGCATGCCGGCCGCCGAGATGGACAGGTGCCCCTTGTCGATGCGCACCAGAGTCAGAGCCATGTTCATACGATCGAGATTCATCCGCTTGATGGCACGAGTGGCACCACCCAACAGTGTCGGCAGATCGCTACGGGTGACCTCGGTCGTCAACAGGCCCTTGACCACGGTCACCATGGTTCCAGCGCGCAATCCGTGACCGGCGGCGTCGCCGATGACCGCGGTCAGAGCACCGCCGCCGCCGTCGAAGAAATCGTAGTAGTCCCCACCCACCTCGGCCGCGGTCTTCATAAAGACGGCAATCTCGAGACCCGGATAATCCGGCAGCTCCTTCGGCAGCAGCGAGAGCTGAAACTGCCGGGCCTCCTCCAACTCCCGGCTCTTGCGCTCGTTCTCTGCTTCCAGGAGTCGTTGCTGAATCTCTTGCTCCTTGCGCCGACGTTCTTCCTCCAGCAGCCGGTCCTGGTTGTCACGCAGCTCTTTGGCCATGCGGTTGAACGTGCGAGCCAATTGTCCAAACTCGTCGCCTGAGCGCAACGGCACCCGCGCCTCCAGATCGCCCCCAGCTAGTCGCTCTGCGCCTTCGGTCAACAGGCTGAGGTTCCGCGTCATGCGTCCTGACAGCAGTAGGACTCCCACCATGGCCAGCACCACGAGGGCGAGACCATAGCCGAAGTTCTCGACCGCCGTGCGGCCGATCCCCTGCAATGACTCGGCCACCGGTCGCGCGACACCAAAGGTCAGTCCGGACTCGGGATCGGGAGTCTCGACGACGATCCAGTCCCGCGACGGCTGGAGATCGGCCGCGTCCTCGGTCGCAGCGCCGGCAACTCCTATCTCCGCCAGCAGCTCCCTGTCTGCGGGTGCCTGCACATAAAGGTCGCCTTCGGCGTCGCGGGCGTAGGGCACCTCACCCCGCTCCAGCGGGGTGCGCGCCAGCACCTGGCGGAGGATCTGCGAGGCTGGCACCATCGCCTTGAGGTATCCCACGACGTCGTCGCCCCGCCGCACAGGGCTGGTGAACTCGGTTCCCAGCAGCCGCTCCATCTCGGCTCCCCGCGCTTCCAGGGCCTCGAGCTCGGACGCTTCCAGAAGCTCCCGGCGCTGGATGGCGTGCTGGACCATGGATTCGAGGTACTCCTGGGGGATCCCCGACTCGCCGAGGGTCAGGGAGCGGCTCTTCAATCGCTCCAGCGCTCTTGTCAGAGTCAGAGAAGGGTAGATCAGGAAGGGCTCCTGGACCACCTCCTCGGCTCCGTCACCGGTCGGGACCGGAGAGAACTCGAACCAGTCCACCAGCGTCGCCACTTCCCCCATGCTGGCCATGAGATCGGTATAGATCTTGATTGCCTCGTCGGCCGCAGCGCCATCGAGCAGCGATCGAACGGGCAATGCCGCCAGCCGGTCGAGACGTCCATTGATGTCTTCTCGAACCTTCTCCAGGCGTTCCCCCATCTCTTCGGCCAGGACGGTCGACTCCGCAGCGACGGCCTCGCGAAAGGCCCGTTGCGAGGTCACATAGGAGAACAGGACGATGCCCGCCAGCGGCACGACAGCGAGTAGCAGAAAGGCGAGAACAAGCTGTGTTCTAACTTTCATTCATCGTGACCCATGTTACAGACCGGCGAGCCTCTCTGCCTTAGCCTAGGGAGGCGTGAATTCGTGGGCGCTACGGGTGCCGTCATGATGACCGATCGGCTACAACATCTGATACGAGTTGGCGATCAGCAGGTTTCCCTGCCCGATGGGATCTCCCTTTCCCAGTGGACTCTGGAGAAATACCGCTGGCAGAACCCTCGGATTCGCTCGCTGATGGGTTGTATCAAGCTGCTCGAAGGGGTCCTGGAGAGCAACTACGCCATTCTCCACTGCTCGCCGGCACGGCTGCATGAGATCTGGCGTCAGGTTCGCCAGGTCTGCGAGTTGATGCGCACCGAGCTGGTGGCTCTGCTCGACTACCCTTCAGTCATGCCGCAGCTCGAACAGGCGCGTCAGAACGTCCAGGCTGCCCTCGAAATGCTCGAAATTCACGTCTTCGACGAGTTGGAGAGGTTTCCTTCCGAGGTGCCAAGCGGCCGCATGATCGAGGTGCGCAAGCTCCTCTGCGTCTCCATCGGCAAGCTGCAAGCTTTTCTCCAGGATACCTTTGGCGAGCTGCTGGCGGCGGATCCGCGCAGCATGCACGACGCCGACTACTTCCTTTCACGACGCTTTCCTCGCGACATCGAAGAAGCGGAGTGGCTTTTTGCTTCGGTACAGGATCTCAAAAGCTATCTGCGTGACGTGGAGCACACTCGGTATGCGCGGCTGACCGAGGTTGTCTCTCTGATCCGACGAGACCAGACCCTGCCGGTGTCCCAGACCTGGAACGATCTGAAGCTCTTTCTCAGCGGGCTCATCGAGGAGCTCACGCCCCGGCTCAACGAGATGCTGGCCCTGCGTGGGATCCGGTTCTACGAAATGGAGATTCTCGACCAGTACGCCGATGATATTCCCAACAAGGCCAGACAGATCGTCGAGCTCGGCGATACAGGCCGCAAGGCGATCGAGTTCATCAAGCAGGCTCGGGGCGACTCAGAAGCTCACAGACAGCAGAACATGCAAGACCTGGTCGATCTCCACGCGGTCTTGAGTCGCAGGATCGTGTCTCTGCTGGGGGATATCGACCGCTGTCTTCAGGATCTGTGGATCTTCATCCCGATCTGGCAACAAAACATCGAGAAGCGTCGGGCGTTGATGCTGCACCGCGATGACGCCTCCAAGGTCTTGGAAGCCGAAACGGTTCAGTAAGACCCTTCGCGAGTCTCTCTCTCTTGCCTATCTGTGAGCTCCTCGGGTGGTCGGGTGCGGAATCGGCGGTAGCTCCACATGTACTGTTCCGGACAGGCCCTGACGCACTGCTCGACACCGTTGTTGAGCTGCGTCGCCGCCCGTACGGGATCGTTATCGTCCAACCCATCGGGCGGCGGGAAGATCCGGATGCGAAACTTGCCGTTCTGGCCGCGTTGAGC
>Ga0255055_10003637_pt1 | contig 10345 bp, 13 predicted proteins | sample JV7_2_27_MG_FD_188633 | JGI IMG/M metagenome (GOLD analysis project Ga0255055, IMG submission 188633) | Seawater microbial communities from Jervis Inlet, British Columbia, Canada - JV7_2_27 | ecosystem: Environmental > Aquatic > Marine > Inlet | place: Canada: British Columbia | collected... | reverse complement strand
AGTTTTATCTTTGCAGGCATTGTTATTGATTCTAATTTTTCTTTTCTTATCATTTGTTTCTGTTCTTCAATGAATCCGTCAAACTCTTCAATTAATTTGTAAATAATATTATTCTGAACTATCTTCAAGGATTTATCTTTAGCTTCTTTTGCAGCTACATCATCAACATCAACATTAAATGCAATTATAACCTTTTTCAAAGGATCTTTGACAACATCTATTTCCATGACATCTTTTCGAAGAACTTTTCCTATTTCTGCTTTTTTAATATCAACTCTTTCTTTGAAAACTCCGACCAATGCTTCAAGGCTTCCCAAATTATCTGCTTTAAGAATTATTCCTTCTCCGGTTGCTTCAAACTCTATCTGTTCTATTCCTGTTTGCAACTCTGTTTTAACTTTTTCAATATCTTTTTCATTATGAACGGTTGCTATTGGGCTACCAGCTATCACATCATCTAGATTAGGAGCAGCAATCTTTATTCCACAAGCAGCAGAAACATGATCAACGTTTTGGAATTTTTTCTCAACTCTTATTTCTTTTAATGGATTTGGTTTTAGCAATGCTTTTATCTTGGTAACAATTGGTTCTTTACCTCCAACTATCAGCCAATCTCCCTTTCTTGTTTCTCCATCATAAAGAATAACATCTATTGTTTTTCCTAATCCCTTAACTTCTTTTACTTCTAGTATAGATCCTTTTCCTATTCCCCCCGTCACTTCTAAATTCTTTTTCAAAAATGCTTGTGATAAACCAATTAAAGCCATTAAAATTTCTGGTACACCTTCTCCTGTTATTCCTGAGCAAGGAACAATTACAACTGTTTTAGAAAAATCATCAACCCTGTCAAATCTTTCTGATTCGAATCCTCTTTCAGAAAGCTGTCCAACCAATTTATAAAAAACTTTATCAAATTTTTGAACTACCCATTCAGGTTGTTTACCTATAGTATCTATGAAACATTCATTTTCATTCGGTATCCATCCATCAATTCTATCTATCTTTGTAGCAGCAACAACGAAAGGCGTTTGGAACTCTTTTAATATTCTTATCGATTCGTCTGTCTGTGCTTGAAAACCCGCATTAATATCAACAACAAGAATTGCCAAATCAGCTAATGATGATCCTCTTTTCCTTATTGCAGTAAATGCCTCGTGACCAGGAGTATCTATGAAAAGTAGCCCCGGAACGCCAATCTTTATCTTTAATCTCTCCAACAATGGTCCACAAATTTTATTAACAATATCAGTTGGTATTTCTGTTGCACCTATAGCTTGGGTTATACCGCCTGCTTCTTTTGCTTGGACAGCGGTTCGTCTAACTTTGTCTAGCAAAGTGGTTTTTCCATGGTCTATGTGACCTATTGTTACAACTATAGGTTGTCTTATCATACTAATCAGAAAATAGTTGAATTACAAAGTATTTAAAAAAAGTAGAATTTATTAAACAAATTTGTAAGATCTATAACCATTTTCAATTCCAGTAAGAACAAATTCATTTTCAGGTTCTAATATATAATTTTTTTTACCGTGTAATTTGGAAGATCGAATTAGTTTTCTAAACCATTTTTTGACTTTACCTGGTGGGTCATGTAAGTCTTCATATTCTTCAAGTGTTAAATCAATTCTATTGTCAAGTTTTTCCATTAATCTAGAGCGTTTCAAAACATCTTTGTAATCATCTACAATAACATAGCTTTGTCCAGAGGCATTACACCCACTTCCAAAGAATCCAATAGCACCCCTTTTACCAGCTAGGTCTTCACCTCTTTTGTCTTTCAACAAAAGCATACTAGCATTATGGCCCCAAGCAGAAACAGTATAACTGTTTCCACTTTCCATTCCAAACAACTGTCCATCAGCTACTTTTTCTTTGAAAGACTTTCTAAATAAATCGGTTTTTTCGAATCTTTTTACGAAATTTTTATCCTCTTTCTGGTATTCAATTTCACTCTCAAAATCTTCTCTTCTAGGTTCTTCTCCTATCTCTTCAACAATGTTCTTCCATCTAGGAAGATTTCTGTATTCATGAACAAGTAAACCAGCATAGGCCCTTTGAACCATTTTAGGGAACGGTTGGTGAAAAGATATCAAATCAAATTTATCAGTCAATGCTTCCGAAGAATTAAGATTCATTAAGCCCAACTCTAAAGCTTCTTCTTTGTAATGATCAAATGCTTCTTTCATTGCAGTAAGATACATTATTTCTGATTTTTTACCATTAACAAAAGCTACATCAGAAAAGTCTGGTCTGTAAAAACTATCTTCATCAATAGTGCATTGTCCAATAACATCATCAAATTCCATCAAGTCTGGTTCTCTTTCAACTAAAACAGCAACAGCAGCAGCCCCCTGTGTTGGCTCTCCCCCATCTTTTAATGCATATTTAGCAATATCAGTTGCCACAATAATTCTAGATTTACCATTGCTTCTCCCAGATCTTATCCAATCTAAGGCATTTTCTAAAGAAAAAGCAGTATAAGCACAAGCAGACTTTCCTTCAGGTGAGGCACATCTTCTCAAAGAACCTTTGCCTAGCTTTTGTTCAAGGGCACCAATAACATATGTCCCTATTGACTTAGATTTATCAGGGCTTGTTTCAGTCCCTATTTCAATTCTGTTAATATCTTTTGGTCTAATATCGTTTCTTTCAATCAACTCGTATATCGAGTTAGCAGCTAGGGTGACAGGATCTTGATAGGTATCAGGAACTGACATATTAGCAACGCCAATTCCATACAAATATTTCCCAGGATCAGTTTCTCTTGATAAAGAAAATTCAGTTGGTTCATTTGGATTATCTCTATTTGCAAGGGGCAGATACAATCTCGGAATAGAAAATACTATATCACTGATACCAGCACGTATACCCATTAAATCACTAATAACTATATCTTCGGCTTATACTTTGTTCCACTTTCTTGTGTTGTCTTTCCTCCACACATCCCACAATAATTAACAACAGATGTTTCTGGTATTATACCACTGCTTTTAATTGGACAAACATCATCACAAAAATTATCTTCAGGCATTTTACTCACACAGCTTTTAAGACTAACAGCGTAAACCAATTTATGTATAAGACAGAATATAAAACTAACCTCGACAATTAGTAAACAGAAGTCAAATGGCGAATAACTGAAGAAAACTTAAATATTTGATATATTTCGACGATTGTTTAATAATTGAATAATAAAAATAGAATATCTTTTACTACCACAGAGTATTAAAGTAACGATAGGTATTTAAAGCTTAATTTTCTATAACGAGGTATGTCTGATGTAATAAAAAAGGCTGCAGCAAGAGGAGCAGCTGGAGTATTAAAAGAAGGTTTTGGAATAGTAACAGCCAATACAAGGGTTATTGATATGGGTGTCAATTTGGGACTTATACCACAGGGCATTCAATATGCAAGAGAAATGTATGATGTCGCATTACAAACTCTTCAGGGAAGCCCATACGCTGGTAATATTGGACAAGATATATTAAAGGGCTTGATTATTGCGGTACCCGTTATTGGTGGTTGCAGAATTCTTGGTAAAGCAAACAGTTTGTACCAAGGATGGAGAAAATAGTTGAGCTTATGAAAATTTGTATTTTTAGAATTCAAATTTTTCAAAGTATAGCTTAACCGACTGTTAGCTATTTATTTTTCTTTGTTCACTCCAATCCTTAACTTTCCCAATCAGGACATACCTTGCTTTTTTTAATTCTTCAATATTCTTAGAACCAGTCAAAAACATAGCTATCTTCAATTCTTTCTGAATATTATCAATAAACTTCTCCACACCTGTTTTACCTTCTTTTTTCAATATTCTCAAGAATGGCAAAGCCATTCCACAAACATCAGCACCCAAAACAATAGCTTTAGCAATATCAACTCCGCTTCTTATTCCGCCTGTAGCTATTACTGGCAAACCAACCTTTGATTCTAGAATAGAAACAGATGTAGGAATTCCCCAATTATTAAATTCTGTAAAATCTCTTCCGGATCTCAAAGCATCAACAACCAACCAATTCGTTCCTCCAAAACCACCAACATCAATTGCTTTAACCCCTGCTTCTTTCAATTGCTCTGCAATTTCTCTACTAATTCCCAAACCAACTTCCTTTCCAATAACAGGATATCCCAATTCATCACAAAGTTCTGATAATTTGGAAATCAAATTTGAAAAATCCGTATCGCCTTCTTTTTGAAATGCTTCCTGTGCAGGATTAATATGAATTGCAATTGCATCAGCTTTAACATCTTTCAATGCTTTTTTAATTTTTTCAATAGAAAATTTCTTCAATTGGTAAACACCAAGATTTCCAAGCAACAAAACATTAGGAGCAACATCCCTCACATAAAACGTGTCTTTCAATTCTGGTTTTTCTATCATTGCTCGCTGTGATCCTAATGCGAAGATTATTTTTTTCTTTTCAGCAACTCCTGCCAAATCCTTGTTTATTTTCTTTGCTTCCTCTGTCCCGCCCGTTATCGCATCTATCATCAATGGCATGCTTAATTTTTTTCCAAAGAATTCTGTTGAAGTATCTATATCGTCAAAATCAATCTCAGGTAAAGAATTGTTAATCAAGAATACATCTTCAAATCCGTTTGTTGGTGTTTCGACATTCTCCTCCAAACAAATTTTAATATGATCTTTTTTCCGTTGTTCTGTTGACATGTTAGGGCCTTATGATTGTTCCTATTCCCTCTCCCTTTATTGCTTTTACAATATTATTAGGAATGAGTGCATTGATTATTTGTGCTTCAATACCAACATTCATGACTTCCATTATCTTTCCGAACATTCCCCCAGTAACATCTGTAGCAGTAGAACCTGTTAAATATTCTTTGACTTTATCTATATTTTCTTTATTTATTTCTGGGATTAGTCTTGCTTTTGAATTTTTCTTTGGGTCAGAAGTAAAAATGCCAGCCACATTTGTTCCGTGAATTATTCTTTTCGCATTTAATCTGCTTCCTAAATAAGGAGCTATTTGGTCTCCAGAAAGTATAGATGATTTTTGTTTTTTATCATATGCAGGTACACCATAAAGAACAGGAACTATACCTATTTCAATCAAACCTTCTATTGCTTCTATATCCATCTTTACAAGTTTTTTCGAATCCATAACAGCAAATGAAGATGCTTGACAAGGAAAAGCTGGAACTCCCTCTTCAATCAACAGTTTGGTAACAATGTTGTTTAGCTCGTTTTGAAGTCTTTGTGTTTCTGCAAATGCTATTAGTTGTTCCTCTCTTTCTATTCCTTCGTGTATTCCAGTTCTCTTAACTATAGGATGTCCAAAAGAACCAACACCATGTATAAACACTAGAGACATTCTGTCTTTATCGTATGCAGAACCAATTTCTTTTACTATTCTTCTAAGATTTTGTTCATTAACTTTGGGTTGTTCGCTAAACTTGTCAGTTATTACAGAGCCCCCAACTTTTAAAACTATCAACTCTTTCATAGTATCATTCTTCATATATTAATTATTCAAATATTTGTTCATATGAAATTCTATCTTTAATTTTCTCATACATTCCTCTTTTTCTAGAATCAGTTAATGGCAAATTATTATATTCTTTTACGAGTATATGAACTTCCATTCCATTTTGACTAAGTATAGGAAATTTTTCATTCAATTTTTCTGGAATATTTTCTGACATATTTTACCTCCTTAGATATCTCTTTCAATCAAGTAATAAGCAAAAGCTTTCAATTTCTTTTTTGCACTAGATTCAGGAAGAAGTTTTTCCATCTCACCCCATGATTCTTCAACCATTTTTTTTGCTTTCTTCTTTGAATATTCTATAGAACCATACTTTTTCATTATTGAAATTGCCTCGTCTCTTATCTTCTGATCAGTTGTATGCATCTTTAAAATTTCTAATAGTCTTTCTCTGTCTTCTTTGTTTGCATTTTGAAGGGTATGTATAATCATTAAACTTCTCTTACCTTCAGTAATATCTTCTCCCTTTCCGCCCTTTTTCTTTGAAAGTTCAGATTCTGAAACGTTTAGTATATCATCTTGAATTTGAAATGCAATGCCAATAGTTTCGGCAAACTTACCGACCTTTTTTGCTTCTTCGTCTGAGCTTCCAGCAACGATAGCACCAACCTTTGTTGATAGTCTAGCTATACAACCAGTCTTGTTAGAACACATTTCCAAATATTCTTCTTCAGAAACGTCATCAGCATTAGCCAAACCATTATGCCAAGCAATATCTGTTCCTTGACCGAATCCTATTCTTAGCATTTCTTGAGTATAGACTTCGTAAATTCTGTTTAATGTTTTACTATCAAACTTGTCTTTGTTTTTTAATAACGGGAGTAATGCCAAATAGTAAAGAATGTTACCCGCATTTAATGCAATGTCAACACCAAATAGTTTGTGAAGAACTGGTCTTCCTCTTCTCTCCTCGCTCATGTCCTCTATGTCATCAACTATTATAGAACCATTATGTATTAGCTCGGGAAAAACCACAAGGTCTATATATTTATCAGGATTTCCACCCAATGCTTCAGCAACCAGAAGGAATAAAACAGGCCTCCATCTTTTACCTCCTCTATCAAGAAAATCCCAAACCGGCTCTGACAGAAATTTAGTTGGGGCCTCAACATTGTATTTGTAGCTGGGTGGACCTAGTGTAAAAATTATATCTTCTTCAGTATATTTTTTAGGAACATATTTTTCGATTACTTTATCAATAACAGGTTTCTTTTCCTTGAGAATTTCTTTAATGTCAATATCCATCGTAATCTCTATACGCAAGGCAATATTATTTAAATGTTAATTTTCATTACGACAAAACATGAAGTTTTAATAAAAATTAAATAAATCTTAATCTATGAAGACCAAGAAGGCAAAAGAAGGAAAAATAGATTTTTATGCTCCACTAGGAGACAAATACAAAACAGCAGTCTTCTTCAATCCAGAAGGAAAGTTGTTAAGAAATATTTCTATTTCAGCAATACAAACATTTCAAAAAAACTTTAAGAAAAAAATAACAATCTGTGACGCGTTGGCAGGAACGGGTATAAGAGGACTACGATATGCCAAAGAAATAACAGGATTAAACAAAGTAACACTGGTTGACAAAAATCCCAAAGCAGTTTCTCTGATAAAAAGAAATATGAAACTAAACAAACTTTCAAGAAAATGCAAAGTTATCAAAGATGATGCCAACAATGTTTTAAGAAAAGAGGTTTTCAATATCATAGACTTGGATCCATTCGGTTCTCCTAATGTTTTTCTCGATTCTGCATCCCGTTCAATATATCACAAAGGTTTTCTAGCTGTAACAGCAACAGATCAGGCCCCTTTATGCGGCACTTATCCGCTGAAATGCCTTAAAAAGTACGGAATAAAGTCGATGAGAACAGAATTCTACAATGAGCTAGGAATCAGAATTCTCCTTTCTTTCATAATATTGTCAGTCTCCAGGTATGACAAAGCTTTTGTTCCCCTATTATCATTATCATCAAAGCATTATTATCGTGTTTTTGGTAAAATAGAGCATAAGGGAAAGATTTCAAATCTAATAAAGGACTTTGGATACGTTAATTATTGTTCAAAGTGTGGAGAAAGAACTATCGGTAGGCTAGAAATGTCTCATAAATATGGCTCTAAAAAGCACAAATTTGAGAGTTGTGGGCTTATTTATCTAGGCAATATAAATGATAAAAAATTTGCCAAAAAAATGCTAAAAGACCTCAAAAAAAGAGATTTTAGTCAAGATTCAACAAAACTAATCCAAAAAATAGCAGAAGAAGCTGAAATATCCCCTTTTTATTACGATATTCATCGTCTAACAAAACGTCTGAAGAAAGAGGTTCCTAAGACAGAGTTTTTAATCAATAAGCTTCGAAATAAAGGTTTTAAAGCAAACAGAACGCATTTTAGCCCCGTTTCAATAAAGACAGACGCTAAAATCAAGGATTTAAGAATTATTTTGCGTTAATTCTAATCATAATTGGGCATTTACCAACCTTGGCCCAATAGCATCTAGCCCCTAGGCATTTTTTTGTGCCTTTGTGATAATAGCAAACTTTTACAACATGTCCTTTTCTTATCACAGTTGGCCTTAGTGGTTTTAATTTTTTAAACACAAAGTCACCTTTTGGAAACATAAACATTTTGACACCTTATCACTGGTCAGTAATTAATATATAGAACCATACCTTTTTAAAACTATCGGTCAGTAGTAAATTTTATAAAGCTTTAGAAAAAGAAGAAAAATCTCTTATCTATCTTTCCATTCTTTATTTCAATACCATCTTTCTTCAATTTTGCAATCTTTTCTCTAATTTTTCTTGGATCGCTTCCACCATATCCACCAATTCCACCATTAGAATAAACCACTTTGTAGCAAGGATATTTCTTCCCATCAGGATTTTGTCCAACAATTCTTCCCGCATGCCTGGGCCATACTTCTAGTTTCTTTGCAATTTCATTATAGCTTGTAACCTTTCCTTTAGGAATCTTTAGAAGTAGTTTTTGCATTTTCTTAATTAACTGTTCATCCATTAAAATCTCCTAACAGGTCCAGAAACAAATAGCCTATATCTAAGACTGTCTGTTTGAAGTTCTTCTATCACCCTCTTCCGTATAATATTGGAAGGATCGGGCATAAGTTTTATTCTCTTCTTAACATCGTCAAAACTCTTGAATTTTTCAATTTTTCTCTGTTTGATTATTTCCCACATATGCTTCTTACCAATACCCGGCAATAGTTCTAATTGATGTAATCTAGTAGTTAAAGGTCTTGAGTTGTTGAAGAATTCTACAAACATCTCTTCATTTTCTTTTATCAGTTTCTCAACAACAAAAGGAAGCTCAGATCTAGCAAAGCTAGTCAAGTCGTTCATCTTTATTCTTCTTTTTATTCTCTCCACTTGGTCTCTCTTCGATTCCCCTATGTAAATTTGTTCCCCTGATTTTAGTGTTACATCTTTTCTTACAACAACTTCCAACAAAGAAAAATATTTTGTTCCTATAACTTGGCCCAAAGGCTCATATCTACCGCTAGCATGACCTCTTGAAAGGAAATCTAATACTATTACATATTCGTCTTTTAGAAAGGGCATAGTCATCAACTATATTTTTTTATTATTTCGAGTATCTTTTTGATCTCTTCTTCCTTCAGACTGAACTTTTCTCTCGAAAATATCATTCTTAATTCGTCCGGGTTTTTAGGTAATATATTAAGAATTTGTATTTTAGTCTCATCAGACATTCTCAATACTCCTGAAAGCTCTTCTACCAACTTTTTAGACTCTGTAAAATTCATTTTTGAGAATTTTTTAAGGTGTTCTGAGGCCAGTTTTTGTTCATATGTCAGTTCTTTTTCCTTCTGACGTTTAGATAAAATATTCTTGGCTTCTGGTATGCCAACTGGTCTCACATTTTTGATTTTCATAAAAATCATATAGAATTTGAACTTTTTAAGTCTTAATTAGCCTTTTGGGAATCCCCGGTCTATATTTCTGTAAATGCTTCTTTCTCACACTCTTTCCAGGTTTTACTATTTTTCTGAATCTTGCGCAACTTAGGCAAACATAAATCTTTTGACTGGACATGTGAATTCTATGCCTACCGACCTGTTTCAAGATAACAGGGTCTCTAATTCTAAGACCCCTGTATTTTACAAAGCTTTTGTATCTAGGGACCATCTTTCCACATAATCCACACCTCACTCTACCCTCTTTACCACGAGATTTAGTATGAGCATAAGTCCTTTTGTAGGGTGCTTTACTTATCGGCATAAAATCACTCTTAATTATAGACTTCCGAACAAATTAAAAGCTTACTAATTTTCCTAATATTTAAATTATTCCGACAAAATATACAGAGTATGAGTCTTAAAAACCAGCTAAAGGAAATTAGAAACAACGTCTGGGAACTTCCAAAAACAGCAAAAAGGGGTATGAGGGTTCCTGCTAGGCTGTTTCTCTCCCCAAAAATATTGAAAGATGTAGAAGAGGGAGCAATAGAACAGATAGCAAACATTGCCTTTCTTCCCGGAATATACAAACACAGCATTGGTTTACCTGATATGCACTTTGGTTATGGTTTCCCTATAGGCGGGGTTGCTGCTTTAGACTATGAAAACGGTGGATTATCACCAGGTGGAATAGGTTTTGATATAAATTGTGGCGTTCGCTTGCTTAGAACAAATCTTAAAGTCGAGCAAGTACAAGATAAACTATCAAAAACAATTGATACTATATTCAACAATGTTCCTTCAGGTGTTGGAAGGAGTGGAAAACTAAAACTTTCTTTCTCAGAGCTAAAAAATGTTCTAGAACAAGGAGCGAAATGGGCCGTTGATAAAGGTTATGGAACCCAAC
>Ga0255055_10003636_pt1 | contig 10345 bp, 5 predicted proteins | sample JV7_2_27_MG_FD_188633 | JGI IMG/M metagenome (GOLD analysis project Ga0255055, IMG submission 188633) | Seawater microbial communities from Jervis Inlet, British Columbia, Canada - JV7_2_27 | ecosystem: Environmental > Aquatic > Marine > Inlet | place: Canada: British Columbia | collected... | reverse complement strand
TTACTCAGACGCCGCTCCCGCGTGCTACCAAGGTGAACGGACAATTCCTTGGACGGGACTTTAACCCGCTAGATAATCGGTTGTTACTGCATACGGTCAAATCTTGAATAGTGAATTATCGGTTCTTATTTACTATAAAATCACAGTACAATTTACAGTAGTGACTTGTCGTTTTCCGGCCTGAATTGCCTGCCGTGGCAAAGCTTGTAAAAGCGAAGACTGGTCCTCCTGGAGCCCTGAATTGCGTGCCGCGGCGAAGCCCGATAGAGCGAAGACGGGCCTGTCCGCCATAGCTTTAGCGACGGTGGATCATTTTCCGGCTTACTTGCCCAGTTAAAATTTTCCGGAGGAAAACGAGCGTAGCGGATTTAACCGGGGAGCTGGCAAGAGCTCTTTTCCTAATCCGACATTCACCTATTAGTTATAAGCTATAAACTGAAAAACTAAAGTACGTTACCTAAAATTCACTTATTCACTATTCAAGACACGACCCCATAGCACTGTCGCTGGCGCGACTTGTCGTTTTCCGGCCCGAGTTGTCCTCCTATGATCCTGAATTGTCGATTTCCGGCTTAATCTGGCAAGAGTTCTTTTCCCTATTCAACATTCATCGATTAGCTATAAGCTAGAAACTGAAAAACTAAAGGATGTCCCCATTTTTATGTTAATATGGGCACTATTCAGTTATTAATATCAACTCTGGATTTCCAAGCTGTATGTATTTTATACATTCAGGCAATTGTATCCATGTATTGAAAATATTCTCAATAACATCTCCATCCAATTCAATTTCGCTTTTAATCAGTTGTTTGAATTTTTCCCACCAGTCCAATATATTCCTGTTTATTATTTCATTTGACTCAAAACTAATTCGATACCATGAATCTCTATTGATCGGGACGGCTCCCTTTCTTTGAATCAAATGAAGAGATTCTGTTACGTAAAGCATTCTTTGCATTCCAGTTACAACTTCAGACCATCTAATAGATCTTCGTAAAGTCTTTGTGTATATTGGCAAAAATTGCTGAATTCGCTGTAATAATCTTGATATAAAAATTGCAGCCTCATTTGCTTTGAGAGGTAGAAGAGTGCCAATTACAGTTTTGGCCCCGACGGCCAAAAATCCATTTGCTGTTGAAGCATGAGACCCATCAATGGGATGAGTATCGCATGCACTTAATAATACTATTGGTGGTATTCTAGCCTTGCCCTTTAGAGTCCATGTATCTAGTCTTTTGTTATCAATTAAAAGTGATCCATAGTGCGAAAAAACATCATGGGAGCCGTGTCCATCAAATATTAAAATTGGTCCATCAAAATCATTAAGAGCTTTTACAAATTCTTCCTCACTATTAACATCAACGAGTTTTATATTTAGTTTTAATTTGTTATTTGGATCTTCACCACGCTCCGATCGGTCCATTCTCTTTGACTTTTTCAAAGATTTAAGTAACGGTTGAAGACTAATCTTGCTATTTAACATCGTATCCAGAGCATTAACTAAAATATTTCTTATAGGGTCATTTTTTTTAAATGACCTAATAATTAAAATATTTTTAAATTGATTGGTTTCGATTATTTCTTGTGGACCTTGAATGGATTGGCCAAACATTACATTTCCAGGGGTCGATGGAATTCGACTTACATCGTTCCTGAGCGACAACGGCAACCCCTTGCTTGGAAACCATTCAATTGGCGCATCACTTATTATCTTTATCGGTAAATCATTTTTACTAATAAGATTTTCAAAAGGATCACCAATTGCTTTTCGCAAATCATCCTGTAGTTCACTGAATATTTTATTCATTTTAAATAATTTATGAGGAGAATTGCCTCTGGCACAACTTGCTAGACGCTGTAAATTAGGCCTTAGTAAATTAATTTTTGCAGGTAATCTTATAACTGGCGCAAAATGATTGCATGCTTTTACGGTTACGGCAGAAGTAAATGCTGCAATTTCATCTCGTCTTAGCCCAAGAAGATATTGTCCAGCTTTAGAATCCTTGAGAGTATTAAAATCATCTGCTGTTCCGGAATAAGAATATCCAGTTTGTTTTTGAATCATTTTAAATACTTTCTTTGCTCCACCTTTATGATCAAGCTTTAATGTCTCTTTAAGTGATATTTTCGTTTTATAAACGTGCTTATACAAAGAAGGTGCTGCTAATATCAATGATATTGCAGGAGGATAAAGACCAATTTGATTCTTTGGGTTTAGTCGTTTTCTTTTATTAATAATAATTTTTGCAGAATCTAATATAGCTTTGACATATGGTTCGTTTGAGATGCCAATTAAATTCTTTTTTCTGCTAAACTTATAGTTGAGGAACCTTAAAATCGTCTCATTTGGGATTGTTGACAAATGACTCCTCTCAATCAGCGATAATTTAGTCATTTTCCATTTTTTTGGAGATGAAGTGAGTTTATTTAATGTGTGATTATCCTTTTGAGAAAATAGACCGTGAATTTTTGCAGTAACCGAATTAATGTAATCTATAAAATGAGACCTTTGTAATTTCTCAATTAAAATGCCTGTTTTTGTCGGTTCTTTTGATATATGCAAAATTGGATGGCTAAATTCAGATATACATTTTTCAACTTCTGAGCTTGTTACAGCTGAACTAAATATACAAATGAAAGGCGACGGAGATAGAGTAACTGCATTTTTAATATACTGTTTATGGATAGGCAAAATTTGATACCCTGCACCTCCTTCCATTCTGATATTTATAATTCTATCTCTCTCTGAAAATGGCTCAAATATGTTCTGGGGCATAGATAAAATCATAAATATAAATTCTACACTACTCATAATTGAATTTGAAAAACCTTGAAGAGGACTAAAATCTTCATCTAATTCCTCTTCGATAGGTATGATGTAACTAATAGAAAAAGGTCTTATGTCAGAATATTCTCCGGAAATTCTAAGTTTTGATCTTGTGCTCATTTTATTATTTTTATCGGGGTTTCCCATTTTAGGGTAGAATATCAAAAAGCATTAATGAGTTTTCAAAAAAAGATGGTGAGGAAAAAGGAAGAACGTCCATTCTATTTAAATTTTTTCATAATAACTGTAATTTAAAATTTAAAAATCATATATAAGGGGGCAGATCTTTAATTTTGAGAATGTATTTTAGCTATTGCTGTGTTTTCAAATCTAAAAATATGTCTACTCTTCTTACTTTTTGCCGCTGGCGCGACTTGTCGTTTTCCGGCCTGAATCGTCCTCCTATGGCCCTGAGTTGTCGTTTTCCGGCTTAATCTGGCAAGAGCTCTTTTCCCTACCCAACATTCACTTATTAGTTATAAGCTAGAAACTGAAAAACTAAAGTATGTCCCCATCATCCCACTCCATAAAGGACAACCCCACCTCTATATATCAAGATAATAATCAATAAGATCAGCCAACTCTACACACTCCATGTTCCCAACGAAATCGGGTTGTGTTTCCCGCAATGCCTCGAACGTTTGGCGGTGAAGGCAGAGAATAAAAGTTTCTTTCGCGCGGGTTGCCGCAACGTATGCTATGCGTCTTTCTTCAGCGTGTTGATCTTCCTCAGACCACCATATTTCAGAAGGGCATGGGTTGAATCGACCAGGAGCGGGAACGAACAGGATAGTGCTGTCGTGTGTCTCTCCCTTTACGGAATGAACTGTGGCTGCCATTAGGGCTATCGTTTGACCATTTCCCCCTTTTTGCTCAAGCCAGCGGCTTCTCGCTTCGTGTTGAGTGGCTGCCCGGTTAGGACTGTTTGGCGCGCGTGGATTGGGAGCATGGTCCCACCACCCTTGGTCTCTGAGGACGGTTACTATGTTTTCGCACGCCGTACACCCCCACTGATATAAGGTCTCCCCTTGTTCTTCTCGGTCTGCCTGAAGAAGGATTTTGATAACTGTTTTTTTCCACTGGAAAGCATCTGCCCCAATGGTTTCAAGATCGCGGTCACTAGGCGTATCAGTGCCGAGCATGGGGCGCGCAACAGAGGCTTCCGCCAAAGAGAGGGCTTCTTTCGGTCGGCCAGATCGCAGGGCATTCACAGCGTTGTGCAGGTTTTCTATTGGTTTTGATCGAAAGCGCTGAAAATACCCTCCTTGTCTCCCATTGAGTCTTCGGACCGTATTATTTTTCCGGGTAACTAGCCGATGCACCTTTTCAGGGTCGCTCCGGTTAATGGCAGATAATAGTTCACGCGGAAGATTTTCCTCGCCGTCATGAATTGCCATTATTACGCTGCCTGCTCTACCGGTGTCGGAAACCAGCAGCCTTCCTTCAGCAGAGAGCGACCGTGCGAGGGCGCAAATCCCATCCGCACATCTGAGAGACGTCCTGATCTCGAAAGATCCGGTTCCGTCCAGTCCCGCGATTTCATCGAAAATATGTGGACTCGCCCCGTTAAACTCGTATATTGCTTGGTCCGGGTCTCCAACGACCAAGGCATCAAGCCTTTGATCAGTCAAAATCCGGAGGACAGCTCTACCGAGAAACCACCCTGTGTCCTGTACCTCATCCAGGAAAATTTTTGGAAAGCGTCTGGCCAACAAAGCCACAACGCCCGGTCCAACGTCCGGATCGGATAGGATCAGACTCGACATGTATGCTGTATCGGAATGTGACACACGTCCCGAGGCCCGCCAAATCATTCGCTTTTTTTGAATTGTTTGTCGCGCCTCATTTACCGAAAGGTGATACGGAGTCCCTGTGCGCTTAGCGGTCACGAATTGCGGGGCTTGCCTTGTTCCCCCCACAAAGTTGATACTGAAAATATTACGACGATACTCCCCTCGGCCAGGTCTTAAAACAACCTCAAGCTGCTCTCCGCACCATCTTTGCCTATTTATCATGCAAGAGGCGGATACTCCCGGCACAATACGAGGTTCAGGCATCTCGGGATCACGGAGGCGGGCAAATGGCCGCACGACGTACCGGAACAGAAACGAGTCAAGGGTTCCGACAAAATGAGGATGGCCCGGATCAAATCCTAATTTTTTGCGGATTTCGGCGCCGGCTACATTGGTGAAAGATATTGCGGCAATACCGCGGTGCCGATCCTTCCACCCGTTGATTTCTTGACGGATGGCCTCCGCAATAAGCCATGTCTTGCCGCTTCCGGGGGCTGCTCGAACAAGACGGAGCCTGTCGTCCGCATCGAGGATAACCTGTTGTTCCGGTCTCGGAGGCATCGCGCTATCCTTCGTCGCCATTTGGAGCTAAGACGTGTCTAATTGCATCTTGGATGTAGCCGGGGACAGCGAACTCCGCTTCTTCATTGTCCGCTAACCACTCGGAGAGCAAATGTGCGAAGTGCGCCTTGCTGCCGCTGTGGTCAGCCTTACAAATCCCCCTCCATGTTGCCAAAACACGATCTCCGCGGTCCCTGCCCGCAGCTTGGAGTGTTTCTCTATTGAATGTTTCTGGCATTCCGCGAAATGAGTTTTCCCAGATTTCAGCCATAATATCCGGATTGCCGAGTCCAGCATCGGCCAGGTCATATTCAAGGGTCACTTGAGATAGGAAAATACCTACCCGTTCAGACTCTTCAAATTGCGCCCTAAGTTCTTGAGCCCTTGCGCAAACTTCGATCTCTCCGTCAACTTCTTTCGGATGTAACTCTTCCCAGTTCGCGCCAGGTGGCTCTGATGAGGGGTCAGCATCGGAAATGATCGCAACGGGGATGTCCAAAGCATTAGGAGAAAATAGCTTAACGAAAGTACCGAACGAGACGCCACAGATTGGGAGAACCGAGATATACTCTTTTGATAGATCGACCGACGGGTCGAGCCGCTTTGCCAGCTCGGGAATAAGCAACGCTTCTGAAATCCCCTCCACGAGAATGAGCCCCCGGCAAAAATAGAGCGTGGCCCTTGTGACATCAAGCATACGTTGGAGCTGCTTTTCCTCTCTATCGCTTAATCCTGTTGATGATAGGCTATTGCAGACAATGCCATTTTCCGGTCCATTCACCATAAGGCATATCCTGCTTGGCTTTACATTCGCCGAGAATACGGGAGAATGGGTGCTTACGATTGCCTGTGGAGGGCTGTCCGTGGCTAACCTGGACTGAAGGTACTCACCCAGGAGCACGGTCATTTGTGGGTGAAGATGGGCTTCCGGCTCTTCAACCAGGAGGATAGGGCATTCATCGTCGTGTGCTTTTTCAAGATGTGCCAGCACTGTAGCCATATACAGAAGGTTGTTGTAGCCAAGACCATTAGACGAAATATCTGAAATCGGATTGTCTTCAAGGGAGATACTTAACGTTCGGAATATCCTGGTCAATTCGGGAGCGGCCGCCCGGATTGCACATTCCAAATATTCCGCACCAGCCATTTGCCGGGTGCTTTCACGCAACCCGCCCTGTGTCTCTTGTATTAAATCTTGTCCTTCAAGCTGTTTATTTGCCTCCTCGTATATACCGGTGATTTCCTGCTGGTGTTTTTCACTCCCTTCCCGTGTAACTAACTCCTGAAGCAGTCGTGCTAGTCTGCTCCTGTTTCCGGGGGTTAAGGCTGCTTCCGCATCGCGAAGAGCGGGTAAAAAGGTAATCGGCAAGGCTTCCAGAATTTCGTTTGGGATTGCCGATCGTTCTCCTTGCTCAGAGCCACCCCACCGCTTAATGGTAAATCTACCTCGATCAGATTGCCAACTTGCCTCAAAGTGGACATGCGCAGGAGAGGTTTCAACACCTCCGGGTTGAATGTCGAGGATTTCAAAAAACTGCGTTTGCTGGTTCTCATTGAGGGAATCGAAGGTCAGAGATATCCGAATGGGCATATCAACCGGCCTTCCGTCCCCATCGCGCCGAATATCCTCTTCGGTCAACCATAGTGATTCACCACGAGCGGCTGAAGGGCCGAGCGTATGTCTAATGGCGCTGAATAAGTTTGTCTTGCCTATATTGTTTGGGCCGACAACTGCATTCAATCCGGGTTGTAGTTGAACCTCGATGGCTGCGAGATTTCTGAAATTTTCTATCTTGATGTTTTTAAGATACACCTTAGCCCTCTTTTCAGACATACAAAAAAAGATCGATGATCGAAATCATGATAAAAGTGCCTTTGTGGTCGATTAGTAGGCCGATGGCCAATCAGGGGGATCCCTTGCTCCCCCGACTCAACATGCTTCAGGTGAGAACTCCGTACTCTTTCAAGTTGTGTGTGTGAAATATAGGACGCTCCTAGGTTTATAAGTTTCTTTTTCAAACCATAAAAACGCTCAGAAACATATAGTGGTAAATTCGAGACTGATTCTTCACTTGAGCTCAGTACAGTTCATCGACAGGATCAGAGTAAGCATTCGATCATATTTGTATTATTAAAGGGAATTTACCCCTTTGTTTTTCAGATCTATACAAGGGCGGTTGAGCCCGTTTCCCGTTGTGCCCGGCGGCCCGTTTTTTTATCTCACACAGAGACGCAGAGTGCGCAGAGAGTAAGTTTTTTTTCACTTGGCGTTGAGAGGGCCGCCACGATAAAAAGCGGGTCCGTTATATATTTACATTTAATTGCCCTGGTCGAAAATAAAAACCCCGCTCTCCTTCTTAAGAGATGGGATTTATAATTGCGATAAGCCATTCTATATCCTTTATGTTGATGATTTAAAAATCATCAAAGGTACGGGGCTCAAACTCCAGGGCACGAGGAAATAAAAGCAAAATAACATTTCAGCTATGGTTGTTACCTAAATACAGCGGTCGACTACAAATTGAGAAAAAGTGCGTGAGAGACAGGATGAGATTCCCCGGAAAGATAAAAATATGGTAGCGGAAAAGAAGTAAATGATCAAGAAAATTGGGAAGGTGAGAACCATTCCTAATTAGTCGAATTGGCCGCAGATAATAAAGCTGTTAAGCTGATGAGCTGGTAAGCTGGTCAGCCTATACGCGGTTGGCGGCTGGTTGCTGGCTACTGGCTCCGCGATCCTCGTGCTCGTCCGCGTACTCGTACTCGAACCCAGCATCTGGCATCCGGTAACTGGTTGCTTGTTTCCGGCAGCCACAGAGGGCTGCCCTACTTTTGACTTATAGTCTCCGGTGGGCACGGACCTTGCTCAGTCCTCAGTCCTCTTTCCTAGGGCGATTTAACTTTGCTCTTCGGCAAATAGTGGTTGACATGGATAGAGTTATCGACTATTCGGCGGTTTTTGCTAAAATTTCCGCCTAACCACCTTGTTCATATGACAGGAAATAAAATTGCTGGGAACCATTGTTAATACGCTGAGCATTATCGTCGGCAGCCTGGTTGGTTTGCTTTTCAGAGGAAGCATCCCTGAGAAATACAACCGGACCCTCATGCACGCCATTGGGCTTGCTGTGATTTTGATCGGCCTTAAAGCAGCTTTTAAAACCGACGCGATTATGGTGGTTATTGTCAGCCTCGCTTTCGGGTCTATTTTGGGAGAACTGCTTAGAATCGAAGATCGGTTGGAGCAACTTGGGCATTGGATCGGAAACCGGTTATCCACAAACAGCACAGGTATCGCAAAGGGGTTCGTAACCACCAGCCTGTTGTATTGTGTCGGGGCAATGGCGATTGTCGGTGCCATGGAAAGCGGCCTTTCCGGAAATCACCAGACGTTATTCGCAAAATCTATTCTCGACGGGATCGGTTCGGTGTTGTTTGCATCGACCCTCGGCATCGGCGTTCTGTTTTCCGCAGTTGCGGTTTTTGTCTATCAGGGCCTCATCACCCTGACCGCATCTTTTCTAAAACAATTCTTATTACCCGACGTCGTTTCTCAAATGTCCGCTGTCGGGGGTCTCCTCATTATGGCGATCGGGATCGGTCTTTTGGAAATCAAAAAGATTGAAATCGGCAACATGCTTCCCGCCATATTCATTCCCCTTGTTTACCAGATTCTGAAACATCTTTACGGCCTGCTATAAAATCAATCGCGCACACCGGCAGCTGGTTTTTTATCCGCAGATTATCGCAGATTTAGTCAACTGATCTGAGGATTAAATCTTTTTTTCATTTTTCCATTTAGACAGGATTTACCCCGGTTAAATAGACTTCGTATTTAACTGGGCAGGCAGGATTAATCAGGATTATTTTTTATTCATTCTCACTTCCCGGCTTGTCCGCCACAGTTAATTTGCTTTAGCGACGGCGGGATGGAAGTGAGAAAACTCAATTCGCCTGCGGCGGAGTTTTATAAACCTACTGCCGGGTTAAATTGGCAAGCGTATTAATTTTTTTTCATTTTGATGAGCTGGTTCCAGATTTTTATACGCTGTTGCAAATTATCGGAAGGCGTCGGATTGCCGGCTACTTCCGTGACCTCTTGAACCGGTACCGGCTTGCCGTTTTTGACAAACAAGCCCCGGATCATGGCCTTGGCGTAAATGGTATCACCGGCAACAAAATCCTGTTCGATGTAGATATATTTATCGTCCCACCCGGCGCTATAAGACAGCACATCGAATTTTTGAAACGGCTTCAACGGCTTGATGAAAGTGATCTCCAGGGAATGCACAACCGGCATCCACATGTTTTTTAAAACACTCGCTAAAATATCCATTTCAGCCAGCATCCATATCCTGGCCAGATCCATAAAGGCCAGATAGCGGGAATTGGTGAGGTGCAGGTTAAGATCGCAGTCATGCGGCCAGACGCGAAACGAAAGTCTGCTGGTGCCGTCCGGCTCGATGCGCTGCCGGAGCCGTTTAATTTTAATGATAATACGCAGCAACCGTAGATACAGATTCATTGGCGAGAAAGATCCTGTGTTTACCTTCGAATTTTAATTTTAAAAATGCTTAAAACATACTTATTTAGCAGTAATTTTTTACTTCCGAATATGTATAGCCCGCTGCCGACAATGAGCATGATGCCAATAATGGATTGAGGCCCAAGAATATCTTTCCAAAAAATATAACCCAGGACAACACTCAAAGGAACAGCGGTGTACTCAAAAGAGGCAATCGTAGAAGGCTGCGCCAGGCGATAGGCCTGGGAAAGAAAATAAAATCCCATTGCGGCTATGAGGCCTAGTAAAATCAACAAAAACAGATCACCCTGCGAAGGAAGCTGCCATTCACGGAAAAGAAAAGCCAGACTGGGATGAGATTTTTGCGCCACGACGCCGGGGCTTAGGACGATACCGACAATCGAAGAAAAAAGAATATACATGATGGTCGGGTAGAAAGCCAACGCTACGCCGCTTTCGGTTTTCCCCAGCCGCCTGGTAAGGATGGAACCTGTCGCGTAAACAAACGCAGACAGTATCGCTAAGAGGCCTGCGGGATTTATCATTTTAGGGCCGGGTTTCAACATAACAATCACACCGAAAAAACCGACTAAGACCGCTATCCAGCCGCCGATCTTGACTTTCTCCCGCAATAGGGTA
>Ga0255055_10003635_pt1 | contig 10348 bp, 8 predicted proteins | sample JV7_2_27_MG_FD_188633 | JGI IMG/M metagenome (GOLD analysis project Ga0255055, IMG submission 188633) | Seawater microbial communities from Jervis Inlet, British Columbia, Canada - JV7_2_27 | ecosystem: Environmental > Aquatic > Marine > Inlet | place: Canada: British Columbia | collected... | reverse complement strand
TTGCAGATGGAGCCAGCGGTGGTTCGCCATTGTGAAGATCAGGATGCGACATTCTTCCTACATGCCACAATTGGATAAATATTTTTCCTTCCCTTTTATGAACAGCGTCGGTCACTAATTTCCAACCTTCCACTTGCGCCTCCGAATAGATACCGGGAGTGTTTATGTAACCGACAGCATCTTTCGAGACTTGAGAACCACATGTGATTATCAGCCCTGCAGACGATCTTTGCTCATAATATTTAGCTTGAAGCTTAGTGGGGCGAAATTCTGGATTATTAGCCCTACTGCGCGTCATGGGGGCCATTACCATCCTATTTTTTAGGTGTAAATCTCCCATCATTATTTCCTTTAAAAGAGGTTGTAATTTAGACATAACCGATCCTTTTGAAATTGAATGTGTTTTTTAAATAGTTGTATATTGAGCACTATTTAACGCTACTCTGTATAAAATATAATTACAAAAAATAATTAAGAATTTCCCTCGTTTAACTATTTATATGGAAGTAATTGAATTACTTTAAGTAAAAATTACATCATAAAGGTTGATGCTAATTATATGGTAGTCCAAACGGTATATCATTGCAATAACGAAATATTAGAATGGAAATGGTCTTCAGAAAACGATTTAATGCCACAACATATGTGGACTTCGACATTTCTCATTGACGGGTTGTTGATTGACGCAGGTGCTCCAGGAGGGGTAGATGATTTACGAAAATTTATCAAATCTCTCGATTCTGAAAGCATGGTGGAAAAGTGTGTTATTACGCATAACCACGAAGACCATTGTGGAGGTGGCCGTATGCTTCAGGAAGAATTTAAGATTCCCTTATTTGCTAGTAAATTGGCTATTTCATTATTGAAGAAAGAAAAAAATTATCCCGATTATCGTCAAATGGTTTGGGGCACAGACTATCACCCTTTTCAAGCTCAAATAGTAAAAGATTCAATTAGTTCTAAGTCAGGGAAATACATTTTTAATATAATAAGTACACCTGGACACGCTCCTGAATTAATTTGTTTAATTGAACGAAAACAACAGTGGGCATTTATAACTGACGCAGTAATGCCAAAATATCAAATGATATTTGGTAAACACACTGACATTCCCGAAGACATCTCCCTTATTTTTCAATCAATTAAAAAATTGTATGATTTCACAAATGGAATGGACAATTTGCTTCTCTTTTCTTCTGGGAAGGGTGTTTTTAAAGGAAGATCGTTTTTAAAAGATAGAATGGATGAGATTAATTCCCTACATCTGAAAGCTCATAGATTTCAAAATGAAGCTAAACAAAAAGGACTACTGGATAAGCAACTTTTAAGGTACGTCTTAAAAAAAATGTTTATGCGAGAAAATTTTGTTGGCTCACTTACCCGTGGAGGATTATCTAACAAAAATTTAATCGTGTCATTACTCGAATGGCCTATTGATTATAACTAAAAAATTAAAAGATAAATAAAAAAAATAATTTAAGATTAATCTCAATAAACTAATCATCTATCAATATTTCTTATTCGATATCTCTTATTCCTACCATTTAAATAAAATATTAAACTATATTACAAAAATTCAATAAATAAAAACATAAAAATGTGATTTAAGTTGCCAAAGTGCCCATATTGTAAAGAGGACCTTGAAATCAAACTCGAAATTAACCCAGGACCTATCGACGACAAATTTAAAGATGAACTCTTAAAAACTTACGAGAATTTCATAGAAATTCAAGCCGAAGTTGTCCCATTTGGTGGAAAAATGATGAAACGCATGGCACAATATAGCTTGAAATTTGTTAAACGCTACTTAGATAAAATTGGAGCCGTACCACTAATATTTCACTCTTGCTCAAAATGCGATTCTGTGATTTCCTCCCAAACAATAGTTGATTTAATGTCTTCAGGAAGTTCAAGTTCATCATAATCGTACTATTATTTATTTCTGATAATTTTACGATTCTTTTTTTTTTATAAAAATGATCCTTTTTGATGACTTTTATTAGGCTTTTTTTGAATTTTTATTCTTCTTTAGTAAATTCAACATCGAAAAATTCGATAATATACTAAAAAATTAATAATCTTTAAGTATAAGTATAAAAATTAGAAGATTATACCCTTGATTCATTATATCAATATCCTCACCCGTGAGGGCAAATCATTATTATTTCGAAATTACGGAAGTTCGGATGTTGATAGAGATTTGGTAGCCGGATTCTTAAATACTTTCTCGGATTTTATGAAGGAGAAAAATCAGAGAGATATCAAATCGACATCGACAGATGAATTCATATATTACTACACCATTATTGATAAGATCATAATTGTAGTATGTACTGATCTAGAAGACGATGATGCTCTAGTTAACTCAAAAATCTCTAATATAAAAGTAAAATTTATAGAAAGTTATGGGGATATATTAACAAGTGGAGATTTGTTAGAAAATCGTAGTTTATTTACCGGATTTAGAAGAGAACTAGATGATATCTTCCTTGGCCCAATTAAAGTGGCTATAATTGGAGTAGGAGGAGTTGGTAAAGAAGATCTTGTACACCTTATCTGTGGAAAAGATATTAACTTAAAATATCAAACAATCATAAATGTGGATATCACGAATATTGACGGAACGGAGATAGGAGTTAACCGCTCCATTGAGCTGTGGGATTTTCCTGGTCAATCAAATTTTAGATCCTTATGGAAGAGTTTATTAGATAGTACAGATATAGCTCTTTTAGTACTGGATTCCACTTTTGAAAATGTTAATCGTAGTAAAGATATAATTCGCGATATTTTAAATAAGAATTATAATAATATTTTGTTCATTGGAATAGCAAACAAGCAAGACATGCCTAATCGACTCACTCCTAATTTCATTGAAAGAATCTTATCCGAGACTGGAAGTGATCCTCCCATACGGGTTCACGGTATGGTTGCAACTAACCCTGCCTATCGAGAAAAAATACTTACCATCTTAAGAGATGCGATAAATAAAATTTCCAATGGTTTTGAACCTAGTACTGAAATCAAATTGCAAACACAATTTAATGATAAAGTGAGCCAAGAATTCGAACAATTTAAAATTGAAAAAATCAATAAAGAAGAAATAGAAAGGGTGATAGATACAAAAAGTTTTGATAACATTCTCTCCAAGATAATAAAATCCGAAAGGGGAATCAAAAAAGTTATTTTAGCTGACAGAACAGGATTAACTATAGCCAGCGTTTCAAAATTTTCCTACTTCCCCTCTGATCTTGACTGTATTGGGGCTATTGCATCCGCAGTTTTTCTTGCATGCGAAGAACAAGGTAAAAATCTCGATCTTGGCGACTTAGAAATTGTTACTAGTGAATTTTCAGGAGGAAAGATTTTTACATCGAGTTTTGGTCCTATGGGGATATTTGCACTTATTTCTGATTCAGATATAAATATTGGATTAATTAGATTAATTTTGAAAAATTTAGAAAGCCGTTTCTTATCAGATATACAAGATAGGTTCGATCCTGGAGACCCCGGCTCTGTAAGTGGGGCGGCATTAGTAGACTTTTGATAAAGAGAAAAGCGTTAAATACGCCACCAAGAAGGTTGTTCTTGTTTCTTACCTTTGTTCATCCGGATATGAAAATTTTAAATAAACTGAAGAGTAAATAGTACTATAGAAAAAATATCTCAAGACTCGAGCACTCTTTAATGTTCTAATACCTATAATGATAATTAAAGACTTACTCAAAAAATTAAATCTAGACAGAAAAATATTTAGAATATTCGTTAATGGAATCCCAACAAACGATAGAACTACCATTAACGAGACTGACGAATTGTTCGTTATCCCTAAAGTTTCTGGAAATCCTTGTTTTCTTCGAGACTCATTAATAAATAACAGAGGAAGAAGAAGACTCTCACCAAGAAGATTGAGAAGATTGTGGATAGAAAATAGGATCTCGCCAAGATCGGATGATCTAACGGAATTATTGCTAGAAGAACGCCGATTAAAGTTGAAATTAGAAATTGACCGTTTGAATAAAGAAATTGAAAGAAACCAGTTCCATAAGATAGCAAATTTAGACTATAGAGCAATAGAAAGCAATAACAATGTTAGGGGATTTCCGGTTAATCGTTCGGAAGCACGCAATAGAGCATTTAATAGCCCCTTTGTACCTTCAATAGTTACTGATGAATATGATTATTTAATTAAGATAATAGTTGTAGGAGACAGTGGCGTTGGTAAAAACGCACTAACACTCCAGTTTTCAAAAAGTATCTCTCTGAAAGACTACAAGACGACGATTGGGGTAAACTTCCACATCAAAACGATACCTATTGAAACAAAGGATGGCCCAATTAAAGCAAGACTACAATTATGGGATATGGGAAATCAAGAACAATTTCGTTCACTTAGACCAATGTATTATCGTGATTCATTAGGCGCTGTTTTAGTTTTTGATTTAACAACCCCGTCCAGTTTCGAGCATTTACCCCAGTGGATAGAAGAGGTGAGATCTCATGTAAAATCAGACATCCCATTAATAATCGTTGGGAATAAGAGCGATTTAGTTGACCAAAGACAAGTAAGTTCAAAAGAAATAAACGCATTAACGAGAATCTTTAATGTGTATTATATGGAAACCTCTGCTAAAACTGATGAAGGCGTAGACGATTGTTTTTGTATGTTAACTCGCCTAATTTTGGGATGGAAGCCACGATAAATGCTCCGCCAAGATTGTGATATTTTTCAACTTTTATTCTGGCTTTTTTTTACACGAATGAGTAAATTGTTCTTCTTTAGTAAACTTCATCCCGCAATACTGGCAAGAAGTTACACCTTCGGGATCTTTTTCTTTTAAGGGTACACGAACTTGGATTTGGGTTACTGCTGCGAAATCGTCAGGGGGTCTCGGATGAGTGAAAATGTATGGGTATGAAAAATGATCGTCGTCATCATCATCATTGGGTAAGGGCTTCCTTTTTTTAGCACCAGTGCGTTTAAGAATATATTCATCGATTAGTTTAGCAATATCATCAATATAAAATGGTTTAAGAATATAACCGTCAGCCTTCGTATCCTCCATTCTCCCTTTAACTTGATCTTCTTGCATACAGGTCATATAGTATACAGGGATATCCCTGAGGTCTTTATTATTTTTTATTGATTTACATATGTCAAATCCATTAATATCAGGTAACATAATATCCATAAGTATTATTTTTGGTTTTATTTTCTTTAACATTTCAAGGGCGATTTGACCATTTGTCGCGCCTTTGAAAGTGATTTCTTTTGCTTCAGATATTTTTCTTAGAAGTTTCATTGTTCCGGGTTCATCTTCAACACAAAATAAATCTATATTCTCAGTGTCTTGAGTTTTATCTTCTATAGTTCTAATTTCTGACTCAATAAGTAGTGACTGATCGAATGCATCTTGAATAATATTTAGGACCACATGTCCTAATTGTTCTGAGTATTCTTTGAGAAGGAAATCCAGTGCACCCTTTACCACAGTAAGGTGTTGCTTAAGTGCTAGATAATTTTGTTCAATATCTAAATCGTTAGAAAAATGAGAATTTTCAATATAAAATTCTACTGCTTCTCTGATCAATTTCGAAAGGGTTGGAATCTGCTCTTTACTTTCAATAAACCTACGCCATCCTTTCTTTTTTTCCTCAGATATATAAAATGAAATTCTTTTTTTTTTTCGTTCATACATTTTCATACCCCTCAGATAATTCTTAAATTGGTTTGTTACTTGCCCAGATCTAATGATGATACGTGATGGGTAATTTTCCTTATATTCTAATAATTTTTCTCTTAAAATATGTTCATCAATTCCAAACTCAATAACCTCCTTGTCTGATAAGATTATTTTTAGTTCCGCTTCAAAATCAACATCTAAATCATCATCATAGATCTTTTCTTTTTTATCTGAATTTGAAATAATAAACACCACAATTGTTGTAAAAAAATTTTCTCCCAACTTATGATGGGTTATTTTGTTATAAAAATCTTACGGTTGAATACTGTTTTTTACAACAAATAATGATTAAATTAGGTAAAAAAAATGTTTCAATCTAGTTCTGATTTCATTTTTGTCCTCGGAATAAGAGATAGAAATGTCACATTTATATATTTTAACTTTTATACCAATATTTGGTTAAAGGTGGTTCTCAAATTAGTCAACAATGATATTAATCCCATAATATTAATCACCTTTTAAAAGTAAAATGGCTTCATCCGATTGCACATTCAAAGTGAATGAATGCAGCTTATACGATTACACCTTCAAAGTGTTATTATTAGGAGATTCGAGCGTAGAAAAGAGCGCTTTTACTAAGCGATATTGCTACAATGTATCCAATCCAAGCGAAAGATTGACAATTGGAGTAGATTTTCACCTAAAAACAATTGATTTACACGGGAAAAAGATAAAACTACAAATCTGGGACGTTGGAGGCGAAGAACGATTTAGATTCTTATTACCAACATATTGTTTAGGGGCAAACGCAGCATTTTTACTGTATGATGTAACCAGATCTCAAACGTTAGATAATATAGGCGAATGGACTAATATCGTGCATCAAAAAGGAGGGGATATCCCTATTATGTTAATTGGAACAAATATTAATCTTGCAGAGGATAAGCGCGAAGTTCCAAGAGAATACGGGATTGAAGTTGCTAAAAAAAATAAATTAAGTGCTTTTGCAGAAGTTTCTATTAAAACAGGACAAAATATCGATAATGCTTTTGAAATATTGGCAGAATTGACATTGAAACGAATAGAAGGCAGAGATTATAATCAATCAGATTTTTCTCCTTATGAATATGCTGATGTTTATGATTTTGTTGTTGGTGAATTTGCAAATGATGTTATCATAACTCCTTATAAATATGCTGAATTTCATGATTATGTTGGTGAATTTGCAAACGATTCCCAGTTTAATTACAGTAATGCAGAATTTGTTGAAACACATTTAATTAACCCCGATTTCGAGATAAACGATCATCTTTCTCTCAGATTAGAAGATAATAAAACAAATATCTATGTTGGTGGGAGATTATTCAGTCAATGTAAATATCTCTTATTAGATATCTCGAAAGGTAAAAGTACTGAGTTGAAAAAGATTGATTCTATTGACGAAGCTGAAGCTAAATTGAATAAAACAATGGAGAACGATCATTCTATTATCCCTTCTAAAACAGAATTTTGGGGTCATTGTTCGAACCTTCAGGCATGGTACGAAAGTAATTACGATACTCGTATTCTTCATCGAAATATAGCTTTCCCATTGTTGAGAGAACTTGTAAAAGAAGGGGACATCCTCGCAAGAAAGGTGTTTAAGCAAGAAGTTGCCAAACGACTTGAAAGCGGTTATCCATCAGTTGTATTGTACTTAATTGAAGAGGATTATTTAAATTGCCTTGGTCATGAAGAATTGGATGCGGTTTTAAGTAACCCAAAATTTTTAAAGAATTTATTAAAATGGTTCAGAAACGATATTCCAGAAGACCTTACTAAAAGAATTATGGAGAAACTAAACAATTTGCATTGCCCTTATTGTGGTTGTAAAGTCGAAAATAGCCTGAGCCAAAAGACATTTAATGGTAAAGGAATTCGATGTATGTATTGCTTTACTTGTATTATAAAAGATGCTTAAATAGGAAAAGTCACTTTTCCTGAAAGGCAAGAACTAAAAATTATTAGCTCAGTTAAAGTATAATTAGTGAAGACCATGCATACTTTAAATATTAGAGATTCTTAATATATTTTAAGGACAAAATTATCAAAAAATAACTTAAGAGATTAAGGTAATAAGTATGGAGTTTAATCAAGATGAAAATGATGTAAAGAACCTAAGTTCCTTTTCTCAGTCCTTAGGGACCCTTTTTAGACAGATAGGTGGTTATACAATAATTCAAATCATTAGCTCTTTCATTCTGGCGTTTATGACTGTGGGAATGCTTTTCTCTGTAATCATCGAAGATGATATGACAGCGCTTTTCAATGTCTTCCAAAGCAGTGTATGGACTATCATAATAACCTCTATTGTACTTGAAATTATTTCATATATCTTTATCATCAAACTGATAAAGTTATTATTTGGTGCAGAGAAACAGGGGATCCCACATAAAGGCAAATATCGTAAGAGTGCTCTTTTTTTCATAGGGGGAATTATTCTCGGGATTGTATTATTGGTTGTGGGAATTATCGTGGCGAACTGGCTCATGCAACTAATTCAGGACATATTTAATGATCCCTTATTTGAAATAGAAGATTTAGATCAAATCCCTTCAACAGATATCATTTCTACACTTGCCCAGGTAGGGCGTACAGGTCTATCCTTAGCAGGATTTTATTATCTAAAACAAAATTTTGAACAATTAAATGGTTATATGCGGAATGGTCGGAACGTCTCTAAAGGACTTCAATTACTTGTTATTGGTTATCTCCTCCAAATTATTGGCAATCTTATTGGATTGATTGTGGATTTCGCAAGTCTCTTAGGACTTGTTGGTTTGATTCTAACTATAGTAGGGTATTTCAAAGCATCAAATGGATTAAAAAGTACGACTTGGAGCCAAATCTGAAATTTCTAGATCTCATCAGAGAATTAATTGGAATTTCTTAACACATTTTTAGTTGTTACCTTTAGTTTAAATAAAGTCTTATCCTAATAGCATTACGAATATTTATTGAGAAAATTGTGGTCATTCCCCTAAATTATTGAGATAAAACTCAACAAAATGAGTAAAATTTTTGTATGTTCAAAAATGAGTAATTTGTTATCAAGAAAACCAGTTTTATATTATTTGTTTTATAACAAAAAGCATAGATTTAAATATAATGTGTTAATAAATGCATATTGCAAGATATTTTTTTATCAAAAATCATTCTTTTTTAACACAAATAAAATGATCGGATTAGGAGATAATTCCCAAAAATCATTGGATTTACGAAAAAAAATCCAAGTGTTAGGTATTGGTCTAATTACATTATCCGATAATCGTTATAAAATAGTGTTCAATAGAGGGATAAACCGTTCTCTAGTAAAGGATTTGATCCATATATATCGTTCTGAAATATTAAATTGTAATGAAGGAAAAATTGTCGATGAATTTGGAATTTATATGGTTTATCTTCATTTCTATACTTTTGGGAAACTTAGGGTATCAATTTTCTATTTAAGCGAAAAAGATAAAGTAAATAATTACATTGAGCTTTGTTCCTTTTCGAAAGTATTAGTTACATCTTATTGTTCTTATGTTTCACGCTCGAAGATTAGCCAAATTTGTGAAAGTGTTATTCCTATTGTTTCAGGAGTTTCAGCATTTTTAGTTATTCGTACAACAGGTCAAACTCTTTTTAAAAAAATTAGAAGCGATAAGAAGAACTTATTAGAAAATTATATTCAGATTGGGGGTTTCCTTTCGGCTATATTAACATTTTCAAATGAAGTAATAGGTAAAAAAACAGGAGAATGTCTTAAAGCTATTGATTTCGAAAATTATACATTCCTTATTACTATAGAAGAAGGAACAATATTCTCATTTCTTTTAGACCAATCAGCAAAATCTAAGAGATTAGAAAGATATATTGAATTACTAACAGAGGAATTCATTGAGCTATATTACGACTATTTGAAGGATTTTAACTGCGATATTAGCCAATTCCGCTCTTTTGAAGCTGTCGTAGAGAATTATTTTTCAATTTAATGGAGTTTACAAATATTACGAGTCTCTACATCCTAATAATCTCAATTAATTCAGAATAAGATGTCTTTTGGGATATAAAAATCATAAAATCAATACAAAAATAATTATAAATAACTTCTTTGTTCCTACATCTTCCATCCGTCTTGGATGGGTAGGCAAAATTCCTATTTGTCCCATGAAAAACTGACAGAAATGTGAAATTTATATGCTTGTTTTTTTTTGTTTATAGCGAAAAGAGTAATAATTACTCAAGTAAATTTTTAACTAAATCCCTATAAATTCAGTAGAAGGATGTGAATACATGCCTCCTCAATGAATTACTACAATAAAATGTCATCTTACGATTTTACTTGGAAAATCATGATGTTAGGCGACGCTTCCGTCGATAAAACATCGATTACCATTAGATACATTTCCGGATTCTTCTTAGAAGATCTTAAATTGACAATAGGTGTCGATTTCTATTCAAAAACAACAAATTTTGGCGGCAAGAAAGTAAAATTACAGATATGGGATTTTGGTGGCGAAGAACGATTTAGATTTCTCTTACATCAATATTGTAAAGGTGCAAACGCAGCGTTCTTCGTGTACGATATAACTAATCGGCTATCATTAGACCATTTGCCCGATTGGACCCAGATAATTCGAGAG
>Ga0255055_10003634_pt1 | contig 10348 bp, 11 predicted proteins | sample JV7_2_27_MG_FD_188633 | JGI IMG/M metagenome (GOLD analysis project Ga0255055, IMG submission 188633) | Seawater microbial communities from Jervis Inlet, British Columbia, Canada - JV7_2_27 | ecosystem: Environmental > Aquatic > Marine > Inlet | place: Canada: British Columbia | collected... | reverse complement strand
GACCGTGAGGTTTCAAGAGGAAGGCTGGCAGGAGCCGTATGAATCGAGAGGTTCACGTGCGGATCTGTGGGAGCGTGGGGGTGAGATTCCCCTGCGCTACCCGACCATATCAGTACTTTTGAATCCCACAAAAACCTGCGATATTCATTTTATATCTCAGGTGACAATTCCGCCGTTTTAGTTCCTATCTAAGAGTTCATATTAGATTATGCATCCCACACTTTGCCTGAATTTTAGATTGCGGCTATAAATCCAACCTTTTGAAAAAATACACCTTCCGTTCGCTAATCTTAAATTTTTCGCATGCCCTCAATGATTCGATACAGGCACGCAAGACACAATCCGAACCATTGTCGAAAATTGTAGATTACCATATGAATGGTGCAATGGTCCAATTGGAACGCTCTTGCTAACAGCATGCATCAATGAGTATATTGATTAAAATTGGCATTTTATTAAAATGCTAAGTATCCGTTTGCTATAAATTATGCATTATCAAATTCTGTACAGATATTCTGTACAGATATAGATACATATGTTTATTATTCTTGCTAATTTGTTTAAAATTACCAGCCAAAATATTAACAGCTGCTGAAGCGACAGAAGTAGAAAAAATTGAATGGTTGATTGCCGAAATTGAAAGCATGGATCAGGTCGAGTTCATCAGAAATGGTAAAGAATATTCAAGTAAAGATGCTGCGAGGCATATGCGTTTAAAATGGGAAGAAGCAGGGAAGCTAATAAGAACAGTGGACGATTTCGTTGATATATGCGCAAGCAGATCCTGGTTATCAGGTAAGCCTTATCTCATCCGTTATCCAGATGGAAGTATTATTCAATCTTTTATTTTTTTTCGTAGATTGCTTCAAGAGTTTAGCAATTAATACAAATAGTTTCAAATTATCCCCTTAATCAATTTGTTTCCTATCGAGATTCGGTTTTTAATTTATCGTTGGGGTGTTTCATTTTTTTTTACCGAAAAAGATTTTCTCCCAGTATAATCTCACAAAAATATTGTATAAGATTGCAATCTGAACATTATCAAATGATAATATTTGGGTAAGCTTGAGATAATTTTATTCTGGTATGTATTCAAGATTTTAGAAAATGAACGGTTTTGCCGATGAATAAATGAGATTCAAAAATTCTTATAAGTATTTGATTGGATTGGGTCTTGGAGGGTTGCTCCCGATATCCTAAATCGAATGTTGTTTAATTTGAATACGGCTTTAATTTTGGAATAGCATCTTGTCTAAAGTTATAAATAAATCTCATGGATGGCTTGTGCTTGTTGTTGTATTTGTTCTGGCGTTGGGGCCTATGTATACGGCAAAGGCAGAAGACCATGACGTCAAGCAACAGTTAAAAAAAATTGAAGAAATTGAAGAAAAAGAAGACAAGGAAGAAAGGGAAGGCGCGTTAAATCCAATAATTCAAGAAGTTTTCGGCGAAAAGGTTAGGCTGAATGGCGGCTTCGAGCTTAACTATGAATATCTTGACGTAGATGATATTGATGACGAAGATAGTGGCAGCAGTTCTGATTTTTACGTGAGCACGGTAGAACTTGCGCTCCGAGTTTTTTTTAACGAGTGGAGCAAGACCAAAATCGTGGTCACTGCAGATGATATCGGCCAGCAAGGTGGAAATGGAGAATTAAATCTGGATGAGGCCATCGTTACCTTGAAAAGTCTGGGGCCGCCGCTGTACTTTATCGGCGGCAAAACCGTGATGCCATTCGGTGTTTTCGAAGACCATCTGATTGAAGGCACGCTTGCCGAAGATCTATATGAGGTCGACGAGTGGGGCGCCACCCTGGGATTTAACCCTGATTTTTACGGGCTGGACATTTCCTTTTCAGTCTATAAAAGTCCCCAGGTCATTGAAAATCTTCAAAATTTCGATACGCACGAATGGGGGTCCGGCCGCCAGAAAGAAGACAAATTTAGATCCTATATCGCCAATATTACGCTTGAGCCCCTGGAGGACACGCTAACCCTGAGCACCTTTTACGATAATGAACCCGGTGATGGCAGCCGCAACCAGTCCATCGGGGGTGCTTTTACTTTAAATTACTGGAAATTCAGCCTGGACGCTGAATATGTCACCGCCCTGGAGCGGGAAAAAGGGGATAACGGAGCCGAGAACAAAGAAAGCGCTGCAGTTGTTGGGATTGCTTTTGACGCTCTGGATTCATTGCAACTGGCAACGCGTTATGGCGTTTTCGATGATGATAACCCCGGAGATCAGGACGAAGTTCTGGAGTACCAAATTGTTGCCGGATTCAACTACTCGCTTTTAGACGTTGCCGACTTTTCTTTTTTAACAGAGGCCCTCTTTTCCTTTGAATATCGATACTCAAATTATGAAAAGGAAAGAGACAGCGATGCAACAAACTCACAAAATATGTTCATGTTCCAGTTAATGCTGGGATTTTAGTAAGCAGTGCCACAGAAGCTTTGAGCGCGATTTTATGTTTATTTAAATTCTCTGAAACAAGGGGTTCATTTTTGGGCTTATCTTTTTTGAAAGCCAAAGGATGCTGGAGTCACTCAACAAACTCCATAAATGGACGAGCACAGGCATCCGGCCTTGACGTGTTAGTTGGAGAGTCGCAAATTTAAGGCCAATTTTCTATATTTCTTGTGATATATTATTTTTAACACTTACATTACCAAATGGTAATCTTTAGGTAATCTCCTGATAATTTTTTTTTGATACTTGTTATCAAATTTTATCTAATCAATCTAAATCATTGTCTTTAGTAATTTAAATTTTTCGAACTAAAGATTCTTAATTAATATAAGACTCGTAGTCCCAATATTTTAAGTAAAAAATGCGGTTACTATTAGTAGAAGACGACATCAAGATTGCTCAATTTGTGGTTAATGGCCTCCGGGAAGCCGGCTTTGCTGTCGATCACGCCGCAAATGGTGAGGATGGACTGCACCTGGCTTTAACCGAGCCCTATGACGTAGCCGTTGTGGATCTGATGTTGCCCAAGCTGGACGGCCTGACACTCATCGAAGAGGTGCGCGCAAACAACATCGATACACCGGTACTGATTTTAAGCGCTAAAAGATCGGTAGATGATCGGGTCAAGGGTCTGAAAATTGGCAGCGATGATTATCTGGTCAAACCGTTTGCCTTTTCCGAGCTGCTCGCCCGGGTCCAGGCTCTCATTCGTCGGTCAACACGCGTAACGGCTCCGTCCGAGCTCACGGTCGCCGATCTGACGTTAGATTTGCATGCGCGTAAGGTTTTCAGGGCTGACGAGGAGATTTTCCTGCAGCCGCTCGAGTTCTCCCTGCTCGAATATCTGATGCGCAATGCCGGCCGGGCCGTTTCCAAGACAATGATCATGGAACATGTCTGGGATTACAACTTCAGCCCCCAGACAAATGTCGTCGAAGCCCGCATATGTTATTTGCGGGACAAAATTGACAACCCTTTTGATGAAAAACTGATCCATACGGTTCGGGGTATCGGATATGTTATTAAAGAAGATTCATAATTTAGAAAATTCTTTATTATTTCGTCTAACCATTCTGTATGCGGTGGCATTTACGATTCTGTCCGCTTTAGGTTTTCTGATTTTTTATTACCGCATTTATTCGGTCACCATGGAACATTTAGATGTGGAGCTGCTGGACGAAACCGAAAAATACACTGACCTGATAAAAGAAACGGGCTTAGAGGCCGCAATTGCTGCAATCGCGAAGGAGTCTGAATTTGAAAATCCGGAAGAAGACTTTTACCGTCTTTTTAATTTCAAAGGGGATATTCTTTTTAGCACCGATATGTCCTCCTGGGGCGACATCGGTAAGCAGGGCATTTTGTCGGAAATGCAAAATGACGGGTTGACGAATGTACTCCAGACCATAACCATGCCGGAGGATGATGATAAGGCCCGCATGATTACCGCAATTATCGGTCCGGATACCGTGTTTCAGATCGGAGAAAGCCTTGAAGAAGTCGATGATTATTTAGACATTTTTCTCCAATTATTTTCCATACTCATTTTTATCTTAATCATCGTGTCGACCATAATTGGATGGCTGCTGGCCCGGCGGGCCACAATTGACATGGAAGAAGTAACTGAAACCGCCGAACATATATCAAACGGCGCCTATGATCGACGGGTTCAGATCAAAGGCCGCTTCAGAGAAATTGAGCGGCTTGGCGCCACCTTTAACAGCATGCTGGACCGCATTCAGAGCTTGCTGAATTCGATGAAAGAAATTAATGATAATATCGCCCACGACCTCAGAAGTCCCCTGGCCAGAATTCGCGGCATTGCCGAAATGAACCTGCTCAAGGGAAAATCCATTGATGATTACAAAGACATGGCCGCCAGCACGATTGAAGAATGCGATACCCTGATCGGCATGATCAATACGATGCTGGATATCACCGAAGCCGAAGCCGGTGTAAATGGCGTTAAAGCCGAAGAATTTGAACTGGTCACGCTCATCAATGAGGCCTGTGAACTATTTCGTCCGATAACTGAGGAGAAAAAGATCAATTTGAAAACCGACCTGCCGGAATCCCTGACGTTTAAGAGCGACCGCAAAAAGATGCAGCGCATCGTGATGAATCTGCTGGAAAATGCCATAAAATATACTCCCGAAGACGGAAGGATTGCCGTCTCCGCCGCAGCGCAAAACGGAGAGATTCGGATCGAATTTGAAGACACGGGGATGGGCATTTCCGAAAGCGACCTGCCCCATATATTTGAGCGTTTTTACCGCTGTGATCGAAGCCGATCTGAAGGCGGAGTGGGGCTGGGTCTCAGCCTGGTCAAGGCCTATGCCGAATCTATAAACGGCACGGTTCGGGTTGAGAGTACCTTGAATCAGGGCAGCCTCTTTGCCTTGAGATTTGTAAGCTAACCTTTGTAAATTTATCACTTCGACCTTCAAAATTTCCTTCGTTTATTAAAAAGATTCCATACTCACATCAGCCATAATTATCGGCCTTCATAAAAAGCTGCTATTTGAAATTACGTTAATATTTCAGGCCGTTAACTTAATTCATCTATTTTATAGTTTCCATTGGATCCAGATAGCCTTCTTTCCTTCACCCTTGTAGGCCTCGCCGTCATTACTTGCCTACATTATCAAATAATAATATTTGGGTAAGCTTTCGGTAACATTTGTCATATATACTCGGAAACCAGAGTTTAGGCTACCTTTTGATTGGTTTTTAAAAAATGATTCTCTGAGTTAAAAGCAGTGTACGAGAATTTTACCGACGGGGAGCGTGGATGGATTTTTTTAATTACATAAAAATAGCAAAAACTTCAAAGAGACGACCACCCATCCGCCGGTTAAGGTTTTTGAAGTTTGAGGATGGGCACATAAACACACGTTGTGTATTTTGGCTACTGATCAGCATCATTTATTTTTCAACCGGTTTGCCGGTTGTTCTGGGAGCCGAGGTTAGCGACCTGATCATTAACAACGCCCGGGGCCACCTCCTTTTATCTGCAGAAATCCGTGATGTGATCACCGAAGAAGTGAAGGTAACGGCGACGGAAAAAGTATCCGCCACCGTTATTTTTTCGATTGCCCTCTATCAGGTAAGCCGCTTTTGGTTCGACAAAAAAATTGCCCACCAGACGGCCACCAATACCATCAAATACGACCCTTTAAAAAAAGAATACAGTCTGATGCGATCCTGGGACAGCGGGCCGCCGCTGGTTGTTGGCGCCTTACATCAGGCCAGGGACCTGACGATCGAAGTTAAGGATCTAAAAGTGACGCCCCTGGCTCGACTCGAAAAGGGCTGCAATTACCAGATCAGGGTGCAGGCCGTCTGCCAGGATCAAAACGCTTTTATTTTCAGCCCGTCGGGGTGCTTTAACACCGACTGGTACACCGTTGATTTCACTTTTTAACCGGCTGTGAAAGCCGGGTAAAAAGTGACTGGCGATAGCATAGTGAAACCATCATCAACCCGGGCACACCATTTTATGGAGCGCCCACAAACATCACAAAAGGAGGCAATTATGTTTTCAGCAAAAATTAGAGAAAAATCGATCGGCAAGATGAGATCCATGCGGCTTTTAACCGTTCTGCTGGTCCCGGTGATCGGCCTTATCCTGGGAGCCCCTGCTGCGCAGGTTTGGGCCCAAGGAGTAATCGACGAGGCGGAGGTTTTCTTTGAGTTCAACTCCACGGATCTTGATCTGGGCTTTGACATTTTCCTGGATGCATCTCCCTGGGTGCTTCTTAGAGTCTCAGGTCCGAGCAGGCCCCCGGGCGGCCCCGACGAGGTATATTTTGAGGTCACCACCGGTTCAGGCCTGTTTGATAAAGGCAATACTGAAATCTCGACCGAGAGTGCCGAGCCGCCGTTCGGGCCGGATTGCTTAGTTGAGGACGAATGCACCGAACAAGAAATTTTGGATGCAATCGATGCTTTCCAGGATAATTTTTTCCCGGAGGGAACTTATACGTTCTATGTCGAGTTTGAAGATACCACTGATGCTACAACAACCGCAGAACTGAGCCATGACCTTCCGGCTGCTCCACACATTCGCCGGCCAAAGGAGGAACAGAAACTAAATAAAGCAAAAACCATCAAATGGACCGACACCTCGGTAGAAGGTGATGAAGAAATTATAGGCTATGAGGTCGTCGCCGAGATGGTGGTGGGCGTAGATGAGCAGGAGTACAAAAATACCGCCACGCTCCCGTACGGTGCAACAAAGTTGACAATTCCACCTCAATTTATGAAAGTGGCTAAACGCGCTAAAAAACAGGGGGAACTTGTGGAGTTCAAAGTCGAGATCGTCGCCAGAGGGGATAACCTCAACAAGACCATCACAGAAAGACCCGTGTTTGAGATGGAAGAAGATGAAGGGGAGGAGGAAGAGGAGGAATAAGCTCCAGCGCAACCAGAGTGAATTCCGCGGGCTCAATTCGCCTCCGCCGTTCCAGGAGGCGAATTGAGCCCCACCGCCTCTTTGCCCTGATGTTGACGCAGAGTCTTTTTAAAATATGGAAGCGTGCAATCATGGAAATCATTCATGAAGAAAAAAAGGGATAGTCTGTGTGACCGTCAAGGGCCGGATGGAAGCCGGGTTGGCCCCGGCGTTTGAAAAGACGATTAAAGAAATTATCGCCCGTGAAAGAAAACGCCTGCTTTTTGATTTAAGTGCCCTGGACTATCTCAGGAGTTCCGTGCTGCGGGTGATTTAAATGCCATAATAGAGATCAACCACAAAAGCGGCAGGGTGGTTTTATGCTGCTTAAATGGTTATGTAAAAGAAATTTTTGAAGTCAACCGCTTTAAAGACACCATCACCATCACCGAGTCAGTTGAATCCGGCCTGCAGGCGCTTTCATGCAGTTTGAAGGCCGCTTAATCTCCCAGCCTTAAAAACCAATCCTGGCACCGTTTGGGGTACATCCTGCCAAATGAAAAGGCATTAGAAATATTTTTGTGGGAGCGGCTTCCAGCCGCGATCAATTGAGCGATGATTATGGACAAATCGTGGCTGGAAGCCACTCCCACGTCACATCATCAATATTTCTTAAACCGAAGTACAGATAGTTTTCTTCCATAGAGCTTATAACATCTAATGCGCCGGCTCGGGCTGAACCAGACAGGGATCACTGTCAGCGGAGTTGACCTCCACGGTGACGTGGGCGATCTCGTCATAATCTGCCAGCAGGTTTTTATAATGGTCGGGCGGTTTGGGGAAATGGGTGACGATGGAGACGATGGCCGACAGGTGATGGGAACCCACCCGCCAGACGTGCAGATCAGATACGCGGTTGTCCGAGTCCGCTTCGATGATGGCGCGGATTTCCGCGACCGCCTCCTGATTGACATCACGGTCCAGCAGCACCTTGCCGGTATCCACCAGCAGCCCGTAGGACCAGCGGCTGATGATCAACGCACCGACGATACCCATGATGGGGTCCATCCAGACCGGGAAACTCGAAGGGGTCAATAACAAGATAAAAGTTATTAAACGTAAAGCATATGGGTTCCATGACTTGCGTTACTTTACATTAAAAATATATCAGGCTTTCTCCAACTAATCGGGAGAAGAACCAAATATATTAACATCATATTATTCAACCGGACACAAAGTCCGGACACAAATTAGCCCTCAGAACTTGCACTTCTGAGGGTTTTTTCCTGTGGAAAGGCGATTACTTGACCCTGTCGAGTCAACGCAATTTCCAATCCCTCCCTAACTTTTTCAATTCCCAAACTTTTCAGATACCTTTCCGTAGTGTTGGGACTTTTGTGCCTGAGCACCTTCTGGATAAAGCTGACGTCATACCTGTGCGACATCGCTAATTATGGCACAATTTTCAAGAAAAATCGGGTAACACTTTCCCCGCTCTCTGGATTCTGATTAACCAAATTTTCGATTTAGGCACGATATGTGCAATTTGAGCGCTTGCAAAATATTAAAGATTTGCGTATGCAATTTACAATTGAGGACATCACAGAATATTAAAGGTTTCCACTTTCCAAGGATTTCTTCTATAAATAAAAATGATAAGGGAATGTAAAGACTCAGAGTTCAATACCATATCTGAAATCATCAACGATGCTGCACAAGCGTATAGAGGAGTTATACCACAAGATTGTTGGCATGAGCCGTACATGTCGCTTGCAGAACTAAGGGCCCAAATTGAAGATGGTATTGTTTTCTGGGGCCTGGAACGTGATGGCCAGCTGCTCGGGGTTATGGGTATCCAGGACAAAGGCGATGTAACGCTAATTCGTCATGCTTATGTTTTGTCTAGGGCACAAAAACGGGGAATCGGGGAAAAGTTACTCCACCATTCGCAAAACATGACCGAGAAACCCATCCTTATTGGTACTTGGGCAGCTGCTTCATGGGCAGTTTCATTTTACCAAAAGAACGGATATACGCTTGTTTCTAAGGAAGAAAAGAATCGTCTTCTCAGAAGGTACTGGTCGATTCCGGAGCGACAAGTGGAAACTTCTGTGGTGTTGGCGAACCAGACATGGCATCAGGCCGAACCCGAGGATTCAACGGAAAGCTAACAGCCAAACGCTATTACAGCTAAAATTTAATTCTGCAGCTTCGTGGTAGCGTGAGACAATCACCGGGTATTTATTTTAAATTGACAAATCAATCCCTTACCATTAATTTGAAGTCTTCAAATGAAAGAAGACCCCCACCATGCCATTATCCGGCACCCTCACTAAAGCCCACATTATCGACGCAGTGGCAGAAAGAAATGGATTCACCCGTAAAAGGTCGATTGAAACCGTCGAAATTTTGCTGGAACTTATCAAACAATCCCTAGAATCCAGCGGTGTCGTGTTGATCTCCGGTTTCGGAAAATTCTGCGTGAAAAAGAAACGTGAGCGAAGAGGCAGGAACCCGGCCACCGGAGAGGACATGCTGTTGGCACCAAAAAAGGTCGTCACATTCCATTGCTCGGCGGTACTGAGAGAGAAACTGAACAGAAAGAAGGCAACTGCAAAGAAAACGTACGCTAAAAGATAAAAAATAGCTTATGGGAGCCTACAATTTTGTACCAGGAGGATTAAATGGCTAAGAGAAAAGACAGAGACATTGAAAAGGGATACTTGGTAAAACAAATGGTAGCAAAACTGAGGCGGCTAGCTGATTGCTTAGAAAACGGGAAACAATTTCAAATTCAGATAGCAGGCGAGAGAATACAAATACCGGCCAAAGCGATATTCAATATTGAACATGAGCGCGAAGGCAACACTGAAGAGGTTGAATTCCAATTCAAGTGGGAACGATGACCTAATCTTCGACGCTCAGAGCGGTGAAAATCTTAATCATGGGTTGTGATAGCCATTAGATATCTGAAATAATTGAAAATTTCATGTATTGGCAAGAAATGTCATTGTCTAAATCCGTCCAATTTGGAACTGATTCCAATGGATATCAGGTTGTGGCGTTTTTTTGATTATCTCAATTAATCACTATCGGCTGATATTTGGTTTTCTGTCATGATATCCCAAGTTTTGGTTCGTTAAAATTTTAGCCGATTTAAACTCAATCTACAAAATCCCAAAATTGCATATTTCGTCAGCACATCTAACAAATTTTAATTCCTTCCAATTTCCAGCTTCAGGCATGAAATCCGCTCGCGCCAAGATAAACCCAGATCGTTGGGATTGGAGTCAGCTCCATGAAATTCGATACTGTTACCCAGTGGGTGATCGCATACCGCGAGAGTCCCACCTGACCAAAGCTTAGCCAGCAGGTCAGCAGCAAAATCCGCGGGCAAGTCCGGTAACGGGAGTCCGAAGCCGGATATAGCAAGACTGCAGGCTGTGTAACTGAACCCCGAAATCGTGCTCATGGTGGTCACAG
>Ga0255055_10003633_pt1 | contig 10351 bp, 9 predicted proteins | sample JV7_2_27_MG_FD_188633 | JGI IMG/M metagenome (GOLD analysis project Ga0255055, IMG submission 188633) | Seawater microbial communities from Jervis Inlet, British Columbia, Canada - JV7_2_27 | ecosystem: Environmental > Aquatic > Marine > Inlet | place: Canada: British Columbia | collected... | reverse complement strand
CAGTAAACGCCTTTTATCGCAGGGCACTTGATCTGGGTGTGGCTTTTCACTTTAAGGAACGCGTCAGCAAAATCCAGGTTAAAGACGGCAGGGTCATCGGCGTGGAAACCGATCAGACCAGATACGCAGCTCCGGTAGTCGTTGATGCGGCCGGACCTTTTTCAACCGAACTGGGCCGGACCGTGGGTGTCGACATTCCGGTGGTTCCAGATTCTCACGAGAGCGCCATCACCGAACCGGTGAAGCCGTTTTTTAGATGCATGGTGGTGGACATCCGTCCCGGGCCGGGATCCAAGAATTTTTATTTTTATCAAAATCTGCACGGACAGGTGATTTTTTGTATGACGCCCGATCCGCCCATCATTGGAACCGCAAAAGGCGAAACCTCTGTATTTCTTCCCCAGGTGTGTGCCCGCATCGTCCACCTCCTTCCCCGATTGAAAAACTTAAGAGTGCGCAGAACCTGGCGCGGTCTTTACCCGATGACCCCGGACGGATCCCCGGTAGTGGGGTGGAACCGGCAGGTCAACGGCTTGCTGCACGCCACGGGCATGTGCGGCCAGGGCCTGATGCTGGGGCCGGGTACGGGAGAGATGGTGGCCCGGATGATTGCGGATCAAACCACCGATGATGATCAAATGGTTTTAGAAGAGTTTTCGCCCTACAGAAAATTTGTGGGTGAAGAAGCACTCAAGTGAGGCGCACCGCCGCCGCTTAATTGGTCAAATGGTCGATTAGTTAAATAGTCAAAAAGGATAATATCCGATAACTAATTGACTATTCAACGATTTAACTATTCAACTAAAATGGACGATTTAACCAAAATTGAGACTTGATTGCGAATCGGCTTAAATGTATAAATGAATTTTTCAACTTTTTCAAAAAAGCCAGCTGCCAGCGTCCAGCAACAAGTAACCAGATTCCAGTACCCAGCAGCAGTTTCACCTGGCGCGGAACGAATTAAATAATATCTATGGCGAACCAGATAATCGCATAAAGGAGTACAAAGATGCCCGATTACGATTTAAAGGAAGTTAAAGCCCTAAATTACAAAAGACCGGATATTGTAAACGGCTACACCGATCAGACCTTATATTTAAATCTTTCTGATCACAAGATTGCCATTAAGCCGGTCGCTGAAAAAACCAAAAAAACGTTTACCGGCGGCAAAGGATATAATCTCTGGCTGCTTTGGAATGCGGTTCAGCCGAACACTAAGTGGAATGATCCTGAAAATGCGCTGTGCATTGCTGCCGGTCCATTAGGCGGCACTCCTATTTATCCGGGTTCAGGTAAAAGTATTGTCGCAACCCTGTCACCGACAACCGCATCGGTGATGGATTCCAACGTGGGCGGCTATTTCGGCCCGTATCTCAAATTTTCGGGTTTCGATGCCCTGGAAATCCAGGGCAAAAGCTCAAAAGAGGTCGTTGTTTTTATCGACGGCGTCAATCAAAAAATTCAGATCTTTGAAACCAGTGGTCTGCCGCAAAACGCCTATGAGCTGTCTGCAGTTTTGACCGAACACTTTGCCCAGGGAAAACCCCGTAACATCTCGGTTGTTTCAGCGGGCCCCGGGGCCAAAAACACTTTGATCGGATGCCTGAATTTTACCTGGTATGATCCCAAACGCAAACGCGCCCGTTACAAGCAAGCAGGCCGCGGAGGCGTCGGGACCGTTTTTGCCGACAAGGGATTGAAAGCGGTGGTGGCTTGCTGGAACAACGTCACCGCCGACACCAATAATCCGGCGGATAAAGCCCGCTTAAAAAATGTGGCCAAATTGCATTCACGCGAAATTGTGGAACTGGATCCCAAGCAAAACGAAATGGCTAAAATCGGTACCACCCATCTGGTCACTATCATGAACGACCACGACCTGCTTCCCACCCATAATTTTCGTTACGGCCAACACCCTCAGGCCCCCAATTTAGGCCAGGAAGTTTACCGACGACTTTTTGATCCGGGCTTTGACGGCTGCTGGATGGGCTGTACTGTCGCCTGCTCGCACGGAATCAAGGATTTTGTACCGCTGACCGGACCCTATAAAGGCAAAGCGGTTTTTGTCGACGGGCCGGAATATGAAACCGTCGCAGGATGCGGCTCCAATCTGGGTATTTTTGATCCCCACACCGTCGCTGAAATGAATTTTTACTGTGATGCGTACGGTCTGGACACGATTTCAGTGGGCACCGGCATCGCCTTTGTCATGGAATGCTTTGAAATGGGACTGATCAACGAGACCCATACCGGCGGTATGGATCTTCGCTTCGGCAACCGGCTCGGCGCCCTGGAGCTGGTACATCAAATGGCGAATGCAGAAGGCTTCGGTCAAATTGTCGGGCAGGGGGTGCGCAAAATGAAAGCCATTTTTGCGAAAGATTTTAATGCGGATCCGGATATCATGCAGGACATCGGTATGGAAGCCAAGGGATTGGAGTTTTCAGAATACATGACCAAAGAATCTTTAGCCCAGCAGGGTGGCTACGGTCTGGCGCTAAAAGGTCCCCAGCACGATGAGGCCTGGTTGATATTTCTGGATATGGTACACAACTTTATGCCCTCTTTCGAGCAGAAAGCCGAGGCGCTGCACTGGTTCCCCATGTTTCGAACATGGTTCGGGCTTTGCGGGCTGTGCAAACTGCCCTGGAATGACATTATACCGGAAGACAATAAAGATACCGACGAACCGGCCAAAGTGATAAAACATGTCCAATGGTATGCGGACTACTTCAGTGCCATTACCGGCAACGAGATGGGTCCCGATGATCTGATTAAAATGAGTGAAACCGTCTATAACTTTCAGCGGATATTTAACCTGCGAATGGGTTTTGGCCGCCGCCAGCAGGACGATATCCCATACCGGGCTGTCGGGCCCGTCACAGAGGAGGAATATGAATCCAGGGCAGAGCGCTACGATAACCAGCTTGTCAAAACCTACAAGGTGGCTATTGACGGAAAAAGTACTGCCGAAAAAATCGCGATCCTGCGCGAACACCGCGAAGCGCAGTACGAAAAGTTAAAGGATGCCGTTTATAAACGCAGAGGATGGACATCGGACGGTGTTCCGACCTTGAAAACCGCCAGGCGGCTCGGGATTGACTTTACGGAAGTGATAGAATTACTCAAAGCAAACGGAGCCAATTCATGATTCAGGTGGCCGGCAAGCAGATGGCCTGGCGGGACGGCATGACGGTTTCAGACCTGCTTGATGATCTAAAGGATCCGCACCCCTATGCCGTTATCCGTATAAATGAGCAGTATGTAACCCGACCCAATTTCGAGCATACGCTCGTCCCCGATGATGTAGAGGTCTTTTTGATTCCAATGATTGCCGGAGGATAAGTTACAGATTTTAGAGTTTAGATTTCGGATTTTGGATTTAAAAACCGCCTGACGCGCTTCACCATTGGGCTCCAGTTTTTCAATCGACTCGGCTGAAGTCGATACACCCCCGCATATTTGCAATCCAGTTAAGGATGTGATATTCTTAATAATCATTAACATACTGAAATTAGAACCCTCAAAAAAACTGCACACGCATGCGAATATCCGGGCTTAAGTTTTTGCCTTTGTGGCCCGATATAAGCTTTGTAATAGCAGGGTCAAAAACCCTTGTTCTTTGTCAAATGCGATCGCCTCAGGTGGATAACGTATCAATGGTTCGAGCGATACGGCTTCTGCTCAAGGGGATAATCGCTCACCGACCGGTTACAAAGTGCCGCAGGATCTGTTGTGAAGACTTAACCTGCCAGCGCTCGGGATAGCGACTTGCACGTTGATTTCGCGTGAAATACCTTGACTTCTATTGGATTTTGTAATTAATTTTAAACACCTACATCGATTTTGCCGGAAAATTTTGTTGTTAAATTAACCAAGAGGTCAGGATTAACATGTTTGCCGTAAGAAATCTTTTAATCGCGTTGGCAACGGTGATTGATATTGCGCTGGTTTCCTTTATGTTCATTACAATCGCTCGAGCAGTACTGTCATGGGTCAGTCCGGATCCATACAATCCAATCGTGCGATTCATTCACAATGTCACGGAACCGGTACTTTATAGAATTCGCAGAAGGGTGCCGATGATGTTTGGCGGCATGGATTTTTCTCCGATTGCTGTGATTCTGATAATTATCTTTCTGCGAATACTTGTAGTCGAAAGTTTGAAAGGATTGGCTGCATCTATAGGATGAAAAGAAAGGCTGGTGAAGACCCATGAAAATTACTCCCCTTGACATCCAACAACAGCAGTTCAAGACCCGATTCCGGGGATTTGATATCCGGGAGGTTGATGCGTTCCTCGAGCAAATGGCCGAAGCCTTCGAGGCCTTGCAAAAAGATAACCAAAACCGGAGTGAGGAGGTCCGGCGTCTGGAACTTGAAATCCAGGGGTACAAAAAGCGGGAAGAAACTTTCAAGCGCGCTTTGCTTAATTCTCAAAAAGTGTTGGACCAGATGAAGGACAACGCACTCAAATCGGCCCAACTGATCATCGCGGAAGCGGAAGTGAAAGCTGAGAAAATTTTGAACAAAGCCCACAATCGATTAGCACAACTGCACGAGGATATAGCAGAGTTGAAACGGCAGCGTACCCAGATTGAAGTCCAGATCAGTTCGATCATCGAAGCGCATTCCAGATTGCTTGAAATCGGAAAAGAAGGCATGAAGGAATCGGACGAAGAAGATGCCAAGGTCAGATTACTAAAAAGATCGCCTTAACGATTCGATTCCAAAAGCATGGTGTACTTGATCAAACCGCCTGAAACGAAAGCGGGGGGCAGCGGACGCCTTGTGTGCAGTGCTTCCCGAAGATCAAGCCCATAGGTCCGGCTTTCGTTTCAGGCGGTTTGATCATGGGCCGGGCTCTTTTTCTTAAAACGAAAACCTGGGCAAATCATTAAACTTTATATTTGTGTTTCTGAAACTAGGAGCGGTTAATGGCAAAAATTGATGCTTTTTTTAAATTGATGAATGAACAGGGGGCGTCGGACCTTCATCTGGTATCGGGTCAACCTCCTGCACTTAGAATCAGAGGCGACATTGAAAGGATAAAGTATAAGGTCCTGAATAGCGATGACCTTAGAAGCATGCTTTACGAAATATCTCCTGAACACAAAATTAAAATATTTGAGGAAACAGGGGATGTTGATTTTGCCTATGAAATACCCGGCCTGGCCAGATACCGTGCCAATTTTTTTATGCAAAGAAATGGCGTCGGAGCGGTCTTCCGGGAAATTCCAAGCACCATCATGACAGCTGATCAACTGGGCCTGCCACCGGTGGTATCAAAATTGGCCACCCTCCCCAGAGGTCTGGTTCTGGTGACCGGTCCGACCGGCAGCGGCAAATCGACCACCTTGGCATCCATCGTCGATGTCGCCAATCGTGCGCGCAAGGATCATATCATCACGGTCGAAGACCCCATCGAATTTGTCCATCAGAGTCACGGGTGCATTGTCAACCACCGCGAGGTAGGAATGCATACCGAAACATTTGCTTCGGCGCTGCGCGGCGCCTTGCGTGAAGACCCGGACATTATTCTGGTTGGCGAAATGCGCGATCTTGAAACCATATCGCTGGCCGTTGAAGCCGCTTCAACCGGCCACCTGGTTTTCTCAACTCTGCATACATCCAGTGCCTATAAAACCGTTGATCGGGTTATCGAAGTCTTTCCGTCCCACGAACAACCTTTGATTCGCTCTACCCTGTCGGACGGGCTTCGGGCAGTGATCGCTCAAACTCTTTTTAAACGCATAGACAAAAAAGGTCGTATCGTCGCTCTTGAAATTTTAATTGCTAATCCAGCAGTTCGAAATCTTATACGTGAGGGTAAAACCCATCAGATACCGTCGATGATTCAAACCGGAAAAAAATACGGCATGGTCTTATTGGATGACTACATCATGGAGTTGTATAAAGCGAATAAAATCAGTGCCGATGAAGCTTATGCGAAAGCGAATGAAAAAGCCAAATTCAGACCGTTGCTCCAGACGCCACCGACGGACTTTACCGAAGTCTGATAGGGGCAAATTGAATAAACGTAATTTTTTGAACATATTCAGATTTAACCACGAAGGACACAAAGGACAGATTTTTAAATTTTGTTTTAATCTTAGTGCATCTTCGTGTTCTTTGTGGTGATTTCTGGAATATCATCTGGTTCGCTAACCCGTTATATGAAACAACAAAGGCCGCGTTATGAAAAAACAAGAAATCGATCATATTCTTGTAAAAATGCTTGATTATCACAGGGAGGTATCGGACCTGAACTTTACGGTAGGCAAACCATTGCAGGTGGAAAGTGCCGGCGAACTGATTCCGGTGGAAGTTAAACCCAACTTTAAAGCACTTAGCCCGTTTCAGACCGAAGTCATTGCCATGAATCTCATCAACCAGGACCGCCGCCTGACGCAGGCGCTACTTAGCACCGGCTCCTGTGACATGTCTTACAGTTTGCCCGGCAAAGCTCGCTTCAGGATTAATATATTTTCCCAAGGTGCCAACTTGTCCATCGTTTTACGAAAACTGGAATCCAAAATTCCGACGATCGAAGAGAGGGAACTGCCGAAAACCATGTTCCAGATTGCCAAGGAAATAAATGGTATCGTGTTTGTCACCGGTGCCACCGGCTCCGGTAAAACAACAACCCTGGCTGCCATACTGGATGAGATCAATGAAAACAAATCCGTCCATATTATTACTCTGGAAGACCCGGTTGAATATCAGCACCCCCATAAAAAATCCACCTTTAACCAGCGTGAGCTGGGAATGGATTTTGACACCTATGCCCACGGTTTGCGTGCCGCTCTGCGACAAGCTCCCAAGGTGATTCTGGTCGGCGAGATGCGCGACCGGGAAACCATCGAGATCGGTATGCGTGCGGGGGAAACCGGACATTTAGTTCTAACCACTTTGCACACCGTTGATGCCGGCTCCACGGTCAACCGTATTCTCGGTATGTTCTCCATCGAGGAGGCAAAACAAATCCGGATTCGCTTGGCCGACACCATGCGCTTTATTGTATCCCAACGGTTGCTGCCCCAGGTCGGGGGTGGGCGCGTTGCAACGTTTGAAATTTTAGGGACCAACCTGAGGGTAAAGGACTTAATTCTGAACGGTGAGTCAGAGGGAAAAACCTTCTACGAAATCATGGAAGCCAGCAATGCATTTGGGATGATCACCTTCGATCAGCACATTATCGGGCTGTACGAACAGGGGTTGATTACCCATGAAACTGCTTTGGCTTATTGCTCCCATCGAGGAGTTGTTGGTCGCGGCATCGATGCTATCAAGAGTGCCCGTGGAGAGGCTACTACGGATATAGGCAAACTTGAGATCGATCGAGGCTACGCCAAATCAGGATGATTTGATCATCTTTTCAGAAAACCCCTAATTTAGGGAGGTTAAAGAATACCCGTCATGAATATTATCTGTGACAACTGTCAAAGCAAATTCAGAATACCGGATGAAAAAATCCCCTCCGGCAGAAGAACCACTGTTCCCTGCCCCAAATGTAAAGGCAAGATCTCGCTGGACCCCAAAACAGGTGCGGCCGGCCGCGGGGTCAACTTTGTCGATACCGATTCAAACGGTTCCTATAATGCCGCCGAGAAGCCGTTTGACTTTATAGAAGAAGAAGGCCTGACCGCCCTGGTGTGCGAATCGAATCCATTGGTGCGAAAGACCCTCACCGAGGCGTTGGAATTGATGGAATACCAGATTACCGGGGCCGAAAGTACCCGCGACGCGCTCAAAAGAATGCGCTATCACAATTACGATCTATTTGTTGTCAACGAAACTTTTGACACAGAAAATCCGGAGTCCAACGGCATATTGCTGTATCTGGAAAGGCTCGGCATGGCCGTGCGTCGCAACATGTTTGTCGCTTTAATCAGCGACAGATTTCGGACCATGGACAACATGATGGCGTTAAATAAGAGCGTTAATTTAATCATTAACATCAAAAATGTTGACGATCTCGGCAAAATATTGAGCCGCGGAATCACCGATAATGAATTTTTCTACCGGGTGCTGAAGGGGACGCTTAAAGAGGTCGGGCGCGCCTAACCAAATGTCTCCAAACTTATTTTGCAGACTGGAAATAATTTATATTATTGGATTCCCAAGTTTTTACCTCCAACATTTCACCATTCCAATTGGTGTGTCACACCAAACTTCAATTGATTTCCAAGACTCAAAAAATAGCAGACGATCTCTTTTTAATTCCGCTGAGTCCCCCGTTAACCGGTTTTAGTGAATTTATCAGTGCCTGGTTATACCGCGGAAAAATAACGTTTCTAGTTGATGTGGGCCCCTCGACAACGGCAACGGACCTTTTGCGCGCGCTGCAAGAATTAAATATTGATCACCTGGATTACATCCTGCTAACTCATATTCATCTGGATCATGCCGGTGCCATCGGACAAATTACTGACGCGTTTCCGCAAACGCCGATTATCTGTCATAAAGCCGGTATTTCCCACCTGACCGAGCCATCACAACTGTGGGGAAGCACAAAAAAGGTCCTTGGGTCAATGGCCCTGTCATACGGGCCGATACAACCGGTTGACGCCAACCGGCTTTCGGATGTGAACCAATTTCGGGCCGAAGGCGTCACCCCGATCATCACACCGGGTCACGCACCCCACCATGTGAGTTATCAGATGGACAACTACCTGTTTGCCGGTGAAACCGGCGGAATTTATGTTTCACTGCCTCAAAGGAAATTTTATTTGCGCCCGGCCACGCCCCCCAGGTTCTTTCTGGATATTGCCTTACAAAGTGTTGATGCCCTCATAGCGTCTCAGCCGAAAACAATCTGCTACGCACATTTCGGCATAAATGACGACGCTTCAATGATGCTGGAGGCACACCGCGGACAGCTTTTGCTCTGGAAAGCGTTAATTAAAGACGAAATCCAGAGCCCCTCAGTAAAAGACAGGACGGCTGCATGCCTGAAAAGACTATTAAAGGAAGATCCGCTAATGGCGACCTTCGATCAATTGAGGCCGGACATACAGGAGCGTGAAAGATATTTCTTGAAAAACAGCATCAACGGATATTTGGGGTATCTGAGCTCAGATGTCAGATGACAGAAGTCAGAGGTCAGAAGACAGATGGTAAAAACGGGAAGATGAAACACCTTGGCTGTCGTCTGTTCTCTGTTCTCTGTTCTCTGTTTTCTGTCTTCTGAAAACTATGCCATATTGTTAGCGATAACTCGCAGACCTTCCAGTGTCAGCGCCGGTTCGACCGCTTCAATCGTCCCGGAGACATCAAATAAAAGCTCGGCCAGGCCACCGGTGGCAATCACTTTCGGATCGGTTCCCATCTCGATTTTCATTCGCTGGACAATCCCATCCACAAGACCGGCATAGCCGAAAATAATTCCTGACTTTATACTATCGATGGTATCTTTGCCGATGACATTTGCCGGTGGGACAAAAATTTCAACCCGCGGCAGCTTGGATGCTTTTCTGAATAATGCCTCGGAAGCAATCCCGATTCCGGGGCTGATAGCGCCGCCAAGATATTCTCCTTTTTTTGAAATCGCATCAAATGTCGTGGCGGTGCCAAAATCAACTACGATCAGACTGGTATTGTATTTATGAAAGGCGGCCACAGCGTTGACAATCCGATCCGCACCAACTTCAGCCGGATTTTTTATCCGGATGGGCATACCGGCGCAATTTTTAGCATTGACCCATTTTGGCGCATGGCCCAGATATTTTCGGCAGAAGGCATCTAGGATGGTAACCATGGGTGGAACCACACAGGAGATAAAGGTTCGATCAACATCATGCAAATGGATATTGTCACCGGCGAAAAGACTGTGAATCAGCACATTAAACTCATCTTCAGTCGTATTTCTCTCCGTGTGGACTCGCCAGTCTTTCAGCAGCTGGCTGCCGGCATAAACTCCCAAAACCATATTGGTATTGCCAACGTCGATTACCAGAAGCATACTCTTCACCCCTTTTTCATTTTTCAAGTGTCAAATTTTCAAGGTTCAAAAGTTCAGGGTTCAATGGTTAAAGATAAAAGGTGTCAGTGTTCAGGTGTCAGTCTTTGGCCCGGAGGGCCTGCCTCTTGCTTTGAAGCCTATGGGATAGAATCGGTTACAGAGATATTTCTGGTTTCGGTATGACTCGGAATGCCCTGACACCTGACACCTTAGTTTGGACACCTGAAACCTTAGTTTGAGCCACCTGACACTTTTATTTGCGGCCTCAGTTTACTGGGTACGGTCGATGATCTTAACTGTAAATAATTTGGGTTCGACAATCACAAGCGATGTTTTCACCGGCAGCGTAATCGTGGCACGTCTGACATAAACGCCAGGGCTTAGATC
>Ga0255055_10003632_pt1 | contig 10352 bp, 11 predicted proteins | sample JV7_2_27_MG_FD_188633 | JGI IMG/M metagenome (GOLD analysis project Ga0255055, IMG submission 188633) | Seawater microbial communities from Jervis Inlet, British Columbia, Canada - JV7_2_27 | ecosystem: Environmental > Aquatic > Marine > Inlet | place: Canada: British Columbia | collected... | reverse complement strand
TTTTACCGGTAAAAAAATACGAGATTCTATGTCAATAATCTTGTAGTTTTTCACTTATAGTAACACGTTTAACAGATATACGTAGCACGAATTTCATTTTTTTGTTACCGAAAATATATATAGATAATGCGTATTTCAGCGGTACGAACATAAAAAATATAAAAAATAAAGGAGTTGAAAAAAATGGTATGTTATATAGTACCAGCAGCAGCGGCAATTGTACATTATGGCTTAAGAAGAAACATAATAGGTTGGAGTAAAAGTATTCATCATTTTTGGCTGAGTTTGCTTCTTGCAGGAGGTGCAATTTTTGGAGTGGTTGACCACTTGTGGAATGGTGAACTTTTTATGATCGGAAAAGAACCTCTGATAGACGTAATGTTAGGGATTACGATAACAGCAGCAATAATTGTTGCATGGGCTGTTATTGTTACATTAAAAAAGACAGATGTACGTAAGCCAACTAAAAAAACAAATATCTAATTTTTTTTTATTTATTAAATCAAATTAACATCAATCAGATAACATAACCAAAGATATAATGAGTTTTGGAAAGTAATACCTATTTTCTAAGATACCAAAGATATTCTTGAGTTAACGAAGAATAATGCAGGGGACGAGATCCTTGCCTGGTTACTATGCATAAAAAATGACGTTTTCTCCTGGTGAAATCTTAATTATTCAGGGATGAGATTTGAGCATGCTGCATCTTGAATTATATTTGAATGATCCAATTATATCTCATGATAATTATTTAGGCGGAAATTGGTTTGGGCATAAAAAACCAAATAATTTAGTAGATCCCACTACTTATATGAAATCAATTCTAAAGGTGGTAAAGTAAACTCTTCAGATATTTTTTGCTATATAAAAAACCGCTTGCAGCTATTCCTCATCCTTAACAGGAGAATATAACAAGGATTTATGAGATTTCACTCCCTGTGGTCGTTCCATCCAAATTTGCTCCGTTTCCCTCCGCAAACTTCTCATAATCCAATACGTTATGTGCAATAAATTCAGAGTCTATTATCAATAAGTATAATACTGCCCCAATTAATGTATTCAATAATGGATATTAAGAAATCAACAAATTTAGGAGGAAACCTGTGATAGCAAGAGCATTAGTATATTGTGAAAATGAATTTGGAAAGATAGACGGTAAGGTTGCAAATGGACTTGCCAGGCACTCAGAAAAGTATGATATCCTCGGTGTTATAGATAGCACAAAGGCTGGTCTTGATACTGGAGAATATCTTGATGGAATTAAAAAAGGGATTCCGGTATTCTCAAGCATAAATGATGCCATCGAAAAATTGGGCTTTGTTCCTGAATATTTCATCTATGGTATTGCTGCACAGGCCGCATATCTTGACCATGAACAGAGAGAGGTAATTTTAGGGGCCATGAAAATTGGGATGAACTTCGTAAATGGCTTGCCGGAATTTTTCACCGAAGATGAAGAGTTTATCCGCAAGGCGATTGAATACAGGGTCCATATCTACGATATGAGAAAAGCGCCTCCGAGAAAGCATCTGAATAATTTTTCCGGACGAATCCATGAAGTCACAACTCCGGTAATTGTAGTGATGGGTACAGACTGCGCCGTTGGCAAAAGAACAACTGCGGTAAGGCTCGTTAAAGCCTTGAAACAGGTAGGATTGAACCCGGCATTTATAGCAACAGGGCAAACCGGTCTGCTTCAAGGGGCAAAATATGGTATTGCTGTGGATGTTTTAACTTCCGGTTTTGCAACAGGAGAAGTTGAAAATGCGATTATAAATGCCTATGAAAAAGAGCACCCGGATATTATTGTTGTCGAAGGACAGGGCGCCCTGAGCCATCCCGCATATACATCTTCAAGCGCGATTGTAAGGGGAGCAAATCCAAATGCAATTATTATTCAACACCCGCCAAGAAGAACGAACCATTGCGATTATCCCGATATACCCATACCCACACTTGAAAGCGAAATCGAAATGATAGAAATATTCTCCAAATCCAGGGTAATTGCGATCACAATTAACCATGAAGACATGACTGATGCTGAAGTAAAAAAAACAATAGTTAAATATGAATCCAAATATGAACTACCAACTACAGATGTCTTAAAATTTGGATGTGATAAACTTATTAACACGTTATTCACCGTTTTTCCAGAACTGAAAAAAGGAGCCTCCACAATATGCTAACCCCTAGAATAGAGATAAACCTTGAGAAAATTGTCCATAATGCTAAAAAATTGGTAGGGCTATATGGTTCAAAAGGCATCAGTGTAATAGGCGTCACGAAGGTGGTTTGCGGAGACCCTATTATCGCTGAAGCGTTAGTAAAAAGCGGAATAAACATTCTTGCAGATTCCAGGATAGAGAATATCAGAAGGATGCGTAATGCCGGTGTGAAAGCCCAATTTCTCTTACTAAGAACACCCAGTCTTAGTCAAGCAGAAGCAGCTGTTAAATATGCAGACATCAGCCTTAACTCCGAACTTTCAGTCATCGAAAGACTCTCAGAGTGTGCCATTGATTACAATAGGCCCCATAAAATTATGTTAATGGTGGAACTGGGAGATTTAAGAGAGGGGTTGATGCCATCATATTTAGACGATACAATTAAACACATATTAGCGCTTGAGAACCTTGAGCTTATTGGTCTTGGAACAAACCTGGCCTGTTTTGGTGGGATCAAACCCGATGGAAAAAAAATGGGAGAATTGTCTTCAATTGCTAACGATGTTGAAGAAAAATTCGGGCTGACATTAGAGTTTGTATCCGGTGGTAACTCTGCTAACTATAACTGGTTTATGTCGACAAAGAATGTTGGAAGAATCAATAACCTGCGACTGGGTGAATCAATCTATTTGGGATATGAAACCCTCTTCAGGAAACCCATCCCTGGGCTGTACACCGATGCAATGACACTCGTTGCAGAAGTTGTCGAATCAAAAATAAAGCCTTCGTTGCCTTATGGAGAAATCTGTCAGGATGCATTTGGAAATGTCCCAGAGTTTGAGGACCAGGGCCAAATAAGAAGAGCTATCCTGGGTATTGGATTACAGGATGTTCTGGTATCAGGACTAACTCCCCGATCAGATATTGAAATCATTGGGGCAAGCAGTGACCACATCATTGTTAATGCGAAGAATATTGACTTAAACGTAGGCAACGAATTAGAATTTGATCTGAATTACGGAGCCTTACTCTCAGCTATGACTTCTCCATATGTAAACAAAGTATCCAGTGAACGAGTGAATGCCCATGAGTATTGCGAAAAGGTTGAAAAAAAATATCGCCAGCACATACAACAGCTGCCAACGATTTCAATTAAAGAAGATCATTCTCCATTAATTAGTCTGAATGAATCGGGGTTTAATTTAATATTTGAACCATCTATTATAAAAGATCACAAATATATGGTTAGGGAAGCTGTTTTTGACAAAATCGGACGGATAAGCAAACGCTTGGATAAGGAAGACAAAACGTTAATAATCCGCTCGGCATGGCGATCTTTTGAACATCAACGGATTTTATGGGTAGAAAGGGTAGATTCTTTGCAGAAAGAATACCCCAAAAAACAGATAGAAGAAATTGAAGAACTTGTTTCATATTTTATTACCCCACCAAGTAAATCCATGCATTCAACGGGTGGGACTGTCGACGCTCTTATATATGATTTGAAAGATGATTGCGTTATGCGTTTTGGAACGAATGACGGACTAAAAATAGAACTTAATGACAAATGTTACCCGTATCATCCTTATATTACACCCGAAGCGAAAATCAATCGGAAGTTATTAATCGGCCTCTTTGAAGAAGAGGATTTTGTAGTAGACATAAAAGAGTATTGGCATTTTGATTATGGAAATGCTGCCTGGGCAATAGAAAAAGGAAAAGAACAAACAATTTATGGCATTATTGAGGCATGAATAATTCTACCTCGACATCTTCAATCGCTTTAATTAAGTGTTAAAAGCCTGACAATAAAAGGGTTTTGGTATTTAGTTCAAAACCAATCAGGGGTTACTCTCAGCTATGACCTCCCCATATGTAATAAAAAAATATATGGACGTTCTATAGAGCCATTCCTTCAAAAATCATTTTCCGTTCGGTTTTTTCCAAACCGGAGAGAATAGGACGATTTGCTACCAAACATTTTATCGCATATCGGAGTATACTCCTGTTGGAGACATATTTTTGGAGCTCAATGCCCCCATGATAATTAAATGCCCGCACCGGGATTCGAACCCGAGTAGGAGCCTCCGCAGGGCTCCAGGATATCCAAGCTACCTCATGCGGGCAGAATCGATGATTTTTAACTTCACATAATATTTGATTTAACTAAGAAATCAAAGGTGAAAACATCAATTAATACATAACTATTTTGCATAATACATTAAACAACCCCAACCTATCTTATAAATAATATTTATCTAATTTCTACCTTTCAACATAGATGATAATATGAATAAAAAAGAATAAAATGAAAATCTAATTGCTTATTGCGGTCTTTATTGTAGGGATTGCCATGGATATACTGGAAAAATACCTGATATTGCTCGTGATTTAAGAAAAGAATTAAAACAAATACATTAGGATAAGTTTGCCGCTTTTATTTCAACATAGTCCTTTGGTAAGGATTTTAAAAATTATGATGAATGCTATAAAGTTCTTGGTGCAATGGTTAAATTTCGATGTAAGAAAGGTTGTCAAAAGGGAGGTGGCTCTCCGTTTTGTAAAATAAGAAAATGTGCCCAAAAAAAGACACTTGAGGGATGTTGGGACTGTAATGAATTTGAAACTTGTAAGGAATTGAGATTTCTTGAACCAATTCATGGTGACGCTCATATTAAAAACCTGAGAAATCTAAAAAAGAAAGGTAAAAATGTTTTTATGAAAGGAAAGACTCTTTGCTATAATACAAAAAAAGGATAGGATAAAAATGGAAGGAATATCGATAATTGATACAAATTCAGAAAACATTCAAAATTATGGAGTATGTGGTTACAAAGATATTAAAAGACCAGGTTATCCTGAAAAGATTAACTGGTTAAAGGACCGCTATAAAGAAGGATTGAAAATAAAAATCTTAAACACAGACAATGATGGGGCTCAGGGAATGATAGAATATATTCCTGGAGAATATTGCTGGAGACCTGTTAAAGCAAAAGGATTTATGTTTATTCATTGTATCTTTGTTGGTTTTAAACGAGCGTATAAAGGAAAAGGATATGCTTCACTTTTAATTAATGAATGTTTAAAAGATGCAAAAAAAGAAAAAATGCATGGTGTCGCAATTGTTACTCGCAAAGGACCATTTATGGTAGATAAAGAAATATTTATTAAAAATGGTTTTAAAGTTGTTGATACATCTCCACCAGATTTTGAGTTACTAGTCAATAAATTTGATAATAATGCACCTGATCCCAAATTCAAAAAAGATTGGGAACAAAGACAAAGTCAATATAGTAAAGGTTTAACATTGATAAGATCCGATCAATGTCCATATACTGTAAAAAATGTAAATGAAATAAATGAAACTGCAGAAAAAACCTTTGGAATCAAACTTAATATCGTTACTCTAAAAAATCATAAGGAAGCTCAAAATAGCCCTTGTCCATTTGGAGTTTTTTGTATATTATACAATGGAAAAGTGATTGCTAATCATCCAATAAGCAAAACAAGGTTTACAAATATTATGAATAAGATTTTCAAATAAGTTTATTTAATGATGTCAACCATAGCAACTTTTTCAAGAATGAGATTTCCATATTTTGTTTTTGTAACAGTTTTCAATTCGTTTTCAGAGATTCCAAATTTTTTAAGTGTATTTTCATCTCCCTCAAGAACACTATCATCTCTTTTTAAAGAAAGCTCTTCAATAAATTCTGATACCAATTGATCTGAAAACTTATTTGGAGGTTCAATAATAAAAATTAGTGCTATAGCAACATCACCTTTTTTAATACCCATTTTGGGAATAGCTAGTTTTAGTTGTCTTTCACCAGATGAGTATAACAAAGTCTCCATCGCTAGTGAATTTGTAGTATTTGTTTTTCTATCCATTGCCCTTTTTGCATGCTCAAATGCAGAAATTAAATGATTTTTTCCATAGATTAATCCTGCATCAAATACCTGAATTAAAATATCATTTTCTTCAACAAACACTGAAACTTTTTTTAGAAAGCCATCAACATCTTGAATATTTCCTTTAACACCAATGATTTTTATCATATCTATCCTACGATTTTTTTGTTAAAAATTCTTTTAACTCTTTGTCTTCTCCCTTATCGCTTTCACCTATTTGACGTTTAATATTTTTAGCAACAGCTTCACCGATAGTTTGGATTTGCGCCAGTCTTTTTAGTGGTACTCCCCGTAAATCATTTATTGTTTTAAATCCCTCACTAAATAATGCTCTTGCCCTAATTCTCCCAATTCCTTTTAAAGAAACCAGATTAAGCAGTTCCTTTTTACAACCATATCGAACTCTTATACCCAGATCACTAATTTCTGATACACAATCAAAATTATACATACGGGAAAATTCCCTTGCAGCATGCAGTAGCCACTGAACTGTTTCTACAAGATTGTGAATATCACCAGGTCCAACATTATACTTTGTTACAATCCCATCCTCATGAACCTCTTCAATCCAATCCTCTATTAATGATGCTGTTTTAAGATCAGATAAAAACCACTCATACTCTTCATTTGAATAACCTGGAGGATCAAGTAAAAAAATGGATTTATTTTTTTCAGCTTTTTCTTCCACCCAGGTATCAGCACGTCTTAGATAAAGCGATCTAACATCTGGAGTTGCACAAACAGCATGAATAAAAGATAGTGCAGAATGTTTTTTATCACAGGATTTTTCAAGTGCTTTTTTTAAAAGTAGACCAGAAAGTGGATCAATATATAGAGACGAGGTTCTATTTCCAAATAGTGTTGACATGATTTTATCATTGTTAATTTGTTCAATAAAACCATTTTTCTGAAGAAAATCAACAGCTTCATCAATATCGTCTTTTAAAGCAGAGGTATCAGCTTGATAAGCGTAAAATGTACTATCAATGAATTTGTAAATCCCATTCATACTATCAACAAAATTAGTTGCAATTGCTGCGAGTAAATGCATTCTTAATGCTGCTTGATTTCCTAATTTAGAAAAAATAGGTTCAGTGTCACCTAGAACATAGTTATTATAAATTTCATCTTTTTGCGCATCATTTTTTGCAATAGTAATTGCATCACCAAACTTATCATATCTTGGTCTACCTGCTCTGCCTGCTTGCTGTTTATACTCAAGAATTGGAATTGGATGCATACCAAAATTAGGGTCATAGCGCCATAAATCTCTAATAATTACTCTTTGCGCAGGGATATTAACCCCCGCTGCAAGAGTTGGAGTTGCCACAATACATTTAATAACCCGATCTTTAAAACCACGTTCAACTAGCCTTCTTTGTACACTTGAAAGACCAGCGTTATGAAATGCAACACCTTGTTCAAGACAAGAAAATAATCTTTCATCGATTGAGGTAAATTCTGGTAATCCTTTTTTTGCTGTTTTCATTAGTTTCTCAAGACTATTCTTCTCTTTTTTTGTCAAACTTTTTTTAACAATTGCGCCTAGATTGCTTGCAACTGAAACAGTAGACCTCCGGGTATTTACAAAAACAAGTGCTTGACCTCCGTTTGAAATAGAATCCATTACAAGTATTTCAACAGGTCTTTTTTCAGAACTATCAATAGAAGTTATTTTCCCATTGTCATATTTTATTTCATTTAAATGAAAGACACCTTCTCGTAAAGGAACTGGTCGCCAATCAGATTGAATAAGTTTTCCGTTCAGCCAGATTGATAGTTCGGTTGCATTTTTTATTGTTGCAGATAATGCAATAATCTGGGTATCTGGATTCAATGCTTTAAAATGAGAAATTATTACTTCAAGAGTAGGACCTCTTGTTGGATCATGAATTAAATGAATTTCATCAATTACTAGAACCTTTATTTTATTCATCCAAGAAACTTTATGTCTTAAAAGTGAGTCTGCTTTTTCAGAAGTACAAACAATTATATCAAAACGAGCAAGACGCGGATCTGAATCATCAAGATCACCAGTTGATATGCCAACTTTTAAACCAAGTTTTTGAAATAATGTAAGTTCTTCATATTTTTCTCGAGCAAGAGCTTTGAGTGGTACTACGTAAAGTGCTTTACCACCTTCATGGATTAATCGATTTACAATTGCTAAATATGCAACAAGACTTTTACCACTAGCTGTTGGGATTGAAAGAATGGTATTTTCTCCTTTTAAAACATGAGGTATAGCATCAGCTTGTGGCGGATACAATTTTGTTATATCCTGCTCTTTAAGAATTTCGATTATATCCTTGTTTAATGGGAGTTTTTCCAATTTCATTTTATTTTCTGTATGATGAAAGACCTTATTAAACAAAAGCCTTATTCATGATGAATAAAATACTAGGTTGATACCATGGGTCGAAGACAAACAATGATGGAAAAATACAAACAACAAATGAAAGCATATAGAAAGAAAAGAATGATGCAAGATAATACTCCATTCCTTCCTCCAAGTGGAAATGTTTATGTTATGGACTCACTCGCGGCAACAAAAAAATTAAAAGCTGAGGTTTTAAAAACACGGACAAAACAACATCGAGAAATAATCGATAATTTAGCTTGCCCGGTTTGTGGTAATGCAATGACTTGGGATTCAAAATGGGAAGCATTTATCTGTGTTAAACATGGTAAAAAAGCGATTTATGAAATAGTTGATGAAGCTTAAAAGTGGGACAATTTAAGTACTTCTTTTTATATTAAGGGTCGGTGACCAGATTATGGTTGAGGAAAAAATTGGTATTGTTGAGCATTTCTTCACAAATGTAAGTGTCGCAGCAATAAGAATCACCGATGGTGAACTAAAAGTTGGCGATACCATCCATATTGTCGGTGCGCATACGGATTTCACTCAGAAAATTGATAGTATGCAAATTGATAGAGTCTCTATTGAATCTGTCAAAGCCGGTGATGATGTCGGAATTAAAGTAATAGACAGAGTTCGTGAGCATGATGTCGTATATAAAGTACCTGAGGAATAAAAAATGAAACAACTAGCAGAAGTGAGAACATTACGAGTTAATCGGTATATGATTATCGATGAAGAACCATGTAAAATAATGAGTATTTCTACTTCAAAACCGGGCAAACATGGTGAAGCAAAAGCAAGAATTGAAGCAATTGGTATTTTTGATAGGCAGAAAAGAATTGTTGTTCATCCAGTTAAACATAAGATACATGTTCCATTAATTGACAAACGAAATGCACAAGTTTTGGCTCTTATAGACGTAAATGTTCAACTTATGGACTTGGAAACATATGAAACCTTTGAAATGCCAATTCCTGATGAGTTTAAAGATAAATTGCAGCCGGGAAAGGAAATATCATACTTAGAGGCACTTGGTAGAAAGAAAATCACACGGGCTTAAAATTTTAATTTTAGTTTACCATGATTTTTCCAAACTATTTCGCAGATGCTGAATCAAGTTTTAAGGAAGCAGATTTTATCATATTTGGTGTTCCCTATGATAAAACATCATCTTTTAGGAGTGGTGCAAGTCTGGCACCAAAAGAAATTAGAAACGCTAGTTGGAATTTTGAAACTTATAATCCTAGAACTGGTTTTGATATCAAAGATGTTAAAATTCATGATTATGGGAACCTTGACGTAAAAAATGATAATCCAAAAGAAATGGTACATAAAGTAAATGATTTTACATCAAGGATTATCTCAAAAAACAAATTTCCAATAGCTATTGGTGGGGAGCATTCAATAACAATTGGAATTGTTAAAGCGTTCCCAAGGGATATATCTGTTGTCTCACTCGATGCACATATTGATTTTCGAAAAATCTATGAAAATGAGCAATTTAATCATGCATGTGTAACCAGACGCCTTGTAGATCATGTTAGTATAAAAAATATTGCTGTTCTTGGTATAAGATCTGCTGAAAAAGAAGAATTTGATGAGGCAAAAAATCTAGGTCTTTTCTACATTGACTCAATGGATATCAAAGAGATGGGAATTAAAAAAGCAATTAATGAAACAAAGAATTATCTTAAAAATAAAAAGATATATCTAACTCTTGATATTGATGTAATTGAACCAGCTTATGCACCTGGTACAAGTACACCTGAACCTTTTGGATTGAATCCTATTGATATTCTTAAATGCATTGAAAGTTTTTCTTCAAATCTTGTTGGATTTGATATTGTTGAAGTTTGTCCTCAATATGATAATGGTCAAACATCGCTACTTGCAGCAAAACTTATAAG
>Ga0255055_10003631_pt1 | contig 10356 bp, 6 predicted proteins | sample JV7_2_27_MG_FD_188633 | JGI IMG/M metagenome (GOLD analysis project Ga0255055, IMG submission 188633) | Seawater microbial communities from Jervis Inlet, British Columbia, Canada - JV7_2_27 | ecosystem: Environmental > Aquatic > Marine > Inlet | place: Canada: British Columbia | collected... | reverse complement strand
GCGGGAGGGGGATGTGCTTGGAATCTGACAGGTGAGTCCCCTCCTTTCCGTTCAGGCGCCATGAGAACAAACGCGTTATTGGCACTCGCCCTGCTGCTTGTTTGCTGCGATACGCAACAACGCCAGGTCCTGCGAAGACCCAATCTGCTGCTGATCTTGACCGACGATCAGCGCTTCGACATGCTGGGCAGCGTGCACCCCTTCCTCGAGACGCCGCATATGGATATGCTGGCGTCGGAAGGCTATCGCTTCGAAAACGCTTTCGTGACCACTCCCATTTGCGCCGCCAGTCGAGCCAGCATACTGACTGGCGTTGTGGAACGCACCCATCAATACACATTCGGCACGCCGCCGCTCACCGCCGAGTTTGCCGGTCAGAGTTATCCCACGCTGTTGAGAGAGGGAGGTTATCACACGGGGTTCATCGGAAAGTTCGGGGTCGCCACAGAGCCGGGGGCAGTGGAGCAGATGTTCGACTCTTATGTACCATTCGTTGCACACCCCTACCTCAGGGAACAGGAAGATGGATCGGTTCGCCACCTGACCAACATTACAGCGGACAGCGCCGTCGCGTTTCTTCGATCCGCAGATCAAGCCGGCCCGTTTGCACTGACCGTGAGTTTCAACGCCCCGCACGCCGACGACGGCGATGAACGACAGTACGTCTGGCCCGAGGCTTTGGACGGGTTGTACTCGGACGTCGCCATACCCGACCCGCCGTTATCCGAGCCAGACTTCTTCGACGCGTTGCCGAAATTCCTCAAGGACGCGTCACTGAACAGAATCCGCTGGTACTGGCGTTTCGACACGCCCGAGAAGGCACAGGAAATGACGCGGGGATACTTGCGGATGATCAGCGGTGTCGACGCGGCAATCGGCCGCATTCTGGGTGAACTGGAGTCACTCGGGATTGCAGACAATACGATCGTGCTTTTGATGGGAGACAACGGGTATTTTCTGGGAGAGCGCGGATACGCCGGAAAATGGCTTCCGTATGATTTGTCGATACATGTGCCGCTCATCGTTTTCGACCCACGTATCGAGGAAGAATCGCGAGGAGCGCTTCCCGCACTGCCCGTTCTGAACATCGATATTGCGCCAACCCTGCTGGATCTGGCCGGTGTCGAAGTTCCGACATCTGTGCAGGGCCGCAGTCTCGCTCCACTTCTCGCAGGAGAATCGCCGGCCGACTGGAGAACCGATTTTTTCGTCGAGCATCTCTTCGAACATCCGGAGATCCCCAAACACGAAGGCGTTCGAGGTGAACGGTACAAGTACGCCAGATACTTCGAGCAGGAGCCCGTATACGAAGAGTTGTATGACCTACTCGCGGATCCCTTGGAAACGAGGAACCTCGCCGGCGACCCCGACTATCTCGAGATTCTGACGCGGCTGAGAAGACGTACCGACGAACTCCAGGCAAAATATGAATCGAGCCGGTGAGCAGATGATCCAGATCAAATACGTGGGCAAATCCGATATTTTCGACCTGGAAAACGGATCGATGCTCCGAGTCGAGGAAGGCACTACGATCAGCGACGTGCTCGATGCGGTGAAGGTGCAGAAGTCCATTCATAAACTCGTGGTCTCACGGGTAAATGGAGATCACCAGAGTATTTCATACATCCTCCAGGCAGACGACGAGTTGGAGTTTCTTCTACCAATCGGTGGGGGCTGACACAAATGAACAACACCACCAAAGCGGCAAGAGCGGCCCTCGCCTTGATCTGTCTTCTCCTCGTTTCATGCGCAGAAGGCCCTCAACAGGTGATTGGAGGCAGGGACCCGGCGCAAGACATTCCCGCCTGGTTCAAGGACGGCAAGTTCGGAATGTTCATCCATTGGGGGCCCTATTCCGTGCTCGGGGGAGAATGGCGGGGACGCCGAATCGAACAGGGGGATATTGCCGAGTGGATCATGCAGCAATTCCAAATCCCCGTGGAGGAATACAGAAGAATCGCGGCCACCTTCAACCCGACCGGTTTCGATGCCCGGGAATGGGTGTCGCTGGCCAAGAACACCGGGATGAAATACATCATCATCACATCCAAGCACCATGACGGCTTCGCCATGTACGATTCGCGGGTCAGCGATTACAACATCGTCGACTACACTCCGTTCAATCGCGACCCCATACGAGAGCTGTCGGAAGCCTGTGCCGAGGCCGGCATCAAGTTCGGCGTTTACTATTCCCATCGCGAGGATTGGGAGCACCCTTACGCCTATGGGAATTTCTGGGACTTCGATTCATCGCAAACCAATTTGGACACAATGGATTATCCGGCGCTGTTCCGCCGGTACCTCGACGAGAAGTCCATCCCCCAATTGACGGAGTTGTTGACCGAGTACGGACCTCTGGGTGTCGTCTGGTTCGACCGAGGGATGTACACCCAGGAACAGGGAAAGGAATTCGCCGATCTGGTTCACAACCTGCAGCCGGGGACTCTGGTCAACGGCCGAGTTGGCCACTACGACAAAGAGCTCCTGGGTGATTATCAGAGCATGACAGACAACGGCATGCCGATTGGGGGCATCGAGGAATACTGGGAGACCCCGCAGACCTTGAATGAGACCTGGGGCTACAGCCGATCAGATAACAACTGGAAAACTCCCGACGAAGTCATCAGACGTTTGGTCACCATTGTGAGTAAAGGCGGCAATTACCTGTTGAACGTCGGGCCGACAGGAGAGGGGATCATTCCGGGTCCCTCGGTCGAGATACTGAATGCGGTCGGCGATTGGATACAACAAAACTCGGAGAGCATCTACGGAACGTCGCCATCTCCATTTCCCTACGAGCTGCCCTGGGGATATTGCACGCGAAAGGGCAGCCGGCTCTTCCTGCATGTTTTCGACTGGCCCGAGAACGGACGGCTGAGTCTACGTGGGTTGAACAACGAAATCCGATCAGCCTATTCGCTTTTGGATCCGGACGTGGCACTCAGTGCTGACCGGGACGAAGCCGGCGGCGTCACGATTACTCTGCCCGTTGGACCGCCGGATGCTTTCAACTCGGTCTTTGTTCTCGAGATCGAGGGTGATCCCGACATCGACCCCTATGTTGTGGAGCAGGACGAAGATGGCTCTGTCCTCCTCGACTACCTGTCTGCCTCCACATCCGGAAATGCCCAGAAACGGTTCAACAGGCGAGGAGAGTCAGGACATTTTCACATCTCGAAGATGCAGACACCCGAGGACTTCGTAGAGTGGCACGTCCAGATGAACACACCGGGGACCTATCACGTCGACATCACCTATGCCGCCAGACCGGGATGGGAAAACGCTCGTTACATCCTGGAGATGGGTGGGGAACGGATCGAGGCTGCCGTACAATCCACGGAAGGGTGGTACGAATACAAGACTGAACGGATCGGCCAACTCGAGTTCAACAGCGCCGGCAGGGCCGTGGTCAGGATCTATCCCGGAACCACCCTGGATCATTACCTGATGTATTTCAACAAAATAGAACTTCTGCCGGCCGACGGCGGCAGTGACTGAACACAACCCACCGCAGCAAGGCTAGCATTATTCGATGACGGTGTGGCGATTCAAAACAAGGTGACGATATGAATATCGCGGTCAGGCTTTCGCTGCTGTCGGGTTTCACGATGCTGTTGCTGGCGTGCACTGATGTTGAACCGACAGATCAGCCCGATGACGCCAAACTGGTATTTTCGAGTTTGGAGTTCGATCAGACGAATCGTGGCACCATCAGTATCAATGGCTACGACCGACATTTCTCCGTCACGTTTCCCACCTCATATGACAAGGACAGGCCGCATCCGGTTGTTCTGTTTTTTCATGGTTGCATATGTCGCCCCGACGCCACGGACGAGACCGTTTTGAGGTATTTGGATTGGTCACCAAGGTTGGAACCGTACAGACGAGATTTCATCATCATCAAGATGTCTGCCTATTCCGCAAAGAAACCGGAGGTTCCCCAAGAGGTTGATGGAGGAGGAGCGCGCGGTATGTGGTTCTGGCATAAGGGTTTCGAGTCAGAGCGTGACGATTTCATGTTCGTTCATACGTTGCTAAAAGCGTTACAGCCGTCGCCCGATATCAACATCGATCCGGAAAACATCTTTGGGGTCGGTCATTCGTCAGGGGCGATCTTCTTGATCTCGTTTGTGTTAGGCGGTCCAATCGATCTAACCAACGTCAGCTTGAATGACACCTATGCCTTCAAGGCCATTTCCGTATCGGGAGGTTCGACGTTACGGAAAGAGATCGTCGATTTCAAAGAGAATACGCCCAGCACATTGCCATCTGTCTTACACATCCAGGGCGAGCGGGACAAAGGGCTGTGGTTCAACGGTCAAGAAACGGGAAAGAGAGGAATCAATTTCTTAGAATTCGCCGTTCCTTTCCCACCGACTATTATTGACGGATTACGAGACACGAGACATGGGCTCACCTACTCTGCGTGGGACGAGAATACACCCTCGAACCCAAGTACCCTGAAAAGATGGGCCGAGCATCTTGCTCTCGAGTATTCAGGGTACGAGGAACATTCCAAATATTTCCTCTACAACTTCGCGCCAGTAACGACTTCAGAGAGTGTGCTCATCGGCATGAGGATCAGAGATTGCGGACACGGTGTCGCCGCGGATCAGTATCAGTCTGATTTCTTCCGAGTATTCTCACAGCAGAATGGCGATTCGCGAGCGTACGACAGCGAGATATCTCGAGACACCGCAATGGAGTTTTGCAGATAGCAGCGATCATCATGCATCAGTCGCACGGGGTCGTTGGGCTGTCTGCATGTCCCGATTGCCGTCCGGAGTTCCGCTATCCGGCTATGTTGTGAGCCGAAATCCTATCGCACTCGGCCGCCGGCAGAAAGCTCTTGCACCCGGAGTATCTTCCGCTTTCGCTCGCTGATGCCGGCTCGCCCGTTAAGAATGCTCGACAGCGTCTTGCGGCTCACTCCGAACGCTTTGGCGGCGTGCAAGCTCGGCGTCAACCCTCGCTCTCAGCCCGTTTCTGAATCCGATCGAGCTCCTTCTCGACATGCTCATCGAGAGGAAGCGGCTCGTGGGTCGCCAGGATCTGGGCTACCTTCTCACGCACTTCCTCGAGCAGAGTGGGATTTCCGGCAGCCTCCCAGGCCTCGAAGCTCCCGTGCCAGCCAAGCTGGCTGACGTACATCTCACCGTCACGGAGAGCTCTCACCGTGGATGATTCAGTCAGAAAGTTGCCGCCAGGCCCGACGCGGTCAATCACGTCCTCTAGCCACTTGCCGTCGTCGGCGGCGATGCCCTCGCGCGCTCGTTTGGCCATCTTGAATATTTCCACGTCGATCAGCAACTGCTCGAGGCTGAGGACCATCGAGCCACCCATCAAGCCACAGCCGATCAGAATGTCGGGCCAGGCCAGGGTAGCCAACTGGCCGATCATCGAGCTTTCAAAAGCAGCCTGAATGCCCGGGACGTAGTGCTCCGTCGTCATCCCCGATCCCTCCACCGGCAGGCCGTAGTGGCGAGCCATTTCCACGACGGCAACAGCCAGCAGCCCTCCTTCAATGGCGCCGGCGCTGTAGCCTCCGGTGCGGGGGTTCATCATCGACTGCGCCGGGGCGTATATGAACGGGGTGCCCGGGGCGCCGGCCTGCACCAGGCAGAGCATGGCCAGCACCTCGCAGTTTCCCAGCACCGTGGTGGAAATCAGGCTGCCAGGGCCCGTGACACCCATCAGCGGCATGGGCATGACCGCCAGAGGTATGTCCCAGCCCAAAAGCTCCAGGTAGGCATCGGTGCTCCTTCCCTCTATGACCAGCGGCGAGTGCGGGCACAAGATCCACGACAGCGGGTGCTGTCGACGGATGGTCTCCTTGTCGCCGAAGACCACCTGCAGCACTTCCAGAAGCCAGGGCGCCTCTTCTGGACTGCCGATTCCATCCTGGACGTGCTTGGAGAAGTTGCGGAACAGGTGCCGCCAGTGGGTCACGAGGTCAGGCACTGTTTTGCCGCAGTCGCTGCGCTCGATCATGTCCCAGTAGAGGCCGAACTCGTCCAGTGCGTCGGTCAGGCGCGTTGCCTCCAGCCAATCGTTGAAGGTGCCTTCTCGCCTCTCGCCTGTTTCCCGATCGAGAGCGAATACGGCCTTGCCGTCGATGAGCAGCGTGCAGTCGCCGCTGTTCATCTTCAGGTCCCAGCCCGGCCGGCGCGCCCCCAGGGTGAACTCCTTCGGGGCCGATCGGAGCGAGTCCTCGACCAGCGTTCGCGGGAAGCGCACGATGCGGGTGTTGCTGTCGACGTCCGCCCCGGCGTCCTCGAGAATCGCGCGACCCCTGGCGGTTTCCACTCGCACGCCGGTGCGGGACAGGACGCTCAGCGATCGCTCGTGCACCTGTGCCCGTTGGTCTTCAGAAAGAACCTGCAGCAGGGTTTTCACGGCGTCCCCCTTTGTACGGCCTCAACGCCCCTTGTCAGCACCAGGATACTGCGATAGGACATAGTACTAAATGTGGGGTCGGGACAGGGTGGCGATTCGGTCCGGAGGATCGACTCGAGAGCCCGGTCATTCTAATGTCGGTACCGGCCAGTCCACGACCAAGATACGTGCCTCGACGCTGGCCCCAACATTGGCCTCGACGTTAGCCCCAATACGGAGGAATAGATGCCACGGGATCCTCGGTTCGACATCCTCTTCGAGCCTGTACCCATCGGCCCGGTGACGGCGCCCAACCGCTTCGTTCAGGTACCCCAGTGCACGGGAATGGGATACCGCCGCCCGCAATCCCTCGCCGCCCTGCGTGGCGTCAAGGCGGAAGGGGGCTGGGGAACCGTTTGCACCGAGTACTGCTCGATCCATCCAACGTCCGACGATGAGCCCTACCCGTCGGTTTCTCTGTGGGATGAAGAAGATGTTGCCGCCATGGCCTTGATGGTGGATGCAGTGCACGAGCACGGGTCGCTGGCGGCCGTCGAGCTTTGGGCCAGCGGGGCTGGAAGCAAGAACTTCTACACCAGGGAAACACCCCTCGGTCCTTGGAGCATCCCCGCTGGAATCTGCTGGGATCCCGTGCAGACGAAGGTCATGGACAAGCAGGACATCCGCAACCTGAAGAAATGGCATCGCGACGCCGCGATTCGAGCCAAGCGGGCAGGTTACGACATCATCTACATCTACGCGGCGCACTGGTATCTGATCGTTCAATTCCTGCTGCCATCGAACCAGCGAACGGATGAGTACGGAGGTTCCCTGGAGAATCGCGCCAGGCTCCTGAAGGAGTTGATCATCGAGACGAAGGAGGCCGTTGGCGATACCTGCGCTGTCGCCGTGAGGTTCTCGGCGACTATTGGGGGACCTGTGGACGATCCGGACACCGCCGAACCTCGGGAAGTGCTCGAGCATCTGGGTGAGCTGCCGGATCTGTGGGACATCGTGGCCCACAACTACGCGTACGAAATGGGAGCCTCGAGGTTCGTGCCGGAAGCCGCGCTGGAAAGCGCGATGTCGTGGGTGAAGAGCGCCACCACAAAGCCGGTGGTCAGCGTGGGTCGCCTCACATCGCCCGATACCATGCTCCGGCTGGTGAACCAGGGCGTCGTCGACCTGGTGGGCGCGGCACGACCCTCCATAGCCGACCCCTTTCTTCCGAACAAGATCGACGAGGGTCGCGAAGACGAGATTCGCGAGTGTATCGGCTGCAACATCTGCTACGTGGGCGATCAGACGGGTACTCCGCTCACCTGCACGCAAAACCCCACCATCGGAGAGGAATGGCGGAAGGGATGGCACCCGGAACGGATCCCGCCAAAGGGATCGGATTCGAGCGTGCTGATCGTGGGAGGGGGGCCGGCCGGCCTCGAGGCTGCGGTTGCCCTCGGCAAGCGCGGCTACACCGTGACGTTGGCCGAGGCGCGCCATGAGCTGGGCGGGCGCGTGACGCTCGAGGCGGAGTTGCCGGGGCTGCGTGAGTGGCTTCGGGTGCTGGATTGGCGCCTCAACCAGATCTCGAAGCTCAGGAACGTCGAGTACTACCTCGACAGTGACGTGGACAAGGAGCAGATCCTCGAGTTTGCGGCCGATCGAACCGTTATTGCCACCGGAGCGAAGTGGAGGCGCGACGGCATCGGCCGATCGCACGAGCAAGCAATTCCCGGGTGGCAAGAACCATTGGTAATCACACCGGATGACATTCTCGGAGGGGCGATTCCCGAAGGGCCCGTGGTCGTGTACGACGACGATCATCACTACATCGGCGGGGTGATCGCCGAGAAGCTGCGTGGCGAGGGGTTGGAGGTCACGCTGGTCACACCTGCAAACGAGGTGTCGACCTGGACCCGTCATACGGAGGAGCAGCATCGTATTCAGGAGCGCATCCTCACGCTCGGAATCAACCTGAGGACCGGCACATCACTCTCTGAAATCCAGTCAGGCGGGGTTGTCGCCGAATGCATCTACACCGGCCGAAAAGAGGAGATCCCTGTGTCCGGGGTGGTCCTCGTGACCTCCCGCGAACCCTACGACGATCTGTTCCACTCACTCCGGGACGAGATTCATATCGACAGAATCGGTGACTGTCTGGCGCCGGGAATGATTGCGACCGCTGTGTATTCGGGTCACAGGTACGCCAGGGAGATGGACGCCGATCCTCCGGACGGACTCCCATTCAAACGCGAACGCTGACCGTGCTCGGGATCCGGCTACGTTGGGTGTTGATTTCGGACTAAGTAGACACCACTAGATTCTATGGAGATATGACGATGGCCCACACACGGACAGTCTTTCTAGACCAACACGAGATAGACCTGATTCACGCTCAAAGCATAGAGAGCCTGCAAGACATCGGTATCAAAGTCGGCAGCAAGCCTGTTCTTGAAATGCTCGAGAAGAACGGCGCCCGTGTCGATTACACCGCGATGCTCGCCTACATTCCCGAAAGCATGGTTAACCAGGCCCTCGAGACCGTTCAGAAGGACTTTTCACTGTGCGCCCGTGATCCTCAGCGTGATCTGCATGTCCCTACAGCTACATTTCCGTGGGTGACTACCAGCGGGCTTGCAATATTTATCAAGGACTATGAGACCGGAGAGTATCGTGATTCCACCAGACACGATATTGCCGCCTTTACACGACTAGCAGATGCGGTTGATTCTCTTGATTTTCTCTGGACGGCATTAACCGCAACCGATGTTACGCCTCTTGCCCATGGCCCCCATGAATTGTGGGTGACCATGCAGAATACGACCAAGCACGTTCAGGGTGTTACAGCGCAAAGCGCTGAAGATGCAAAGGTGCAGATCGAGCTGGCCGCTCTTATCGCGGGAGGACACGAGGAACTAAAGGCACGTCCTCTCTTTTCTGTAATTGCATGCCCGATCGCACCATTGACCTACGAGAAAGGATCCATTGAAGCGCAGGTCGAACTGGCAAAAGCCGGAATACCGGTTGCTTCCATGTCCATGACAAATGGTGGCGCATCTGCTCCCCTACCCGTGGCGGGAATGCTGGTGAATGCCAACACTGAAAACCTCGGAAGCATTGTGATTTCGCAGATGGCAGCGCCAGGCGCACCCCACATTTATTGTTCCGAATCTGGGCCAATGAACATGACAACAGCCAGCATAAATTATGAGACAGTTGAAAAGGTGGTTTTGAGTATTGGGCTGGCACAGATGGCACAACACTACAGCTTGCCGTCTCTTGTTGCTGATGCCGGATGGGGTGATGGTTTAGAAGCCAGTGTTTCAGGGGCGATGTCGCTGGTTGGTCAACTCACAGGAGTAATGGGCGGGTCGGACCTCGTTACCGGTTTTGGCGCTGTTGATTCTGCTAAAGGAATCTCTTATGAACAGTTTATAGTTGATTCCTATATGTGGGATTGCTCTAGAAAGTATATGCATGCAGTAGACATATCAGAAGAGAAGATAGGTTTGGACGCGGTTAAAGAAGTTGGGCATGGAAATCACTTTTTGACTCATCCTCACACCCTCAAGTATCTCAGAGGCGAGCTCATAGTCTGGGAGGAAGAAAAGCTAGACTTTCTGAATATGGACCAGGAAGAGCTGCCCGCTGAAACCAATAGGATCGTGAGGAGACTTCTGGATGAACACCAAGTCGTGCCGATTGCAGGCGACCTTATTGAAAAGGGCGATGCAATTATCAAACAGTATGAAGATACAGTGAGTAATCCAATGGAGGATCGCTGTTCATGAGACGCTTCACAACAAACATGCCTTTTGCTCTTTTTGTCATTCTCACTTTTTCACTCGTATGCACTTCCTCGATTCGAGCGGATGCTCAGGCCGACCCGCTGCCCTCCTGGAACTATGGTTCGGTCAAGGAGTCTATTGTGCGTTTCGTTGATCTCGTGACCGAAGAGGGCGGGGAGGGCTACGTTCCCCC
>Ga0255055_10003630_pt1 | contig 10359 bp, 7 predicted proteins | sample JV7_2_27_MG_FD_188633 | JGI IMG/M metagenome (GOLD analysis project Ga0255055, IMG submission 188633) | Seawater microbial communities from Jervis Inlet, British Columbia, Canada - JV7_2_27 | ecosystem: Environmental > Aquatic > Marine > Inlet | place: Canada: British Columbia | collected... | reverse complement strand
ACATATTCCCAGCCTTCAATCTTCAGGGGAGCCGTGCGATATATTACGCGTGCGTATGAGGCGAGCATTTGACCTTGAAATTGATGGACTACACTCATAGGATTTGCCGGAATCCAGCGCGCAAAATGCCGAAGGAGATATAGCCGGTTGTTAGCCCGAACCAGACGAGTTGGGGAGTTAACCAATAGGCGGCGACGATGCTTGTACTCAGAATGGCGATGCTCATCCGCCGGCGGCCCAGGATGACATGCAGTTCGGGGAAGCGGATGCGGCTGACCATGAGAAGCGAAACGATAAACAGGAGCAGTGGGAAGATCCAATCCGGGAAGAGATGATGATTGAATGCCCGGTCCGCGAGCACAGCCAGGGTAATAAAAGCCCCGGAGGTCGAGGATGTCAATCCTAAAGATTCTGTCTGCTTGTTTTCGTCAGTGTAGATATTGAAGCGGGCGAGGCGGTATGCACAGGCGAGGACGAATAGCACTCCAAAGATCCAGTAGGGCCAGCGGATGAGCGGGGTTTCCGATAGGTGTTGCCATATCAGGACCGATCCTGCCCCGCCGAAAATGATGATGTCGACAAGGGAATCAAGTTGTGTTCCAAATTCAGATGAGACTCCCAGCCGCCGGGCAACTCCTCCGTCGATCGAATCAAGGAGATAACCTACAAGAATCAAAACCCCCGCCAGATTAAGGTGTCCTTCAATCGCCAGTGCGATAGAGGACATTCCGCAGGCCAAAGTGGTGAAAGTGATCAAGTTCGGTGCATATTCTCTTAGTGAATTCATCCGGCAGTCCTTACACATTCATTTATTGTTTCTATCTTAGCCGACATCACTGCTTCTGGCGACCGGTGTGATGCCGGCACGTACGATATCACCAGGCTGAACAAGTGCTTGACAATCGCTCGGCAGAAAAAGCTCAACACGGGAGCCGAACTTAATCATCCCAATCCGATCACCGGCATTGAGTTCGTCGTCAGGTCGGACAGAGCAAACGATCCTTCGGGCGAGGATGCCGGCGATCTGCTTAATTAGGAAACGATCGCGGCCATATTCGACTCCGATCAAGTTGTGCTCGTTCTCGTGCGCGGCTTCCGGCCGAAATGCCTGGACGAATTTACCCGGAACATGGTGAGTGAAAAGAACAATGCCCTTCCCGGGCGTCCGATTTACATGGACATCCGAGATTGACATAAAGATTGCGATTCGCAAAGCCTCACTTTGCAGAAAAACTGGCTCGTGAGCTTGTTCAACAACAACAACCTTACCATCAGCTGGTGCGTAATAATGGCTGTCCTCGCGCTGGATAGTTCGGCTTGGATCACGGAAGAATAAAGCCAACCCGACCCACACGAAACCCAGGATGGCAGCAAGAGAACTCCAAAGGGCTTGGCGGAGGATCAGTGCGGCAATCAACGCGGAGAGGGCCAACAGAGAAACAATGATGAACTCGCGCCTGGCTTCTTTGGCTATTGTCATAGCGGGTTGCGGACCATCCATCTTATTTGCCATCGGGCAAGTTTACACGTATCTGGTGACAAGGAAAATACTCGCGCAGATAGAATTGACGCAATAACATCAATCTTCTCCCAGGAGGATATCCCTGGTTGTTTCAACATACTCCAACGATTGATGCCTGAAGTAGGTATTATAAAGCACAGCGTAGTGTCCTTCTCCCTGCATCAGGGTCTGATGATTCCCTTCTTCAATGATCTTTCCCCCGTGCAGCACAATAATTCGGTCAGAGGCTTTTACCGTCGAGAGACGATGAGCGATAAGGATCGATGTGCTGTCCGCGAGTATCAAGTTCAGGGCTTCCTGGATCTGTGATTCCGTGAAAGGATCGATGCTGGCCGTGGCTTCATCCAAGATGAAGATCGCCGGGCGCTGAACGAGAACTCGCATTAGTGATACCAATTGGCGCACACCCATCGAGAGGCGGTTGCCGCGCTCTCCTACTTCTGATTTGAGTCCCTCTGGAAGGGTTTCTAACCACTCACCGTCACCGATCTTATTAGCGAGTTCTTCAATCTCGTCGTCACTGACATCTGGGGAGGCGTAACGGATATTATCCGCCACTGTTCCAGAAAAAAGGAACGGCGTCTGGCTGACGATCCCAAGCTGCCTGCGGTAGTCATGCAAATCGAAACTGCGGATGTCGTCATTGTCGATGAGCAGATGGCCGCCCTGGAATTCGTAGAAGCGCGAAATGAGTTTCGCTATTGAGGATTTTCCTGCGCCTGTGTGACCGACCAGGGCGAGATTCTCGCCCGGTTCGATATGCATATTGAACCCTTCAAGCACAGGTTCTCCCTGTGTGTAATGGAAGAAGATGTCTTTAAAGGTAATCTTTCCTCGCAGTTTTTCGACGGGCTTGTTGGCGATCTGTGTGACTGCGGATTCGGCGTCGATCAAGGCGAAGACTCGCTCAGCAGCTGAAAGACCGTTCTGAACCTGGGTCCAGAATGACGACAAGTTGAGCATCGGGAACCAGAAGCGATCCAGGCTGCTGATGAAGAGGTACCAGGCGCCAATTGTGACCACACCCTGCGCCGCGCTCATCCCGCCGATGTAAACCATTAGCGCGGTTCCAACCCCCATCAGAGCATTGAGCGTTGGGAAGACGCCGGAGAGTACCAGCCCGCGGCGGACATTCGCCTGGTAGGAGATTAAATTGACCTCTCGAAAGCCGTCATAGATTTGATTTTCCTGACGAAAATTCTTCGCAATAGAGATCCCGGTCACAGCTTCCTTGATGGCCGAGTTCACATTCGCCATGGCCCGGAAACCGTGACGGGTGACTCTCCGGGCGATTTTGCGGAATCCGATTGCGACCAGGAAGACCACCGGCATCATCGCAGCAAGCCAGATCGTCAAGTGGAGATCAATGCCGGCTAAGACTATGATCAAGATGAACGACTGAACCATCTGGGTGACCAGGTCTGTTACTAGCACGACAACCTGGGCGAAGTCCTGCGTGTCTGAGGTTATGCGGCTGACGACACGGCCGGAGGCGAATTCGTCGTAGAATGAAAGATCGTGTTCGGCTGAGGCAATGAACGCGTCGCGCCGCAGCTCGAGCATTACGTCGGCGACTGCCCGGCTAATGAGCCTGCGCCGGACCCAGTTTGCCCCCCAGATCAACACGCCAAGGGCAAAGATCACACCGACGAAGGTGAGCATGAGCTGTGCGGAGCCTTCTTCCGCCATTAAATCCACGCTGCGTGAGATCAGGATTGGCGTGACCGCACTTGACGCGGCGATAATGAGAATGGCGATGATGGCAACTGCGATGCGGCGGTTGTGGGCGCGAAAGTACTTCAGCATACGCACGGCGAGATCGCGGTCTCGGTATGAGCGGTCATAAGCTTCGGCGTTGAGGCCGGAGAAGAAGCCCATCTGCTATTTATCCTCGTCGCGTGTAAAGATAAGACGGTAAGCATCCGAGATTTCCATCAAAACCTCATGAGAACCTGCGGCGGCGATCCGTCCGCGCTGCAGAACGATGATCAGATCAGCCCAGCGGATCTGTGAGATACGGTGTGTGATGATAAGCGTTGTTCGCCCTTCGGCCGCGCGGAATATCGCCCGCTGGATTTGGTCTTCCGTGGCGCTATCGATTGAAGATGTTGAATCGTCCAAAATCAGGATGCGAGGGTCGGTAAGGAAGGCGCGCGCCAGAGCGATTCGCTGACGCTGCCCGCCGGATAACGTAATCCCGCGTTCTCCAATGACAGTTTTATAACCGTCTTTAAATGCAAGAATGAAATCGTGTGCCTGGGCGGCTTTTGCCGCATGTTCGATCTCCGTCTGTGTTGCGTTCGGCAGGCCGAAGGCGATGTTTTCGGAGAGGGTTCTCGAGAATAGAAAGACATCCTGTTCGATGATGGAAATTTGCTTGCGAAGAGAAGCCAGGCTCCACTCGCTCACATCCACACCATCGATCTGCACCTGACCGGATGAAGGGTCATGGGTGCGGTTGATTAATTTAGCAAGGGTTGTCTTCCCGGTTCCGGTTTGTCCAACGAGAGCGATCGTCTTGCCGGGTTGGACATGAAACGTAACGTCCTCGAGGCTGTTCTCCGCTCCCGGATACGCGAAGGTTACATCTTTGAAGGCGATCTCCCCTCGCATCTCCTGGGCATACCCGCGTGGGTTTTGGTTGAGCTTTGTTTCCCGCCTGATGAGATCAAGAATGCGTCGAGCGCTGGCCATACCGGACGATACCCGGGAGTAGGCAAACAGGGATGCAAATGTAGGAAACCCGAAGAGCTGGATGAGACCCATGTAAGCGACAACCCGACCGACATCCAGGATGCCCTGCTGAAAAAGAAGGAGAGCATGCAGGAAGGCTCCGGCTTGAGCCAAACCGAGCAAAAGTAGCGGCAGGTAGCGAGCTTCCGCATCACCCTGTTTGACAAATGCGTCCCGGAAGAGGCGCGCATTTTCGGTGAAACGGGCAACTTCCGACATCTCCTGTGCCCCCCCTTTCACAACTTCGATTCCATCGATTGCTTCCGTAAGCCGGGCGTTAAGTTGACCGAATGCGCTACGAGCGGAATCGGAAATCGGCTGCAGCTCGCGCAGGTATCGCCAGAGTGCGAGGAAGTAGGCGACCATGAAAAGTGCAGGCACGAGAATTAGCGAGGGATGATAGAAGGGCGCAGCGATGAGCGGCATAAGGAGGAAATTGGCAGACCCCAAAACGAGGTTTAACCCGGGATTGAACATCAGGTTAATCTCGCGGACATCATTCGTCGCCCGCGCCATCGTATCGCCTACCGGCTGTAAATTATGGAAGGTCATGCTTTTTCCCAGAAGGCTCGTATAGAGTTCATCGCGGATATCTCTTTCGAGACGCTGCCCGATTAATTCCGCCCCGAAGTTACGGCCGAATTGAAGAACCCCGCGAAAGAGCTGGGAGATCGCGATCCAGATCACGATCAGTAGAAGCTTCTTCAGGTCTGTAGGGTCTGAAAGGATGGTGTTGAAGGCAACACCAGTGAGAATAGGCACAAGCGCAGCGAGTGCGGCGTTCCCGAATGCACCGATAAACGCCAGAACGACCATCATCCAGTGGCGTGAGACGTGGGAAACGATCCAGCGCATCGGTGAGCGCTGGTCAGATTGGTACGTTTGAGGGAGGGTGAGTTCAGTGATTGTCATGCAAGGCTTCACCGTCATACGCGAGTGCTGGAGAACAAGAACAGGATACCACATGGGTGCAGGCCGCTCGCTTTGAAAGAGCCGGGCGGTTTCATGCTATATTCACAGAAGGGACTCACCTAAAACGGACTTGTCACAGATTGATAAGAGTTTTCGTTATAGATGTGAATCAAGGTTCGTGGCAAGGTGTGTGCCCATGAAGGTAGCCGCGTTCCGCTCGTCTCTCTGCTGTACGCTTGAGGATCGAAGTTCTACGAAGAGGAACATGGGGGCTTAGTACAAAAGGAGGCAATGATGCATGGGGATACAAAACGTGGCAACCGAGGGATGTGGATCAGCCTATGCTGCGGCTTTCTTATCCTCGGGTTAGCGGCCTGTAACTTGCCGGGCACCGGTGCGGATGATCCGGAGCCAACAGTAACTGGAGGGGAGTCTCAGGACTTTGAATTGGGGCAGCAAGAGCAGGCGCTGAAGAAGGGGGAGTGTCCTAAGGTAGATTCGGAATATCGACTTTTGTACGATCACGAAATGGTTCTAAACTCGGGTGACATGGGGGATGTGAGCTTCCACTTCGAGTGGGAGGAGCGACAAGATTCTTCCTTTACTTTCTGGATCGGAACAGATGGGAAGGTGAGAAACGCCATATTGAACGGGGCCATTATCGAGGTTTCAGGCTGGCACACGACACCTTCGAAAGAGTGCCCCATTAACTATATCGAGGGTAGCTGGATCCTAAGAGCCAACATCGCGGGAACCTGTGATGATGGAATTTTGACACTGAAGGTTTTGGAACACTATAGTAGTGACGAGTTGACGGGCAGTTGCGGTGACCCGATTTCTGTGCCGGGTCGCACTTCAGCACCGGAGCTTACACTCACCTTTGACCTATCAGAACCAGGTCCTACAGATGGAATTACAAGTGGATCAAGAGGTGACCTGTTGTACGTTTTATATTGGTATCAGGTGATACCAGCCCCCAATTTAGATTAAATTAACTCCCCATGCCCAGCCATTGAGTAGATGGTTATACCTCCTTTTTATTGCTGGATGTTGCGCTAGCGCAAGTCGTGCGATTCGCGAGTGAGGTGTAAGCTGTGATTTGGGGAGGTCCTAATAAAAAAGACTCTTGTGTGGGCCCACGTAGCAGGATGAAGATGGGCAGAGTATGCTATATGTTAGCCTCTACCCGAGACCTTATTTAACATCGGGCAGGTAAGAATAACAGAGACCAACTTCTGGATTAAAAGTGGTTGTTCTGTCACAAACGATAACAAACCGTCGTTAAAGGGATGAGTCTTGAAAGAAAAGCTGTTAAAACCAAAGCAGGGACCTGATGTCGCCCTGGTTCGCCGAGCGCAAGCAGGGGATGGAGAGGCATTCACTCAGCTCTTTCATCAATTGCATCGACCGGTGCTCAACTATACCTATCGAACGGTTGGGGATCGGCAGGCAGCCGAAGACATCACACAGGATGCATTTATCCGGGCGCATGAACGCGTCGGTCAGCTCGGTCCGCCCTGGGATTTCAAGTCCTGGGTTTTCCGGATTGCGAGCAACCTGGCCATCGACTACCTGCGGCAAGGGAAGCGATTTGTGGATGTAGAGGAGCCATTGGAAATGGGAGGCCCACCCACCACGCGAAGACCCGCTGAACACCAGATTCAGCGCGAGGAGACCCGTGAGGCGGTGGAGGCAACCCTGGTCCTTATGCCGACGAAGTACCGCCAAGCGCTCGTTCTACGCGAGATCAACGGTCTCGCCTATGGTGAAGTAGCAACGGCACTCGAATGCAATTATGACAATGCCCGCCAGCTTGTACACCGGGCGCGGTTGAACTTCCGTGAGCTGCACGGCCTGCGCTTGATGACTGCAAGCGGAGCCGTACAGTGTCGCCAACTAGAGGATCTTCTCTCAGCATTTCAAGATGGTGAATTGAGCGCTGACGCGCAGCGCGCGGCGAAGCGCCATATCGCGGCTTGCGAACATTGCCAGGAGACGGAGGAAGACCTGAAGAAGGTCGCGGCGATGGTCGCCGGCCTGGTGCCCATTTTCCCTTCACCAGGTTGGGTCGAAGGGGTTTTGGGCCGATTACGAACCATAGAAGGGCAGCCTGCAAATCCTGGCGGAAGCGGGTTGGAAGGGACTGGCGGCGGGGCAGGTGGGGGGGTAGGCGGAGGGGCAGACGGAGGCGGTCTTGGATTAGCCTTCAAATCGCTTTTATCAGAGGGAATGTGGGGCAAAGTTGTGCTGGCAGGATCGATCGGGATTGTTGCAGGACTTGTCACCGTGGGTATCGTTTTTGGAATGATGGATGTTTCATTCACGCCACCGGGGTCTAATCCTTTACCTGTGCCGTATTCAACCGATGGAGAACCGGCCCCACCGACAAATACGCCATCGCCTGACGAAGGAACGGAACTCCCAACGGATGATGGATCTTCAGAGGACGTCGATACACCGACACCCACAATTGAACCGACTCCAACACTGGGTCCGGCAATCGCCATCGCATTAGGTAACAGCAATTGCCGCTATGGGCCTGACAGTATTTACCATATTGTGGGCTTCTTATTGAAAGATGAGCGCGCGCCGATCGATGGTCGAAACGCAGAAACTACGTGGTGGTACATCGAGCGCCAGGATGGACCCGGTCACTGTTGGGTGGCAAACAATCTTACCGACGAAGAAGGTGACGTAGCTGGCGTTCCGGTTGTTCAAGCGCCGCCGACACCTACCCCGGTTGATACTGAACTGCCGCTGGTAACGATCTCCTATGAGCCGGTAGGAACCCAGAGACCTCATGAAGATGATATTGTGACTTTCTCTGCAACGGCGACTGACAATTTCGGAATCGGGAAGATCGAGATCTGGTTCCAGGCGCCGGGGGAGAAGCTCCCGATGCTTGTCAAAGCATGTGCGGATACGTCAACCTGCAGCTACCCGGGTGGACCATATAAACCCGGGATAGGCATTTATTACGCTGTGGCAGCCGATCTTGCAGGAAATGAGGGGACGAGTCCGCAATATACATTACGCATCTATGCCGTGGTTAAGTAGTTGAGGGTCAAGCCGATTAAGATGAGATGAAAATGGATCACATCCACGATGACATAAAAGTACTTTGGAACAACTCGGCAATCGAGATGCTGATTTCAAGGAGGAAATAATGCGTACACCTCAAGAGAAAAGGTTCTTCATCTTAATCGTGGGGGCGTCCTTACTCCTCGGCGCCTGTAATATGCCGGGTCTCAGCACACAGCCAGCACCACTCCCATCCGCTACGCCAGTGAGGGAGGAGCCTACGGTGCCGATCCCACCGACAAAAGGGGTAGATGATGGTGTAGATCCATCGCCTACACCTGTAGCGAGTCTTGTCCCTTCGGAAACACCGCCGCCAACGGAGGAGCCATTACAGGTCACGGCCAGTATGAATGCTAATTGTCGCCGCGGCCCAAGCAAGGGGGCGGATCAGTATGCTTATCTCCTTAAGGGTGAGAGTGCGCTGGCTCAAGGTTGGAATGATAATCCGGCGTATCCCTGGTTCCTGATTGTTGTGGACGATAAACCGGATCCCTGCTGGATCTCTGGCGTAACACTGGAATATAACTTTAGCCCCGGCATCCTGCCCTTCGTTGCGCCGCCGCCAGGCTCTATCGCAGGTGAGGTGTGGCATGAAATCTGTGAGCACACAGGCGGTCAAGGGGGTGAGCCGCTTGTGCTTGGACAAGGATGCGCGGAAGGATTGGTTCCTGCTGTGATCCAGGGCAATGGGGTTCATGACAGTTTTGAGGATGGATTTGCCGGAGTGACACTTCATCTGGGCTCGGGCGCCTGCCCATCGACCGGATATGCAACAACTACCACCGACGCCAATGGACAGTACGCCTTTACCGGCTTGACGGCGGGCACATACTGCGTATCTTTCAATGCCCTCACCGATGGCAACGACAGCATCTTGATCCCGGGTGGCCTGACGTACCCAACGATTGGAGGGGCTCCCCAGGTAACGGTGGACCTGCTCACCAGCCAGAATATGACGGGTGTGGCTTTTGGCTGGATGTGGCAGTTCGGGGACTGAGAATCACTTTTATCGGCACCGGAGTGTTTTCCGCAGGAAGGACTTTCGAGCCGGTTTGAACAATAGAGGGGCTGCCCCAAAAGGACAGCCCCTCACGGCTTTATATGTAGGGCGCACCCTTGCGAGTGCCCGCACTACCTACGTTCGGCATTCATACAAAGCAAAAAACTCCAGTATAGATCAACCTGGCTTCCCCTCGTTGGCGCCAACTCCACTGGCGTGGTGAACGGTCTCCAGGACTTCCCCTGTCACAAAACCAGACTCTCATCCGTTACAGGGTTGAAATGAAAATAAACTTTGACCCTATACAGGAGAGATAAAGATGTTGAAGAAATTTTGGAAGCCCTTGATCGCAATTGTGGCGCTTAGCGCATCAGCCATGGCCTGTAATTTACCAGCGCTGACGGCGCAGCCCGCCGAAGGCGCAGAAATTGCTGTCCAACCCCCGGCGGATGTCCTCCCAGAATTCGAAGAGAGTGCAGAGGATCAACAAATTGAGATCCAACCCGAAAGCAACGAAGCCGAAGTTGGCGAAGATGTCGGTGCACCGGGTGATCCCCTCCCCGAAGATGAAGAGCCACCTACGCCGGAGCCGGAAATTGAAATCTGCACCGACCGAGTTGCGTTCATCATGGACGTCACCATTCCGGATGATACAGAAATAGAAGCCGGTGAAACTTTCACGAAGGTCTGGCGTTTTCGAAACGAAGGTACTTGCTCATGGAACACCTCCTACGATCTGGTTTTCCACCACGGGGACCACATGAGTGCGGCAAGTGCAGTAGTCTTATCGGGCTCGGTGATGCCAGGACAGATCGTGGATCTGTCGGTCGACATGGTGGCGCCAGTAGAGCCCGGGACATATCAAGGTTTCTGGATTCTCCGCAACGGGGAAGATGTTCTCTTCGGACTGGGCGCCGGTGGGGACGTAGCCTTCTGGGCGAAGATCGTTGTGGCGGATGAATCGGAAGACAGCGTATTTATCCCACCGCTGCTCATGCAGCCGCTGTTTGTTGTCGATCTTTTCGTTTCGAGTGGGACAAGTCAATCGCTGACCGACGGCGCTTGCTTCGATCTGGATGACGGGACGATCGTTTCCTGCGGCTCTGGGGAT